>MDSV01034469.1_pt1 | contig 11349 bp, 10 predicted proteins | sample 810851 | NCBI WGS metagenome assembly MDSV01 (sample SAMN05326640, study PRJNA326480) | marine metagenome | isolation source: seawater | place: Atlantic Ocean: North East | collected 2012 | reverse complement strand
ATATCATGAAAAATATTTTTTTAAATAACCTAAATAGTAAAATTTAATAATTTATTTAATTATAGTTATCCAATTATATAATAAAAAATTAATACAAGATTTATTTAAATAGTTCACCATTTCCAATTATTTATAAGAAAATTTTTTAAATACCATTTACCGGTAATATCTTGTTTCCAAATATTTTTGTTTCTAAATAATTCCATAATTTCAAAAAAATTTTTTTCAGTTATCTTAATGTAATTACAAAATTCAGATATTTCTTTATGTGGCAACTCATTTCCTGCTTCAGCTATAATATCAATCGCTTTTTTTCGAGTCATGCGTCTATTACGAATTTCCAAAGAAAGATTATCCCACAATCTGGTAAAACCAAATTTATACCATTTTATCCAATGATGTATTGTAATTAAGAATTCGTCATCAATGTCGGCAAAGGAATAGTATCCTGTTTTCGGTTTCTTGCTAGCTTTGAAGCCATTTTTTTTTGCGATTTCATAAGTATAATGTGGGTCCCATTTAAAAAAATGTCCAAGAAAGATTGCTTTAACTCCTGCTTTTTCTTGCTCCTCATCACTAGGCCAAAAATATGGCTTAAGATCTGACGAAGATAATTCATCATCAATCCAATCTTGAGCTATGGTACCTTGAGTGACTCCATATTTTTTAAGCCAGGAATGAGTAAGACTAAAACCTTGTAATAATTTATCGTCACCACCATATTCAAAAGCTGAGTTCTCTCCCCAAATAATTAGTGGAATATTAAACTTAACTGCTACCTGTAAAGGTATGGCATGCAGGGCCATATGCATTGGAAGGACTGGACTTCCCATGCGCTCAAAAGATTTTCTTGTAAAAAGTCTTTCCACTTTAGGATTAATACTAAAGTCAATATGATTTACTCCTAGTTGAACTAGATTTAGAAGGTTGTCTGTACCCAATTGGTTTCTTGCAGGAGTTTTCCAAGTTACGCAAAGAGGGTTAAGGCCATAATTTAGAGCTTTAATTACTTGCCAAGTACTGTCTTTTCCTCCACTTACAGGTATCAAACAATCATATTGATGATCTTTTTTTTTAACCTCATTTATTAATTTTTCAAAATGTTTTTTTCTATTATCCCAATCGATTATTTGTTTAATATCAGTGCCTTTGCAGCCATTACAATTACCATCCTCATCAATAAGTAAGTTAGGTCTTGTGTTAGGTAAGATACATGACTTACAATAACTTAGTTGCATTATTTTATGACCTACTATCTATATTTTGATTTTCCATAAAAATTTTCGTATTAATAAAGTTGAACAAAAATTTGCTTTTACTATTAGGTAAGTCTTCCTGTTGAATTAATTCTTCTATCTTATCTTTGCTTACCAAATTATAGACCGAACTATTATCTAATAAATATTCTTTTACCTTAGGATCATTGATGTCTAGAAGTTCTTTTATTGAAGCGTTAAAACCAACCTTACGGCGCTCATCTAAAATATCATCAGGTACAATACCACGCATTGCATCACGAAGTACTACCTTTGCTAAACCATCCTTAATTAGATGAGATGTTGGGATAGAATAAGCAACATCAAATAAAGAGCGATCTAAGAATGGGGACCTATTTTCCATTGAAAATGACATAGCATTAAGATCATCTTCGTGTAAAATAACTGGTACAGACTCTGCAAACATTTCATTCAGCATTCTATTACGTAATAAGTTTGGAACATGATTAATTTCTGAAAACTTTTCTGACCATCTTTTTTTTAACCAAGAGCTAAATAATTCATTATTAAGGAAAAGATGATCACGAAACTCTTTGTCCTTAATAAAGAGCTCAGGATTTTTTAAGTATGGATTTCTAACTATCTTTGACTGATATTTATTCCATGAATTTAAGCTTTCCTTGTATAATTTTTTATCTTTAAAGACCTCATATAAATAAAGGTTGTGGTGATCATAATATCCTGTGAACAACTCATCTGCTCCAGTTCCACTTATAGTTACTTTATAACCTTTGCTAGCCATTGCCTTCATGAGTTGCCACTGTACATAATAGCTAATTGTATAAACAGGTGAGTCATGAGCTTTTATTACTGATTGAAGATTGTCTATAAAGTTTTCCTGATCTAAACCTATTGATGTATGTTGAATGCCTAGTTCTTTTACTGTTTTATCAACTAGGCTCTGTTCTTCGTACCTTTGGTCTTTGCTTGCTATTGTAAAACCATGCACTTCTAAACCTAATACTTTTGAAGCTACAGAAATTAAACTATTAGAGTCTACACCACCACTCATACAAAAAGCAATTGGAACGTCAGATCTCATTCTTAAACGAACAGCATTGATTACAGCCTCTTTGGTAATTTCTATAGCTTCAGGATATGATAGATTTTTTTTCTCTTCTGTAGAAAAATTCCAATACTTTTGAAATGAAATTTTATTTGATGAATTAATTTTTAAACAGTTACCAGAGGGTAATTCTCTGACTTCCCTAAAGAATGTTTCGCTTGTTTTGTAAAGTGACCTATATCCGTTAACTAAATTGCGTAATAAATGATTTTCGTTAATCTTTGGCCATTCTCCAGCTAAAGTAGCAAGTCCTTTGATTTCTGATGAAAAATATAAGCCATTATTTTTTTCCCAAAAGTACAATGGTTTCTCTGCAAATCTATCTCTTGATAAAATTAAAGTTCCTTTTTTCTCATTATACCAAGCAAAAGCCCACATACCTTCTAATTTATCCAATGCATTTTCCCCCCATTGGCATAAAGCATGTATTAAAACTTCTGTATCCCCTTTAGTCTTAAACACATGACCAACTTCCTCTAAATTTTTTCTGACTTCTATATAATTATATATCTCTCCATTAAACACCAGGGCTGTGCCATTATAAATAAATGGCTGATTTGAGCGATCATCAAGATCAATGATGCTTAAACGACGATGGATTAAAGCAACACTATTATCCTTGTGTTTATATGAATAAAAACCTTCACCGTTTGGCCCCCTATGATCTAAAATTTTACTTGTTCTTTTAAGATAATTAAGATCAGGGGGAGATTTGCCAATATAACCTGCTATGCCACACATAATTAAAATATAAATATATTTAAATTGAAAAAATCATTCATTAAGTTTTAAATAAGTTAGTTTGGTATTGATTTTGAATATTAAAAATGATGATCTTTATAATCATTTAATATCACTCTTTGTTATTATTTGCCCAATTTTTAAATCCCTGCATATTCTTTTGCCTAAAAGTTTTTTTTCGTCTCCAGGTGGAAAACCTATTCCTGGTCTTATCCATGTTAAATGAGAAATAGATAATTTTGTGCCCATTGGAAGATTGTAAGCTGCTGCTATTGATCTACGACCTTCAATTTTCATTTTTTCTTCACAAATTTGAGTTTTTTTTTCTTCTTTACCTAAGATTTTTTCAATTTTACGAATTTGTTTTACCATACTTCTCATCTCATTTGGATCAGCTGATAATTGATGATTTCTGAAATCAGAATAGTTTTTATCTAAGGTAAAATGTTTTTCTACAATTCTTGCTCCAGCCATAACAGACAACGCTGCTGCCTCAATGCCTAGGGTATGATCAGAATATCCAATGACAATATCTGGGAATTTTTTTTTTAAGTAAATAATTGATGCTAGATTTACTTGTTCATCAGGTACTGGGTAGCTACTTACACAATGTAAAAAAGCTAAATTTTTATCTATTTTTTTTTTTAAATGATGAAATTTTAGAAACTTTATCATAAATTTTTTTCAAAAGCTTAATGTCAGCAACCCCAGTAGATAAAATTAAAGGTTTACCAAATCTTGCAACTGTATCTATCAATCTATAAAAATTATTATCACCAGAAGAAATTTTAAAAATTGGCTGAATGGTATTTAAAAATTTCGCACTCTCAATATCCAGAGGTGTTGAAAAAAATATTAATTTTTTTTTATTTGCAATTTTTGAAAGTTTTTGAAATTGATTATGACTTAATTGAAAGCTTTTTAATCTATCTAGCCTTTTTTTGTCCTTAAAACTAACAAATTTTTCTGGGATAAATGTTTGAAATTTCACTGCATCTACACCAGAAGCTGCTGCTTCATTAATCATTTCTTTAGCAACTTCAAAATTACCTTCGTGGTTGTTGCCAATTTCAGCCACTATAAAAACTTTTTTATTAGTATCTATCTTGCCAATTTTCATCAATTATTTATGCATATGTAGCACATATGAAGCAGAAAATATATTAAAGCTTAGTTTTGAGTAAAGCTTTATTGATGGAACATTACCAATTTGTGTTCCGACTATTATGCTTCCATTTCGTTTTAAACATTTCTCATATGCAAAAGAAATCATTTCTTTAGCCAACCCTTTTCCTCTTTTTTTTTTTTCAGTCGCAATCAAATCTATCACAATAGTATTTTTACTTTTTTTAAGAAGTTGAAGAAAACCTATTATTCTTGCATTCTCCTCTGCAACTACCATCCATTTTCCCCTTTTACCCAAAAAAAAATTACGAGCCCATTCCTCTTTAATTTTACTAGCAATCTTGTTAGAAATTTTTGGATCTTTATAAAAACGATTATGCTTAAAAGCTGTTTTGGCGAGCTTTTTTACTTCAATCTCATCACTTGCCTTAGCAAATCTTAAATTGAAATTTTTAGAAAAACTAATTTTTTTTGATGACAAAAACTGGATATTTGTGTCTACAATATAAAAACCTAATTTTTGTAAACAGATTAATCTTTTTAAATCATCTACTGAGATTTTAGAGTAAATAAATAATCTACCTTTTGGCAAATCTTTTTTTCTTAAATCAGTATGAAATTTTTTTAATGAATAAACTGGTTTTTTTACAATTTTTGACAACCACTCATCTGAAATAATTTTATTCAAATTTTACCTTAAAATAAATTTCTCAATCTAAAAGTTTTGGGTTTTCTTTTATAAAATTTTTGTACCAATCTATATATTTTGGATAACCTTTTTCTAAAGGCCAACTAGGATTATAACCTATCAAATCTTTTGCTTTATCAACATTTAGTGTACCTCTTTTAGGCATTAATTTATCTCTTTTAATACTCTTTACTTTAATGCTAGGAAAGTGTTGTTTTATTATTTCAGCCATATCAGCAATAGAGCAAGCTTTACCATATGTTAAGTTAAATACTTGATTGAACGCATTTTTATTTCCAATACACCTAGTTACACCGTCAACTAAATCGTTTATGTAAGTAAAGTCCAATGACTCTTTTCCCTTGTCAGACATCACTATTTCTTTACCCATCAAAGAGTTTTCAATGAAAATTTGTCCAACTCTTCGACTGATACATCTTTCACCATAAAGTGCCGATGGTCTAATAATAGTGTAGGGTAAACCAAAGGTTTGATTATATCCTATAATTATTTTTTCAGAACCATATTTTAGAGCTCCATAAATACCCAAAGGTTCACAATGAGTATCTTCGTTTACTTGATCGCTCTCAAAATTTCCATACACCATGCTCGAAGAAAAAAATATAAATTGCTCTACATTTGATGTGCCACCTCTAGACCAATCAAGAGAATTTTCTAATGTACGAAAACTATGATCAAACGTTGAATATGGATCTTTATTTGAACGATTTGCATGAGATACAGCTGCAAGTTGAATTATCACTTGAGGTTTAATTTCATTTAATATTCTTGTTAATGCATGGTAATCCCTGACATCCTGCACTCTTAGATCAATTTTTGCGCTTTTTAAACTTTGAGTTCTTTCAGTGATAATTGCTCGAGATAAATCTGGATATGGAAGATTATCTATATTATCAACTAAAGATAATAGGTTATTTACTTGCATACCATCAATTATATCCACTTTTGCACCAAAAGATTTCAAATACAAAGCTAAATTATGCCCAATAAAGCCAGCTCCTCCTATAAGAGCTATTTTTTTACCTTTTAGTTTTTTAAAATAACTCATTTAATTTTGTCCATACAATTTCTAAGCCCAGTGGCTATTTTTTCCATATCTTCGATATTTAAATGTGGTCCTACAGGTAATGCAATCATTCCATCACTTATTCGGCTAGCATTAATATATTTGTTTTCATCATATCCATATTTTTCTTTATAATATTTCATTCTCGGAACTGGCTGTGGATAATAAACACTTGAACCTATCCCCTGCTCAGAGAGTTTATTAATAACTTCAGATCTCCTTGAAGAAATGTCATGATTAAGTAATACACCCAGACAATAGTGACTACTTTCAAGATGATTATCTGAAGGTTGAGGTAAAATTTTTAAACCTTTAATATCTTTTAAATAACCTTCTAAAGCATAAAAATTTTTTTTTCTTTTATTTAAAAAATCTGACAGTTTGTCAATCTGCACTACTCCAATTGCAGCATGGATTTCGCTCATACGATAGTTAAAACCTAAAGCAATTGTATCATAAACACCAGGAATTTTACGTTCACCGTGAGTTCGATCAACACCAAATGCTTTAAGTAAATTTAGTTTTTGGGCTAGTTTTTCATCTTTTAGAATTATCATGCCACCTTCGGCTGTTGTAAAATGTTTAACTGGATAGAATGAAAAAACTCCTGCATCTCCATGAAGTCCTACATGAATACCTTCAACTTTAGCTCCAGGTGCAAGAGCACAATCTTCAAGTAAAAAAAGATTATGTTTTTTTGCAATTTTTACAACCTTAGTCATATCAACAGGTACTCCTAAATAATGAACTACAGCGATTGCTTTCGTTTTTGAATTTATGGCTTCCTCTATTGCTTCAATATTTATATTGCCAGTATTTTGTTCAGCATCAACAAACACTGGTTTTGCTCCAGTGAGTTCAACTGCATGAGCAGTAGCAATATGTGTTTGGGCAGGAACTATCACTTCGTCTCCAGGACCATAGCCTAACATAAAATAAATTAGATGCATTCCCGCAGTACACGATGAAACACTTACTGCATTTGGAGCATTCGTAAAATCTGCAAATTTTTTTTCAAATTGATTTGCAACTGGGCCATGAACCAAAATAGAGCCATCCATGACATTCATTACCGCATCTTTTTCTAGTTGATCAATCATAGGCTTTCCAAAAGGAATTTTTTTCATAACGATGATATATCAATAAACTAAAAAAAATTTAAATAAACTATAAATATTCTATTGTCACGGTATCCCCTGAATTCACTGCCTGCTCTGCTGCTAGACACACGCTCATTACATCAAATATATCATCTTTTGAAATTAAAACTTTCTGCTTGTGATCTAACAAAGAATTAACAAAAGATATAAGGGCTTGGCCTCTCATGTTTTTTGCAGGATAGGACTCGCTTTCAGTCACATATTCTTTATTTGAATAACTTGAATCTATCCATAAAGTTTTTGAATAATCATGCAAAAAACTTAATTTTTTACCAAAAACTTTTAAGGCATGAAAGTGGGGATGAACAATCCCACCATGAGCAGTTATCTTAACACTCATTTTGTCTTCAAATTCTAAAAGTAAAATTGCAAAATCATTGTACTTTTGCTTAGTTTCAGAAACCATTAGATTGCTACCTAAAGCTTTTACACTAACTGGTTTTTTTTTGGTTATCCATAATACAAGGTCAATCATATGAACTGCAGCCCCATAAATAATAGAGTAAAAATCTCTTTCAGCTCTCCAACCTGAAATGATCTTTTCTTTACGTCCCCAAAAGTAATCTGCTTCTAAATGATATATATCACCCATTTTTTCTGATAATACTTCTTTTCGTACTTTCTCAAAAAGTGGACAGGTTCGTAAAACCATGTTTGCTGAAACACCTAGGTTTGGATGTAAATTAATTTTTTCACGTATATCTTTTAACTCATTTTTTTTAAGACAAATTGGTTTCTCAACATAGATATGTTTTCCATTATCTAGAGCTGTTATGACTTGTTGATAATGATAATCGTCATAAGATGCTATACAAACTAAATCGATATTTGGATCTAACAATATATCTTTTTCATCTTGAGTTTTATTTATGTTTGAAAATTCTGATCCAATCTCAGATAGCCTATTTTTATCTAAGTCACAAATTGAAACTAATTCACAATTAGGATGTGCGTAGATGGTTCGCGCTTGATGTGCCCCAACACCTAATCCAATTACAGCTGCTCTAATTTTTTTTTTTATTTTCATTTTTTTCAATCTTTGTAAATAATGTTTCATAATCTTTACCTGCACTTTGATACCACTTTTCAATTTTATTTAGGTCCTCTGGTTTATCAAGTGCTAGCTTTAAATTTGAAATAAATGAGTTTTTACTTTCGATGTTATAAATTTTAAATTTTTTATTTTTGTTATAAAAATATTTAGTGATATGTTCTCGATAATTTTTATTTTTAATTTTTTTCTCTGTTTCTATGAAAGATTTAGTTTTGATAAGCTCAATACTCATTCCAGCGGGAAAAGTTCTTGGAAAAACATTAGTAACCAAATCATAATCTGACTTACTAAATATAGATACAGCTTGATCAAATAAAAATGGAAGTAATAAGGGACTATCACCACAAACTCTAAAAAAAGCATCACATTTAAATTTTTTTAATGTTAAAATATATCTGCTCATTACATCATTTTGAGATCCACGTACTACGTCTATACCTAGATGTTTAGCATATAACACTAAAGGGTCATCTGTAGTCTCTTTACTGGTTGCTAGTACAATTTTTAAATTCACTTTAGATTTTTTAATTTTATTTATTACATGAGCTAAAATGGGTTTTCCCAAAAAAGGTGCTAGCATTTTTCCAGGATAACGTTCTGAAGTCATCCTACTTTGTATGATAGCTATAATTAACATAAATTTAATCTATTTATTAATTGTTAGCATTCACACGAAAATTTTCATTAACTTTAATTAATTCCTCAAATGTTCCATGATTCTCTATCTGACCATTTTTCAACAAGTATATTTGATTACATTTTTTTACAGTGCTTAAGCGATGGGCTATTAAAATAATTGTCATATCTTTATTAAGATTATTTACTGCGTCCATTACTTTTTTTTCGGTTTGGTTATCAAGGGCACTAGTTGCTTCATCTAAAATTAATATTTTTGGATCATGGTATAAGGCCCTAGCAATACCGATACGTTGACGTTGTCCACCTGACAGTCTAACTCCTCGCTCACCAATTGTTGTTTTGTATTGTTTGGGCAATTCTTTTACGATGAATTCGTGTAAATTTGCAATTTTTGAAGTTTGTTCAACTTTTGACTGAACAACATCTTTAGGATCCACTCCAAATGCAATGTTTGCAGCAATAGTATCATCTGAAAGGTAAATATGCTGAGGAACATAACCTATGGATCTTTGCCATGATCTTGAGTTTTGTTTTGTGATAATTTTATTATCAACTTTTAGATTACCTTTTTGAGCTTCTAGTAATCCTAATATTATATCTACAACTGTAGTTTTACCGCTACCAGTAGCACCAACTAAACCAATGGAAGATTTTACAGGAACAGATAAACTAATATCCTTTAGTGCGGTTCGTGATGAATTTGGATAATTATAATAAATGTTTTTTAAAGTGATCGCTTTGTTCAAAGATAATTTATCATCAACTTGATTTGAATTAATTGGATTTAGATTTTTAATATCTTCAGATAAATTATTTATTGCAGGCCCAACAAAAGTAAGTGCAACAAATGAGGAATAGATTTGCTGAATTGCAGGCATTAAACGATAACCAGCAAAAACATACAAACTAACAATTGGTAATGCTGTGTTAAAATTATCTGACTGTCTCATCATATAAAGAATTATTAGTAAAACTCCACCAAAGGCAATAATTTCTAAAAAAAACCTGGGTAATTGACTTATCAAAGTTGATGAAGCAGAACTTTGAGCATAAATTTTAGCAGAGTCAGAAAATAATTTGACATATATTTTTTCTAGTCCTCCAACTTTAACTTCTTTCGAAGCGCCAAAAGCCTCACTTACTGACTTAAAGCGTATTTCATTATGCTCAAAACGTTTTTTTCCAATTTGATTAAGATAGTTACGTATAAAATAAAAAATAATTACATAAGCTCCGCCAAGAACAAAACCTATTATTAAAGCAAGTTTAGGGTCAACAATAATTAATAAAACTATTATTGAAAATGTAAGTAAACTTTTTGCAATTAAATCAAGCAGTGGTTTCATAAAACCTCCTACAACCGTGTCAACTTCTGATAAAATATTTTTTCCAAGTTCAGAACTATTTCTGCCTAAAAACCAACTATAAGGTTGATGCAAATATCCCTCCACTAAACGCTTGCCAATACTATAACCACGCATTTGAACAAATCTTAGTTGTGCATAAGTTGTAATAGCTTTGAAGAGTATAGATATCACTAACAATACGAACACAACGATACCTAAAACAAACAGAAACTGTTGATCTGTTTCAACTCCAAAAACTCTAGTACTATGAAACATAGTATTTAAAATTGAATTTGTCTCAATGATATTGGGATTGGTAAGGACTGTTATAAAAGGTAGAATGGATGCTACTCCAATCATATCTAGTATTGCCATTATTAAAATCATAATTAACAATAATGCTCCTTTTTTAAACTCTTGAGGAGTAAGTATAAGTAATAATTTTTTAAAAGTTTGCATTAAACTTTGGATATTGATAATAAAGACAAACTGAACTATTTAAGCAAGAACTAATTTATCAATAATATACTATTAATTCTTTTTTAAATAAATTAAACAAAATTTATTTATAATACTTAAAAAATTTTAATGAGTTTAAAAGATAAAAAAGTTATTGCAATAATTCCAGCAAGATCAGGATCTAAGTCGATTAAAGATAAAAATATTGTTAATTTGAGAGGTAAACCTCTAATTGCTTGGTCAATAGAACAAAGCATAAAATCAAAAAATATAAGTGAAGTTTACTTTTCTACAGACTCAAAAAAATATGCAGAAATTGCAAAAAAATTTGGAGTGAAAAAAATAATTTATAGACCAAAATCTATTTCTAATGATAAATCAACTGATTACGAATTTATTAAACATTTTATAGATAACATTTATACAGATCATGGTATAATTGCTCATATTAGACCAACAACACCTTTCAGAAATGTCGCTCTTTTAGACAAAATAATTAAATTTTTTGTTAAAAATAAAAAATATTCGTCTTTAAGAGCTGTTCATGAAAATCCTGAAACAGCTTACAAATCTTTTGAATTAAAGAATAAATTTCTTAAACCTCTGAAGGGGGTAAAAAAAACAATGGATCAATTAAATAATCCAAGACAAAATTTTTCAAAAACCTATTCTGCCAATGGATATATTGATTTATATAGAAAAGAATT
>MDSV01057724.1_pt1 | contig 11350 bp, 11 predicted proteins | sample 810851 | NCBI WGS metagenome assembly MDSV01 (sample SAMN05326640, study PRJNA326480) | marine metagenome | isolation source: seawater | place: Atlantic Ocean: North East | collected 2012 | reverse complement strand
TAATATGGCTAGTAACAGTAAAAGTATAAGGGATCATTCCAAACATGTTACAAAAAAGCACAAACATAAATAATGAAAAAATGAAAGCAAAATATGGTTTTGCTTTTGAACCTGCTGTATCGCTTATCATTTTCGAAACAAATGTATAACTAAGTTCAGCTAAAAGCTGAATCTTATTTGGTAACATTGAATTTTTTTTTGAACCTAAATTAAAAATAATTAAAATTGCTAATGAACTAATTATCATAAACAAACTTGCGTTTGTAAACGAAATATCAAAAGCACCTACTCTAATTTCAGGACCAATTCTATAAACTTCGAATTGAGTCATTGGATTTGCTGCCATAAATTTTTATCTATTTTTGCATATTTTTTGCAGATTTAATTACATTAATTATTCCAGCAATTACCCCTACAAAAAAAAAAATTAAAATTAACCAAGGTTTAGTACCAAAGGTCTTGTCTAAAATAAACCCAATAATTGTCCCCACAACAACAGCAGATACTAATTCAGTGCTAAGCTTAAAAGCACTGCCAATAGGGGATGGATTACGGTTTTTGGGATCTAAATTCGCTTTTAAAGCCTTTTTTTTTGCAATCTCTAAGCGAGTTTTAAATGAATCTTTTGGCATTATAATTTATTAGGCGACCATACTTTCTGCTTTTTGCAAATCAACAGCTACAAGTTGGCTTATACCTTTTTCTGGCATGGTAACACCATATAGTCTATTCATTTTAGACATTGTTAAAGCGTGATGAGTAACAATAATAAATTTCGTATTAGTAATTTTTGTAAGTTCCTCGAGTAAGCCACAAAATCTAGTGACATTAGCATCGTCTAATGGAGCATCAACTTCATCAAGAACACATATTGGAGAAGGGTTTGTTAAAAAAACTGCAAAAATTAGTGATAGAGCAGTTAAAGCCTGTTCACCTCCAGATAATAAGGTTATAGATTGAAGTCTTTTGCCTGGAGGACTAACTAGCATTTCTAATCCAGCCTCAAGAGGGTCGTCCGAGTCTACGAGTTCAAGTTTGGCATTTCCTCCATTAAATAACTTGGTATAAACTTCATTAAACTTTCTGTTAACTTTATCAAAAGCATCTATCAATCTTTCCCTACCCTTTTGGTTAAGTTCATTAATACTATCTTTAAGTTTGACTATTGCTGTAACTAAATCTGATCTATCTTTTTCCATTTTTTTTATTTCTGCCTCATATTTATTTGTTTCTTCATCAGCTTTTAAATTTACAGACCCTAATTTTTCTCTCTCTTGTTTTTTTTTATCCAATAAATCCTCTTGATTAATGGCATCAGGAATTTCTTCAACTCCAAATAAATTTGATTTTTCTAAAATATTTTCCTCAGTCAAGTTAAGCTCGGAATTAATTCTATCTACTAAATCCATTTTTCTTTTTTTAAGACCTTCTATAGTTGCACCTGAACTTGCTTTTCGTTCTCTAATCTGTATTGATTGTTCTTGGATTTCATTTAATTGAGACCTGAGTTTTTCTATTTTTTCATCAGTTAAACTTATAACTGATTCATTTTCATTTTTTTCTTGTTCTGAAATTCTCAAACCTTCAGAAATTTGACCTTTTTTTTCAGCTTGTAATTTTGGTTGATTATCTAATTTTTCTAATTGTAAAATTAATCTATTTTTTCTATCTGAAAGTTCAGCTACCATTTTTTCCGAATTTGACAATAAATTTTTCCAACTCTCAATTTCTTTATCTATAATATTAATTCTCTCATTTCTTTTTACAGACTCTTTTTTGATATTCTCATTCCTACTGTAGCTATCAGCATATTCCTCAATTATAATTTTACAATTATCAAGAACGTTAATTGCTTCATCATTTTTTTTTGAAGTTATCAATTCTTTAATTTTATCAATTTCAATATTTAATTTACTCTTAGCACTATCTAAATCTTCATTAGATTGTTTTTCAGTTAAATAATATTTTGAGTCTATTTCAATAAGTTCACTTTTTTCCTCTTTAAGTCTTTTTTCATTTGATTTTGCATCAATAACTATCCCTTTTTCTCTGTTGATATCATCATCAAAAGTTTGAAGAGACTCTTTTATATTTTTTATTTCATCATGTATTCTTGTGTTTTCCTCATCAAGACTTTGTAGTTCTAAATTAAGTCTTTGAATCTTTGACAGATTTTCAATATTTTTTTCTCTTAAAGGAGTAACTTTATCAGTTTCAGATTTAATTAAATTTTCAATTTCAGAAATTTTATTATTGAAACCACTTACTTCACCTTCAGCTTCAGTATTAATTTCATTTTCAACTCTAATCTCTTTATCAATTTCTAATAATTTTAAGTAGTACAATCCCGCTTCTATTTTTTTTATTTCATCAGATATGTTTTTATATTTTGTAGCTTCTTCAGCTTGCTTCTGAAGATTTGCCAATTGTTTTTCTTGTTGTCTTCTTAACTCATCTGCTCTTTTAAGATTGTTTTCTGCAGAACTTAGTCTTAATTCAGCTTCATGTCTTCTAACATGTAATCCAGAAATTCCAGCAGCTTCTTCTAAGATTGCTCTTCTGTCAGTTGGTTTTGCTGTGACTAGAGCACCAATCCGACCTTGGCTAATCATAGAGGGTGAATGAGCACCAGTCGATAAATCAGCAAAAAACATTTGTGCATCTCGCGCCCTTACTTCTTTATCATTTATAAAAAATTTAGATCCTTTGTCTTTCTCAATTTTTCTTCTCACATTTACTTCATCGATTTCTCTAAATTGAATTGGACCCTCATGGTTTTGATTTTTAACAGTGACAGATACTTCAGCAATGTTTTTTGAGGGTTTGTTTGATGTCCCTGAAAAAATCACATCTTCCATTCCTGAACCACGCATACTTTTTGCCGATGTTTCTCCCATTACCCATCTAAGAGATTCAACTATATTGGATTTTCCGCAACCATTAGGCCCCACAATACCCGTAAGACCATCCTCAATTAAAAAGTTGGTTTTATCTGCAAAAGATTTAAATCCGTTTAATTGGATTTTTTTAAACTCCATGACTAAACTTATATCAGTTTTTCAAGAGTTTTTTTCAAATTTTTATAATTTAGAGATTTTTCAAACTTTTTATTATTAATAATTATCGTAGGAGTAGAATCAACTTTAAATTTTTTAGTTCCTTCGATTCGGTCATTCAAAACAAAATCTTCTATTTCTTTGTTGTTAACACATTTTTCAAAATTTATATCAAAACCTTCATTTTCAAGAAATTTTTTTAAATTTTGATTTAGATTTTCGATAGTATTTCCTTTTACCCAACTTTGTTGATTAGAATATAAACTTTCAAGAATTTCTAAGCCTTGATCTTGTTTGCATTGAACAATTTTTGAAGCATTAAATGCAGCAATATCTAAAGGGTAATGCCTAAATTCTATTTTTACCATTCCAGTGTCTATAAAATCTTTTTTAAGTTGAGGATAAATATCATTATGAAAATTTGCACAATGACTACAAGTTAAAGACTCGTAAGCGATAATTGTTATGCCAGCATTTGTGTTACCAGAGATTATTCTTTTAATTTCAGCATTTAGATTGACCGTAAATCCAAATAGTAAAATTATGATTAAAATAAGTCTATTCATTTTTCTTTAAACACTTTTGTTAGTTCTAATAAAGATTTTTTAATACTTTGATTTTTAACATTATCGACTTTTTTTTTATACTTATTATTTGTCACATTTTGTTTGTAAATATGATTATTTGAAAGAATTTTTTTTTCATCACTAAAACTAGCAATTTTAATTTTTTTGACTACTGAGTTGCCAAAAAAATTTTGTATTTTATCAATAATTTTTTTTTTGGAATATTCTAGTTCAACTTCGTGACCTCTTTTGACCATAATTAGTAGAGTGCTTATACTAAATTTATTCGAATTTTTATAAGATTTTGGATAACAAACTTTAAATAAATTTTCTCCAACTATGTGCTTCCAATTACTAAGTATTTCAGAATAAATTTGACCTCTTTTACTTATGACCTTTTTAATATTTTCTGGCAAAGTGTCTTTAAAAGATCTTAAGCCTTGAATGCTTCCAGTTCTCTGCTTAGTATATTTTTTAAAATGCATATGAAAGAACTATTAATAACAAAAAAAATTCTTAAATGGTATGATTTAAATAAAAGATCATTACCATGGCGGAATTCTGCACCTTTGTACAAAAGGCAATATTATACTCTTGTAAGCGAGTTTATGTTGCAGCAAACACAGGTTATAACTGTAATACCGTATTTTAAAAGATTTATAAAAAATATTCCAAATTTAGAAGCACTTGCAAATGTAGAAAATAAAAAATTAATTAAACTTTGGGAAGGTCTTGGATATTATTCTAGGGCAAGAAATTTAAAAAGAACAGCACAAACAATTATAAAAGATTTTAAATGCAAAATCCCAGAGAATTATGAAGAATTAAAATCTTTGCCAGGAATTGGTGATTATACCGCAAGTGCAATTATGGCTATAGCATTTAATGAACGTTTTATTCCATTAGATGGTAATATTGAAAGAATCTTAAAAAGATATCTTTATCTTAAAAGTGATAAAGAAATAAAAAAAAATAATCTTTTACAAAAAAAATCTATATTTGGAACTTCATCAAGATCTAGTGATTATGCCCAAGCTTTAATGGAGCTTGGAGCATTAATTTGCAAACCCAACAAACCTTTGTGTGATAAATGTCCCATCTCAATAAATTGTAGATCATACAAAAAAAAAGATTTCAATTTTATAAAAAGAATTAAAAAAAATAAGAATAAATATTTTATTTTAAAAGTTTATAAAAAAAATCGGAGATATCTCTTAATTAAGAATAAAAAATTTAATTTTTTAAAAAATCTATCTATATTTCCAATGGAAGAACTGTCCAAACCTAAAAATTTTAATGAAACTTTTAGCTTTAAAATGTCTAATATGAATATGAATATTAAAATTCGATATTTTAAAAAAAATCAAAAATTTCCATCATCGTATTGGATTGATAAAAAAAAATTAGATAGCTATATGTTACCTACGTTTACAAAAAGAATTGTTGAATATTTAGATAAAAATTAATGAAAAAAGTTGCAATTATTGGTGCTGGAATTTCAGGATTATTTATTGCTAATTTATTCAATAGAAGTTCAAAGTACCAAGTTACAATTTTTGAAAAAAAAAAAATAATTAATTTAGAAGAGAGTTATGGGATTCAATTATCTGTTAATAGTATAAAGCTTTTAAACCAAATTGAATTTGGTAAATTCAATAATGATAAAAAATTTAATCCAGATAAAATTAATTTTTACTCACATAAAAGTTTAAAAAAGATATGTGATCTAAATATCTCTGACTTTAATTCGAAGGACTTCAAGTATACTACACTGAAAAGATCTGATTTAGTTGATTTTTTAAAAAAAAATTTGAAAGAATTGATAAAAACTAATCATAATATTTCTAAAATAGATCAAGAAAATCAAAGGATTAAACTCACTTTTGAAAATAATAAATTTTTTGATTGTGATTATTTAATCATTTCTGATGGAGTTTTTTCCAAATGTAAAAATCTTATTTTAAAAAATCAAATTCAACCAAAATATAATAATACATTAGCCATTAGAGGAATGATTAATAATTCTTATAATATAATTGATAACAAAAATATTTCCTTGTTTTTAGGGTCTGATTTTCATAGTGTAATTTATCCAGTAAATTCAAATGGAGATTTAAATTTTATTTCTATCATGAAATATAATTTGTCATTGAAAGAACAAAAAAATTATTCATTGTTTAATGAGAATTTTTTTATCACAAAGATTTTAGAAAACGTTCCCACAGAAAATAAGAAATTTTTTGATGACTTAAATAACCTTAAAATATTTCCAGTATTTGTTAGTAATAATTTTGCAAAAATGAAAAATAATAATATTCATTTAATTGGAGATGCTTTCTTTGCTTTTCCACCATCCTTTGCTCAAGGTGCATCTCAATCAATTGAGAGTGCTTATGAGTTGTTTGTGAGCATAGAAAATAATACAGAAATTAATTTTTTTAAAAATAGAGTTAAAAAAACTAAAATGGTTAATATGAGATCAAAATTAAATCAATTTGCTTTTCATTTATCCAATCCTCTTTTAATATTCTTTAGAAACTTTTTTATAAAAAGACTAGTAAAGAATAAAACTTTTTTAGAGTCATATTTAGGAAAAATTTATAAAAATTAATTATTAGAAATTAATCTTTGTCTTAATCGGTCGATAGGAACTGCCTGACCATTTAAATTATAATGCCAATAAGTCCAACCATTACAACTTTCAGCACCAAGAATCGTAGCTGCTACTTTGTGAATTGACCCTTCAGTTTGAGAGTGTTTGATACTGCCATCAGCCATGATTTTTGCGTTAATTTTCTTTTTATTATCAAAAATCGTGGTTCCTGGCTTAATTATTCCTAATTCAACTAATGAACCAAAAGGTATTCTTGGTTTAGATCTATTATTTTGAAGTGTATCCAAATAATCGTCCTTAATAGGTTTTGTTTTCTTCAATCTTTGTTCTGCAGCTTTAAAATATATTTTTTCTTTTTCAATACCGTAATAATTTCTCTTCAATTTTTTAGCAACTACAGCTGATGTTCCTGATCCTAAGAAAGGATCTAAAATAGAATCATTTTTATTAGAAGTTGCTAATAAAACTCTATGAATTAAAGCCTCTGGTTTTTGAGTTGAATGTACTTTTTTACCATTTTTTTTGAGTCTCTCCGATCCATTACAAATTGGCAACTCCCAATTAGATCTCATTTGCAAATCATCATTTAAACATTTCAAAGATTGATAATTAAAAGTGTATTTTGATTTTTCTGATTTCGATGCCCAAATTAGAGTTTCATGAGCATTTGTAAAACGAGTTCCTCTAAAATTAGGCATAGGATTTTTTTTGTTCCAAATGACGTCGTTTAAGATCCAAAAACCTAGATTTTGAATAGCTGTGCCAACTCTAAATATGTTGTGATAACTACCGATGACCCAAATTGCGCCATTTTTTTTTAAAATTCTTTTACATTCTGATAACCATGAATAAGTAAAATCATCATACTTTTTAAAGCTTTCAAATTGATCCCATTTATCATTTACCGCACTAACTTTAGATCTATCAGGTCTTGTTAGTTCATTTTTTAATTGTAGGTTGTAGGGAGGGTCAGCAAAAATTAGATCAAAAGTTTCATCAGGAATTTTTTTTAGTTCCTTTAAACTATCTCCATTAATTAACTTATTTTTTAAATCTAAATTCATTTTATAAAAATGAATTAGACTCCAAAAAGATTCTTAGGTCAACCTAGGATTGAATTATAAATATTTTTTTTGTGTAGAGTTTTTCTTGGATAACAAGATGTTGTGTTTCTACGTGAAACCTACTTAATTTTATTAATTGGTGAAAAAGTTTTTCTGTGGTGGGATGTAATTCCTAAACTTTTAATAGTTTTTAAATGATGTTTTGTTCCATAACCATAATTTTTATCCCAATTATATTCTTTAAATTTTTTTCCCAAGTTTGTTATCATTTTATCACGAGTAACTTTTGCAATAATTGAAGCCGCAGAAATAGACGGTATTTTTTGATCACCTTTCACTATTGATTTTAATTTATAAGATTTAATTTTTGGAACTTTATTTCCATCGATTAAAACAATTGTTGGTTTTTTTTTAAGTTTTTGAATAGCTCTTTTCATTGCCAATAAACTTGCATTTAAAATGTTATTTTTTTCAATTTCTCTTACAGAAGCTTTACCGACTGCCCAAATGGAATTTTTTTTTATATATTTTGATAAAATTTCTCTTTTTAATTTGTTTAGTTTTTTACTGTCTTTTAATAAATTTTTTTTTATAGATTTATTTAAAATAACTGCTGCAGCATAAACTGGGCCTATCAAACTTCCTCGACCGACTTCATCAACCCCAGCAATAATTTTCATTAGATTATGATATTTAAATCTTTAATTTTTTGTTTAATCTTTTTTAAATCGTCCCAAGAAAATTTTTTATTTTCAGGAAATCTAATTAGATAAGAAGGGCTAAAAGTAGTCATAACTGGTAAGGTTTTATTCTTTAGAATTATTTCTTTCCATTTTCCTCTTTCATTTGAGACTTTATCATTCGGACCATTGACAGCTTCCATAGCGGTACTACCCATAAGAATTATAATTTTTGGATCAATGATAGAAATATGTTCTTTTAAAAATATTGAATATCGTTTAATTTCAACAGCTGTTGGCTTTCTGTCATTAGGAGGGCGAAAATTTATTGTATAAGTTAAGTAAATTTTTTTCCTATCTATGTCGATAGCTTTTAACATTTTAGTCAGCAACTCACCAACTTCACCTTGAAACATTAAACCTGATGACTCTTCCTCCTCACTTGGCGACCCACCTATTAACATTATTGGACTTTTTATATTACCATCGCCTAAAATTAAGTTTTTGGAGTTATTTTTTAAATTACAATTTTGAATTGAATTAATTTTCACTTTGAGTCTTGATAATTCAATCATTTTATTCTTAAAATTTTGTTCGTTGCTGTTTTGGATAGATTTAAGTCTGTTGATGGGTTTATCATTAAAAATAAAACTAGGTTCAATAGCATTTATTAATTTTTGAACATATTTGGCATTTTGATTTAAAGTCTTTTTAGTCATAAGATATATTTATGTTATTCAAAAAAATTAAAATTCTTTTACTCATACTGTTATTCTATCAGAGCCCCATATATTCTAAAAGCACTAGTTTTGATGAACCAAATTATAAAAATTTATCTAAATATTTTTCAGGGATTGTAGCTTTTGATAATAAGAATAATTCCGAAGCATTAAAATTTTTTAATTCATCAAAGCCTCTCATGTATGTGCATAATCCTTACTTAAAAAGATATGTGTATTCTTTGGTTTTAGAGAATAAAATCTCTGCCGCAATCAATGTTATAAAAAAAAATAAAGGAAAAAAGAATTTAAATTTTTTTGATGCAACTTTATTATTAATTTTAGATGATTTAAAAAAAGAAAAATTTGATAAAGCATATTTTCAATTAAATGATCTAAACAATCTTGCCGGACAGGATAAATTTAATTTAGCAATTTCAGAGACATTGAAACAATATATTTACTTATTTAAAGAGAATAAAATCTTAAATGATAAAAAGAACTTTGGTAAACTGTCTGCTATTTCAGAGACATTTCAACGTTGTTATCTAGGCGACAAAACAACTGATTCTTTCTTTACAAATTTAATTAATGACCCAAGAAACGATTATTCAAGATACACCTTTTTTTATTTGGGTTATTTAATAGAAAATAAAAAAAATGATGATGTAAAAAAAATAGTTAAAAATATTGAGTACATTAATTCAAAATTATTATTATCTCAAGGTAAGAGCTGGATTGAAAATGGAAATTCAGAAAAAATTGTAGAAGTTTTTTCTTGTAAGAATCATAATGACATAGTCAGCGAATTTTTTTTCTTAATCTCTAATCTTTATACATCCCAAAATAATTTTGAAAAATCAAATTTTTATCTGAACATCTCAAATTTTTTAAATCCAAAATTTATATTTAACCTATCTTTAGTTGTAGAAAATCAATATTCAAATCAAGAATATAAAAAAGCAAAAAAAACACTTAATAATTTCAAAAAACAAGATAACTTTTATTATTGGTATAAAGTAAAAAAATTAGCGCAAATTATTTTAAAACAAGGAAACAAAGAACAATCTCTCAATTATATTAAATCAGAATTCGATAAAATTAAAAATCCAAATAGAAAATTTTTATTTGATATGGCAAATTTTTATAGAAACTCAAAGAATTATGAAAAAGCAATAGAATATTATTCAGAAATAATAGATACACTCGATGATAGTTCAGAAATTAAATCAGATCTTCTTTATAGGATAGGTAGTAGTTATGAGAGAATGAACAAATATGAAAAAGCAGATGCAATTTTACTTAACTCTCTAAAATTAAATCCAGGTGATGCATATGTTTTAAATTATCTCGCTTATTCATGGTTAGAAAGAAATTATAAAATTAATGAAGCAATTGAAATGTTGGAAGTTGCATACGAGGCTGAAAGTGATGATCCATACATAATTGATTCAATTGGTTGGGCTTATTATCTTATAAAGGATTATAACAAAGCTGAGAAATATTTAAAAAGGGCAGTAGAGTTAATGCCTGATGATCCTATTGTTAATGATCATTATGGAGATATTTTATGGAAATTAAATAGAAAAATACAAGCAAGATATTTTTGGACTGGTGTTTTAAAAATGAAGGATACCGAGGAAGAAATGTTAAAACAAATTAATATTAAACTAGTTGAAGGTTTGACTAACTCTTAATATGAAACCAGATAAGATTAAATCTTACGGTAAAATTAATCTTGCTCTAAATGTTACTGGTAAAAATTCTTTTTTACACAAAATTGAAAGTATAATATCATTTGTTTCATTACACGATATAATTTTCATTAATAAGATAGAATCAAATAAACATAAAATATTATTCTCAGGAAAATTTTCGAATAATATTGGAAAAAATAATACTGTTAATAAATTACTAGAAATTTTAGAAAAAAAAAAAATTACTTAATGATCAAAAATTCAGAATTAAAATTTACAAACGAATTCCAATAAAAGCAGGCTTAGGTGGTGGCTCAATGAATGCCGCAAATATTTTAAAATATTTTATTAAAAAAAAAGTCATTAAAATATCTTTAAAAGAAATCTCACAAATTTGTAAACTTATAGGCTCAGATGTTATATTAGGTATAAAATCAACTAGTTGTATTCTAACCTCAAATAACAAAATTAAACATTATAATAATTGCAATAAGTTTTATACTTTAATAGTTAAACCAAATTTTGGCTGTTCTACAAAATTTATATATTCCCAAGTGAGAAAATTTAATAAATCACAATTAAGCCAACCCAATAAAAAAATGTTTGATTTAAAATATTTAGAGAATATGAAAAATTTCTTAGAGCCTATAGTCTTAAGAAACTATCCAAAGTTAAAAAAAATTAAATTATATTTGGATACTTTATTAAATCCAGCGTTCGTTAGAATGACGGGTTCTGGATCAGCATTTGTTGCATATTACCATTCAAAACAAAAATGTAAAAATGCCAAGATGATGTTTAGCAAAAAATATAAAAATTACTGGTGTATAGCCTCAAAAACTATATAAATTTTATTTTTTTGTGTTATACGATCTTTATATTGGGGCGTAGCCAAGCGGTAAGGCACGGGTTTTTGGTACCTGCATCCTAGGTTCGAATCCTAGCGCCCCAGCC
>MDSV01226451.1_pt1 | contig 11351 bp, 14 predicted proteins | sample 810851 | NCBI WGS metagenome assembly MDSV01 (sample SAMN05326640, study PRJNA326480) | marine metagenome | isolation source: seawater | place: Atlantic Ocean: North East | collected 2012 | reverse complement strand
TTTTTATGTTTTTAGCAGGAACGAATTTTACCTTAATCTATTTTGCTATTAAACTCAAGTTTAGAAAAATTATTAACAATGATGAATTTAAATGGTATCTAACTTCTCTTATTTCCGTTATAATAATTTTAACACTTGTTCATTCTTTTTTTAATAATTTAACTCTACTAACCTCTTTTAGGGCAATTAGCTTTCAAGTTGTTTCTATTATTACCACAACAGGATATTCCACTGCAGATTATACCACTTGGGGGTATTTTTTAACCTTTATATTCTTTTTATTTCTTTTCTCAGGTGCTTCAGCAGGAAGTACAAGTGGAGGAATTAAAATTGTAAGAATTATAATTCTTATAAAAAATAGCTTATTGGAATTTAAAAGAAGGTTGCACCCAAAAGCAGTTATTCCTGTAATTCTTAATGGATCTGCAATTTCGAATCATATTATTTACAATCTTTTGGCTTTTATTTTTCTTTACTTATTCATATTTACTTTGGGATCAATTATTTTATCGGGACTAGGATTGGATTTTTTAAGTGCTATTAGTGCAGTTGCTTCAGCAGTTGGAAATGTTGGACCTGGAATTGCAAGTGTTGGACCCTCCTACTCATTTGATCATGTTCCTGATTTTGGCAAATGGGTATTATCATTATTAATGTTAATGGGGAGATTAGAATTGTTTACGGTATGCTTAATATTTACCCCTTATTTTTGGAAAAGAATATAAATGGAATTACTATACAGAACACCTATTGAATGGGCTCAAAATGCTGTTAAGGATATAGACTCATTTCTACAAGACCATGCAGATGCAGAGCGAAAAGTAGCCAATATGTGTTTGTCACTTATTGCCAAATATCCTAATAGAACAGAAATAATTGATGAATTGATTCAAATTTCAGTAGAAGAATTACTTCATTTTAAACAAGTATATAATTTAATAAAGTATAGAGGAAATCAGTTAAATGGAGTTTTTCAAAAAGATCCTTACATTAAAGGAATTATGTCAATAGTAAGATCAGGCTCTGATGAAATTTTTATGGATAGATTAATTATTGCTTCAATTGCTGAATTAAGAGGTTCAGAAAGATTTAAATTAATAAGTAAGGTAGTTAATGATCCGAAAATTGCTAAGTTTTATGCCAATTTACATTTACAAGAGTTGGAACATATAGATTCGTTTATAAAAATGGCTAAAATATATTTTGATGATGAGTTAGTAGACAAAAGGACTCAAATTATTCTTCAAAAAGAAGCAGAAATTTCCTCTTCACTCCCTTGGAGATCGGCGATTCATTAAAAGAAGTTTTTTTTAATTTTTTTTATTAGATTTATATCAATGAATTTACCAATATATAATCTGAGTAAAATTAATAATTTAAAGCCTCAAAAGGGAAACCTTATCCTAGCAGAACCTTTTATGGACGATGATCATTTTGGACGATCAGTTATTTTCATATGTGAACACCATTATGATGGTTCATATGGATTTATATTAAATAACCAACTGGATATTAACTTAGATGAACTTGTTCCAGAAATTGAATTCAAAAGTATTAAAATATATTATGGTGGTCCAGTACATTCCTCAAATCTATTTTATTTACATCAGTTAGGACATTTAATTGAGAACTCTGTTAAAATATGTGATAACATTTGGACTAGTGGTGATTTTAATCAGATTATTGAATTCATTAATATGGGCATAATTGATACCAAAAAAATAAAGTTTTTTTTAGGTTATTCAGGTTGGGAAAAAAATCAGCTCTTAAGAGAGTTTGATTCCAATTCTTGGATTGCATTGAACTTGTTAGAGGAAAATATATTTAAAGAAAACACACAAAATTTATGGAAAGAAATTTTAAATAAACGAGGAGGGAAAATGAAAGCAATTGCTAATTTTCCTGTAAATCCAATTGATAACTAATTTTATTATTTAATTCTTTAATTATTTTTTTACTCAACGTATTATAATACCTAGTTTTTTTATATCCTCCTACCCAGTTAATTCCACTTATAACATTTGTCAAGAAAATCTCCTTAGAATTCATAAGGTCTTCAGGAATTATATCTCTTTCTATAATTTTAAAATCTAAAAAATTAATTATCTTAATTATTTCATCTCTCATAATACCAGCAATACAGCCGCTATTTAAGGCGGGAGTTATTATTGAATCTTTAAGAAGAAGAAAAATATTTGAATTAGACGATTCTATGATATAATTTTTCTCGTTTAAAATTAAAGTGTCATTTAGGCCATTATCATTAGCATATATTGATGCTAAGACATATAATAACGAATTGGATGTTTTGAAGACTGATAAATTAGTTATCTGTTTTTGATAATCATAAAATATGTCTACTAAAAAACCTTTTTTATTTAGTTGATATAGATTATTTTCTAAATGAAAACACTCAATTATAAAGCTAATTTCATTAGTTGCTGGAAGATATGTACCTAATCCACTTCTAAAAAAATAAATTTTAACCCTACCTCCACTATCAATTTTATTATGCAGTAATAGTTCTTTTATTTTGGATTTTAAAATTTCTGCATTAAAATTTTTTGAATAACTGATTTTTAAAATTTTTAGCGCTTTAAATATTCTTTTTAAATGACTTTCAATAAATAATACATCTCCATTTACAATTCTGATAGTTTCAAAGAAACCATCACCAAAATTAATCGCTCTCTTTATTGTATTGAATTGAATATCATCTTGGTTTAATATTTTACCATTAAAAATAATTTTACTCTTCATTTACCTAAAAGTTTGAAAATAAAATAAGGTTTTTTGAAAAAAGATCAACAGATTATTAAAATCGTATATTACAATAAAAAATACACCAAATAAAGAACCACTTATATGAGCATCATGAGCAATATTAGAATATTGTTTTTTGCTTAAATAATGTTCGGCCAATAAGTAAATAATTCCAAAGATAAAGCCAGGTAAAAATAATCCAGGAATTAATATCAGTCCTAATTCTCTAAGTGGATAAATAATTATATAAGCAAATACAACAGATGAAACTGCACCAGAAGCTCCTAAACTATTATATGAAGGATTGTTTTTATGCTTTAAAATTGATGGAAGTGTAGAAAAAATAATTCCTAATAAATAAAATCCGATATAATAAAACCCTCCTAATTCTGAAGAATTGATGAAATAAAACTCCAGAGTTGGACCAAATATATATAAGACATACATATTAAAAAAAAGGTGTAAAAAATCTGCATGAATAAATCCATGAGAAATCAAAATCCACCATTTTTTATAATTTACATATTGGTAAGGAGAAAACAATAAATTACTTTTTATTTCCTCATTATTAAATGTGATAAAGGAAATAATACAAGTGATAATGATCAATATTATGGTATAACTAAATGTCATTTTTTAATTATTTTAATTCCTCTTAACATTTCTCTTTTTCCAGGTGGACCTTTTAATCTTTCTACATAAAAACCAACGGATTCTAAATCTCTTCTAACTTGTCCCTTAGCACAATAGGTTACTAAAATCCCATTTGTATTTAAATACTCATATAGTTTCGTGAAAACATCAGACATCCAAATACTAGGTTGTTTTCTAGGAGCAAAAGCATCAAAATAAACAATATCGTATGTTTTTGATGATTTAAAATTATTGAAACCCTTTGAATGTTTAGTTAATTGGAAATAACTATTAATAATATGTTTTTCATCCCATTTAAGTTGATGAATCTTGTAAAATAATTTTATTTCTTCTTCGTTGAAATTAAAATTTAAATTTTTAATAATATCCAAATTAACTGGATACGGTTCAATGCCAGAATATACAATAATTTGATTTAAAGGATTTTTACATAATATAGATAATATACAATTAAGACCTGTACCCCATCCTATTTCTAATATATTAATAGTTTTATTAAAAGGGTATTTATTTTGAAAATAATTTAACCCACTTTTAATAAATACATGAACGGACTCTTGTAAAGCACCGTGAGTAGAATGATAATGCTCATCCAATTCTTTGTGATAGATTGTTGATGAGCCATCTGCAGTTGTTTTTAATTGAAGATTATTCATAATTTATATTTTTATAGAATGAATATATCCATCATAGCAAGAGATTGTATTTTTAAATACTTTCTGAGCTTCTTCTAAAAACCCATCTATTTCTTCATATCTGGCTGAAAAATGTCCTATTAATAATTCTTTTACATTTGCCTTTGAAGCAATTGTTGCAGCCTGATTAGCTGTGGAATGCTTTGTCATTTGAGCCTTATCTTTTCTATCTTCTAAAAAAGTGGACTCATGATACAATAAATCAGCGTATTTAATGTAAGGGATTATGTCTTCATTATAGCAAGTGTCAGCACAATAGGCATAAGATCTAGACCTGTTACCAGGTTTTGTAACATCTCTAAAATCAATAAGTTTTCCATCTAGTTTAAAGTTTTGTCTATTCTTAAAACTCTTAATCGCCTCAATAGATAAATTGAGCTCTTTTATTTTACTCTTGATCATTGATCTTTTTGAAGTTTTTTCTTTGAAAATAAAACCGCAACATTGTATAGAATGATCCACAGGAAACGATGTTATTTGTAAAATTGAATCTTCAAAAATTAAAGTTGATTTAGAAAAATTTAATTCATTAAAATTAATATCAAAATTAAATTGTTTTCCAGAAATAGAAAAATGAGAAGCTAATAATTTTTTTAAATCTTTTGGAGCATGAATATGAATAGTTTTTTTTCTACCTAACAAACTTAGAGTTGATAGGTAACCGAATAAACCTAAAAAATGATCACCATGTAAATGACTTATAAAAATACGGTCTATTTTAGAGAATTTACAATGATATTTTCTTAGTTGAACTTGAGTTCCTTCACCACAATCTATTAAAAAATGTCGTTCTTGAATATTTAAATACTGCGCAGTTGGTTTTCTATCTAAAGTGGGAATTGCCCCTCCACAACCAAGGATGGTTAATTCAAACTTCATAGTAAAAAAACATGATTCTAGTGATTTACAACTAATCTTTTAGAAGACTTATTTATTCCATTATTAACGGAATAAATGTAAATACCATTTTTAAACTCATTGGTATTCAGAAATATTTCATTAACACCTCTTAAAGAATTCATATATTCGAAATAGATTCTTTCACCTAAAAGATTAGTAACTTCAAAAACTACATTTTCGACCTTATTATTTAAATATTGAATTTTAGTTGATTCATTTGAAGGATTGGGTATAGCGTTCTGTAAAGACAAAAAACTATTATCTAAATTAGTTATTTTTATTCCAGTATTTCCAATATTAATAACATAACCATCGAAACTATATGGGATTGGAAATGGGGTAAAAAATAGCTGAGTCCATACGGTTGCATCTAAAGAAATTTGATAAGAACCTACAGTTGTAGGGGTACCACTTAATGAAGCACAACCTAGAGAATCGTATCTCCAGGAACAAGAAGAATTATTGCAATCATATGAAAGTCCTGGAGGAATATTAGAAATAGAGGTTAATACAATAGAATCTATAAAAGTTCCAGCTGCAGCTGAATCTATTGCACCAGCATCTCTAGGCACTTTAAAATTCACGACTTCATAATATGGAATACCTACATCACCTGGAGGAAAATTTGTTTGAGGTGTTGGCCAAACTCCAAAAGTTGAATCTGCATAGATACTATTAGGAACACATTGAGAAAAACAAAAAGAAAGAGAAAAGATAAATGTTAAAGAAAGAATAAAATTTTTCATATTAAGTTATTAAGTGCATCGTCTTCACTATTAAAAATATTAAAAACTGTGTCTAATTGAGAAATATTTATGATTTTTTCTACCATAGGATTTAATCCGAAAATAATAAATTGGCCTTCTTTATCTTTTAAAATTCTATTTCCAACTAATAAAGCACTTAAACCGCTGGAATCACAATACTTGATTTGTGACAAGTCTACAACGAAGGTATTTGATCCTTTATTTGACTGGTCAAGAAATAAAGCCTTTAGCTCAGGAGCAACCAAGGAATCTAACTTTTCAAAACTGCATCTAAATGTTGTATGATTTTTATTTTTTTCTACTTTAAAGTTCAATTATTATAGTTTTATAACAAAAATAACATAATTCTTTAAATAATTAAACTCTATTTATAGAACCTGCTAATAGATAAATAATTGCCATTCTTACAGCCACCCCATTTTCAACTTGATTTAAAATAATAGAATGTTCTGAATCGGCAATTTCTGAGGTTATTTCAACTCCTCTATTAATTGGCCCTGGATGTAAAATTGTAATTGGTTTATCCACCTTGTCAAGTAGAGTTTTATTTAATTGGAATTGATGAGTGTATTCACGTAAAGAAGGAAAATATTGAATTTGTTGTCTTTCAAGCTGAATTCTCAACATATTGGCCACATCGCACCACTTTAAAGCTTTTTCGATATTGTGAGATATTTTAACACCTAATTCACTCATATATTTTGGGATTAAGGTAGTTGGACCACAAACCATTACCTCTGCTCCAAGCTTTTGTAGTGCAAAAATATTGGAAAGTGCAACTCTTGAATGTTTAATATCCCCAATAAGTACAACTTTCTTTTCCTTAATACTACCTAATTTTTCTCTAATAGAAAAAGTATCTAAAAGTGCTTGAGTAGGATGTTCGTGAGTACCATCTCCAGCATTTATAATTACAGTTTTAGTTTTATTAGCTAGAAAACTAGCTGCTCCAGAATGAGGATGTCTCATAATGAGCATATCTACCTTCATAGATAGAATGTTGTTGGCAGTATCCACTAATGTTTCGCCTTTATTTAAACTTGAACTAGATGCAGAAAAATTAATTATATCAGCGGATAGTCTTTTTTGAGCAAGTTCAAAAGATAGTTTGGTTCTAGTACTATTTTCAAAAAATAAATTTGCAATGGTAACATCTCTTAAAGTGGGAACTTTTTTAATAGGTCTATTAATAACTTCCTTAAAACTATCGGCAGTACTGAAAATAATTTGGATATCATTTTCAGTTAAATCTTTAATTCCAAGTAAATGAGATGTGCTTAATTCTTTCATATCTAAGTTGGTGAATACAACAAAATTTGATCTTTACCATTTGTTTCTTTCCATAAAACTGAAACTTTTTCTTCTTTAATAGTATCTATAGATTTACCTATATAATCTGCTTTTATGGGTATATTCTGAACGAATCTTCTTTCAATTAATGTTAAAAACTCTACAGATAAAGGTCTCCCAAAGGTCATAATTGCATCTAATGCCGATCGTACAGTTCTGCCTGTAAAAAAAACATCATCAACTAATATTACTTTTTTATTTTCTATAGAAAAATCAATGTTTGTAACACTTGGAATAAGAGGTTTTTCTTTTCTTCTAAAATCATCCCTAAAAAAGGTAATGTCTAGGCTTCCTGTTTGAACTTCATCTTGTATAGAAATTTCTAAATTTGATTTAAGTCTATTTGCCAGAAAAATACCATTGGGTTGTAAACCAATTAAAACAGACTTAGAAAAATTATGGTGGTTTTCAATGAGCTGATGACAAAGCCTTTTGATAGTAAGAGATACTTGTAAACTGTTTAGGATCTCAGTAGATTTCATTAAAAGTCAAATATATAACCTATTTATAAATAAATAAAGATTCAAGACTAAAATCTTTGTATTTTACAAATAATTATTTAACGAACTTCTTAGTAAATGAATAAATATATTTTATCTGTAGATGCTGGAACAAGTAGTTCTAGAGCAATATTGTTTAATAAAAATGGAGAAATTAATGGGATATCTCAATATGAATTTAAACAAAACTATCCAAAGAATGGTTGGGTAGAACACGACCCTGTAGAAATTTGGAATACTCAACTTAAAGCAATAAAAGATGTTCTAATTCAAAGTCGAATTTCTGTAAATAGGATATACTCTATTGGAATAACCAACCAAAGAGAGACGACCGTTATTTGGAATAAAGAAACTGGAATTCCAATTTATAATGCAATAGTATGGCAGGACAGACGAACAAAAGCGTATTGTAATCAACTAAAAAGTGAAAATTTTGAATCGATTTTCAATCACAAAACAGGACTATTATTAGATCCATATTTTTCCGGAACTAAAATAAAATGGATATTTGATAACCATCCTAAACTTTATGAGCTAGCTAAAGAAAATAAGATTGCTTTTGGTACTATAGATACTTGGCTTATATGGCAGTTGACTAATGGAAAAAAGCATATAACTGACGTTACCAATGCAAGCAGAACGTTGCTTTATAATATTCATGAGTTAAAATGGGATTCTGAACTTTTAGATATTTTAAGTATTCCAGAAAATATATTGCCAAAAGTTGTTTCAAGTTCTGAATTTATTGGATTCACTAATGAAAATATTTTGGGAGCTGAGATTCCAATAACTGCAATTGCAGGAGATCAACAAGCATCCTTATTTGGTCAGATGTGTATAAATGAAGGAGATGTTAAAAACACTTATGGTACAGGATGTTTTTGTATGATGAATACTGGTCAAAATATTGTAAAATCAAAAAATAAAATGTTATCTACAATTGCCTATCAAATTAATGGAAAAACTAATTACGCAATTGAGGGAAGTGTTTTCATTGGAGGTTCATTGATTCATTGGTTAAGAGATCAATTAGAAATTATTTCTAGTGCCTCAGAAATTGAGACTTTAGCAAATTCGGTTATAGATAATGGCGGACTTACTTTTATTTCTGCACTTTCTGGATTAGGTGCACCCTATTGGGATCCAAATGCCACTGGTTCCATATTGGGAATTACAACAAAAACTAATAAAGGTCATATTGCTAGAGCAGCATTAGAAGCTATAGCAATAAGATCTTATGAAATTATTTCCAATATGGAAAAAGATTCCAAAATTAAATTTTCAAGTTTAAAAGTAGATGGAGGTGCATCAGTTAATAATTTATTAATGCAAATACAATGTAATATTTTACAAAAAAACGTTATTAGACCTAAATTAACTGAATGTACATCACTTGGAATTGCTTTTCTTTCTGGATTAGCTTCAGGTTACTGGAACTCTAAGGAAGATTTAAAAAACATATGGCACACAGAAAGGATATTTACGCCACAAAATAAAGATCAACATTTAATATCTAATTGGAATGAAAAAATGAAAATATTACATTTAAAGCAAAAAAAATATTGATATGGAAATTCATCCTTTTTTAGCTGAATTTATTGGTTCAGCGATTCTTCTTTTTCTGGGTAATGGAGTGGTAGCAAATTTAAATTTGAATAAAACATATGGCTATCAACAAAGCCCTATTCTTCTAATTGCATTTGCATGGGGTTTTGCTGTATTTGTAGCAGCTTTTGTGACTTCACAATCCAGTGGAGCTCATCTAAATCCTGCAGTAACTCTTGGACTTGCTATTGTGGGAAAATTTTCATGGGATTTAGTTTTAATTTATTTTTTTGCTCAACTTTCAGGTGCCATGTTCGGTACTTGGTTAACCTATTTATTTTATATAGATCATTATAGAATAACGGAAAATGAAAATGTGATAAGATCTACATTTTGTACTGCACCGGCTATTAGAAACTTAAAAAACAATATTTTTTCTGAAATATTGGGAACATTTATTTTAGTTTTTGGAGTGATATGTATTGTGAGTCCCAATATTGAAATTGAGAATTCCAACGTTCAAAACTTTGGTATAGGATCTCTTGAGAGTCTTCCTGTGGGAATCTTAATTATTGTAATTGGGATGGCTTTAGGTGGAACTACGGGGTATGCGATTAATCCAGCTAGAGATTTTGGACCAAGATTGGTTTATTCTCTTTTACCTAGAAAAAATAAAAAACCAGATTGGTCTTACAGCTTCGTCCCCGTTTTAGGTCCATTTATAGGAGCTATTTTAGCTTCTTTATTATTCAATTTAATCACTTAAAAATTTAATTGTTTCTTTACATAATTCCTCAAGAACTGAAGGTAGCACTTTCTTATCCCAGGGGTGTTTAGAAGAAAATGTATGATTCGTTCTAAAAGATTTTATTTCAGAATTAAATACTAATTTGTGCATCATAAAGGCAGAATCATTGGAAATTACTTTATCCAATGATCCATAGCAGACTAAAAATTTTCCTCTGAATTCAGATAATGATTTTCTTATATCAAGCAAGTTTCTATTTCGAATAAAATCTTCATAAAATTGATAATCCTGAGGATAGATTACTTCAGTTCTTTTATTTATGATATTACGCGTCACTTTATTTTTCCAAATAAAAAGCTCTTTTTTAGAAGGGAATCTTTCTTCAAAGTCCGCAACTCCAGCCCAGGTAACTAATTTAGTTATCTCAGGATGATTTTGAGTTGCTAAACAAGCAATTCCTCCTCCTCTACTATGACCAATTAAATATAAATTATTATGATTTAATATTGATTTTGATGATTTAACATAGTTTATAACTCTGCTAATATCCTGAAGTTCAATAGAATAATTATTATTTCTAAATGCATTAAAATCAGTAATTTCTGATAGATTACTTACAGTAGTTCCATTATGAGAAAAATTAAATTTCAAAAAATTAAAACCTCTTTGACAGAAATAATTGGAAACTAAATTCCAACAACCCCAATCTTTAAAACCTTTAAATCCATGACAAAAAATAATTAAATTTTTATTTGTATTATTAAAACTAAAATCTCCAGAAATAGGTAAATTATGAAAGGAATTAGCTTCGATAATAAATGAATGCTTATTCAATTATTTATTCTAAAATTTTAATAGAATTAATTTTATCGCCTTCAACAATTTCCTTGATCACATCCAATCCATCTACTACTTTCCCAAAACAAGTGTGATTTCGATCTAAATGAGATGTATTATTTCTGCTATGGCAGATAAAAAATTGTGATCCACCAGTATTTCGTCCTGCATGAGCCATTGATAGTACACCAGTATCATGGTATTGATTGTCGCCATCTAACTCACAATCTATAGAATAGCCAGGACCACCAACACCTGTCCCCTGAGGACATCCTCCCTGTATAACAAAATCCGGTATTACTCGATGAAAAGTCAGACCATCGTAAAAACCTTTTTCACTTAAATCAATAAAATTTTGAACTGTTTTTGGAGCATCTTTTTCATAAAATTTTACTTTCATTTTACCTTTTTCGGTATCAATTATTGCTTTTTTCATATTCTATATTTATCTAGTTAACTTTTTATATTTTATTCTAGTTGGAATAATATCATTTCCTAACCTTTTTTTTCTATTTTCTTCATAATCAGAATAACCTCCTTCAAAAAAGTATATTTCTGAATTTCCTTCAAATGCTAAAATGTGTGTACAAAT
>MDSV01079261.1_pt1 | contig 11351 bp, 9 predicted proteins | sample 810851 | NCBI WGS metagenome assembly MDSV01 (sample SAMN05326640, study PRJNA326480) | marine metagenome | isolation source: seawater | place: Atlantic Ocean: North East | collected 2012 | reverse complement strand
GGGAAATACTAACAAACTAGTTGAGCTAATTGAGTCTTGTATCAAAGCAAATTGTAAAGTTATTAAGTTTCAAAAAAGAGATGTAGAAAATTTTTATTCTAAAAAACAATTATCAAGGGAATATGTAACTCCAATTAGTAATAATTTTTATGAGTATAGACAGCGTCTTGAATTAACAGATGATCAATTAGATATAATTAAAAAGTATAGTAAAAAATATGATTTAAAAGTTATATTTAGCGCCCTAGATTATAATAGTTATAACTATCTCAAAAATTTTGGATTTAAATATTTTAAAATTCCTTCAACAATATCTTTAAATAAAAATTTTATAAATTTTATTTCAAAAGAGAAACTGGATAAAACTTATATTTCCACAGGAATGACTAATGAAAAATATGTAAATTTTATTTTAAATATATTTAAAAAGAAAAAAATTGTGCTTATGCATGCTGTTTCAGCTTATCCCACTAGCTTCAGTAAGATTAATTTAGGAATTGTAAGCAAATATAAAAAAATATCTGACAGTAATAAAAATATTATTCCAGGTTACTCGTCACACGATGTGGGAGACGAAGGATCAATGTTAGCCATAGCTGCTGGAGCGAAAGTGATAGAAAAACATGTTAAAATTGGTCATACGGATTGGATGCATTTTGATGACACAGCTATTGATGCTAGAGTTGAATTACCAATTTTTATAGACAAGCTTACAAGAACAGCACAATCAATTGGAAGTGAATTAAAAAAAATTTATCCGTTTGAACACCATAAATATAAAATTAAAAAATAATTTTTGAATTAAAAAATTTATCAATGAAAAATATTCTTATACTCACTTCAACATTTGATAGGAATAATTTAATTAAATTTAATAAAAAAATTGAATTGAAATTCAATTCTACTGGCCGAAGACTGAAGGAAAATGAAATTCTAAAACTGGTTGACAAAAACACTATAGGAATAATCTCTGGAACTGAAAAAATTACCAAAAATATTTTTTTAAAAGCAAAAAACTTACAAGTTATTTCAAGATGTGGAACAGGGGTAGATAATATTGATAATTACGTAAATAAAACTAAAATTAAATTATTTACTACAGATAAAGAACCAATACTTTCTGTAGCAGAATTTGTTCTTACACAAATATTATCAGTAATGAAAAACACTTTTTTTCATAATTTTGATTTAAAAAAAAAAATATGGAAAAAACGAAAAGGCTTTTTGCTCACAAACAAAAGTTTTGGTTTTATAGGATATGGAAAAATAGCAAAAGAAATAAAAAGATTAATCTCACCATTTAACTGTAAATTATATATTTTTGATAAAAATATAACTAAATATAAAAAAGAAAGTGCTCTTAAAAATTTATTAAAAAAGTGCGATGTCATAACTCTAAATATTCCCTTTAATTTACAAAATAAAAATTTTCTTAATAAAAAGAAATTTGATTTAATAAAAAATAACGCAATATTTGTTAATTGTTCAAGGGGTGGTCTGGTAGATGAAATTGCTTTATATGCAAAACTTAAAAAAAACTTTTCATTCAAAGCAATTTTAGATTGTTTTGCAGAAGAACCTTATTTTGGAAAATTGTCAAAACTTGAAAATGTTTTACTATCACCACATGCGGCCTCATTTACAAAAGAGGGAAGAAACATGATGGAAAGAAATTCTTTTATAAATTGTATTAAAAATTTAAAAATATAATTTAAGTGAAAAAAAAATATCTCAATAAAAAGGAAATAATTTTCATAGACTTTGATGGAACAATAAAGGATTCAGATAAAATCAAAGGTAAAACATTTATTGAGATTTTTGGAAATAAATTAAACAATAGTATTAAGAAAAAAATTAAAGAACATCATCATAACAACCTTGGTGTAAGTAGATATTTAAAAATTCCTATGTATTTAAAATGGAATAGTATTAGTTCTACAAAAATTAACATCAACAAATATAATAAAAAGTTTTCAAAAATTATTGTTAAGAAAGTATGTGATAGTAAGTGGATAGCAGGAGCTAAGTATTTTATTAAATCAAATAAAAAAAAAAAAATTATTTTAGTTACTGCAACACCTGTTGAAGAAATAAAATTAATATTAAAAAAACTTAAAATAATTAAGTATTTTTATAAAATTTTTGGATCACCGCTAAACAAATCAGAAATTGTTAAAAAGACTATTAAAAAAAATAATTTTAAAAAGAAATATTGCATATATTTTGGCAATTCATACTCAGATTATATTGCTGCTCAAACTAATAAAATTTTGTATATAAATATTGGAAACATTAAAAATTTTAAAAAAAAATATAATAAAATTAAAAATTTTAAATCTTTAAATTAAATTAATTCATGAAATTAGGCATAGTAATACCAACTTATGAAGAGCATAAAAACATAAAAAAAATTTCTAATGCATTTAAAAAATTAAAAAATATACAAATTTTTTTTTGTTTTGTTGATGGAAGCTATACGACCAAAACTATACAAGAAATTAAAAAAAACTTTAAAAAAAACTACAAAATAATTAATCAAAGTAAAAAAAACAAAATAGGTCTTTTTAATTTGTCAAAAAGATGTGAAGCATCCCTTATTGGTTTTAAATGGTTTGTTAAAAATAAAAAAGTAGACTTAATTACAGATATGGACGCAGATCTATCATCTGATCCAAAAGATATTAAAAAAGCAATTAAAATTTATAATAAGAATAAATCCGATTTAATTATTGGATCAAAATATCTTCTTGGTTCAAGAGTGATTAAGAGAAAACCAATTAGAGTTTTATGTAGTAAAATTTACACATTCGCATGCAAAGTATTAATTTCAAAAGAGATAAGTGATTACAGTGCAGGGTTTAGATTTTATTCGATTAAATCTTTAAAAAAACTTATTCAAAAAAAACAAAGATATAAGTCGCCCTCACAACATTTGGAAAACCTCTTATTTTATTTTGAAAATAAACATAAAATAGATGAGTTCCCTGCACAATATCAAGATACTGATGAAAACAGTAAAAGTATTTATTTAACTCATATTTTAATATTTATATATCAATTATCAAATATTTTATTTCAATATCACTTACGTAAATTAAAGTAATTTAATTTATAAATTAAACTTAAAAATAATATACTAATTATAGAAGCATATATTCCAAATTTATAAACAGAATTGTCAAAATAAATTTTAATTTTATATTTTCCTGGTTTCATTAACACTCCAGTAAAATAGTAATTAGCTTTTATTATCTCAATATTCTTCTCTGAAACAACTTTCCATTTTTTGTCAAATTTATTAGAGATAATCAAAACATTTTCATATTTTGAGTCATATTCAATCTCAAAATAATAATTATCAATTATTTTTGGATTAATAAAAGCTTCTCCAATATTAAGTTTGTTAACTTTTGAATACTCCTTATCAAAAAAAAAAGCATTATTTGAAGTTATTTTTTCTTCGAAAAATTTTTTTGTTATTTTAGAAAATTTGTTTGGAACATAAAAATATGGAAGAGTGTCGTAAATTTTATAAACAAAAAGATGGTCATCTCGCCATACTAAATCAAGTTTTGAAGTATCTATTCCTATTTTATCTAAATCAAAAACAGAATAAGCGTGTGTTATAGATAAATTATTAACAAAATTATAGTCATAAATGCCCTCTTGTAATATTTCAAAACTATTTTTGGCACTAAAATTATTTTTTATTTTATCTGGAACAAACTCAAATAAGGGATAATTATCATTCACCAAATTACTGTCAACAAAGCTTGCATTACTCGAGAAAGATAAAAAAGGAGGTGACATAATACCATAATATTTTTCTTTTGTTTCAACTGGATTTTTTTCAATCCAATTCATCAAATTTTTTTCATTTATATTTTTAATATCTATCTTTTGTGACTTCATATTGAATAGATAATTTTGACTAAGAGCAATCATTCGATCAGTTTTTTTTATAACTTGATCTTTTTCGATTTTACTCCATAAATTAAAATTATCTTTTTCAATTGGAGTAAAGTAAGATGCAGAAATAAAATTATTAAAAAAAATGATTAATAAAAAAAATAAATTTAATATCTTTTTTTTTTTAATATAAATATTAAAATATACAAATAACAGTAATATTAGTGAAGAAATCTGGATTAAAATAAATTCATAATTTATAAAAAATTTAAATCTTTTAAATAAATCGTCTACAAATAAATTTATAGTACCTATATTATCGAATGAATATAGATCCAAGAACGAAAATAAAATTAATATGTTTCCAAAAACGTATTTGCAAATATTTAAGTTTAATATGATATCAATAGCAAATAATGTTAAAAAACTTAAATAAAAAACAAGTACCCAAAAATAAATTTTTAAAAATATATTTTTTGATGGCTGATTATTTTCAGTCAAAAAAAAGCTCAATAATATTAATTGAAAAACATACATTTCAATATTCACTTTGGACCAAGTCATTGTATCTAAAATAAATAGATTTAAAGAGTAATAGACAGGACTTATTTCTGATAGAAAAATATGAATTAAGTATAATAAAACAATGTATTTTGAAAAATAAATCCAAAAATTATTTTTTTTATAAATAAAAATAAATTGAATTAATATTAAGTTAAAAAAAACTGGTAAAGAATTAATCCAGTTAAAACCAGGAGTTATATTTCTATCAGGAAGATTAATATCGCCTGGATTTACAAAAGATCCTAAAAATAAGTTGTAAAAAAATTTAAATAAAGTTAAGTCAATTTCGAATATACCATACCTTTTATAATTTGCTGTTCTCGAAAAATTTTCTTCTGACATTAAAATTTCATAAAAATATGGATAAAAAATCCAAGCACTAGAAATTATTAATAAAAGCAAACTTAAAAAAATAATTTTTAAATAATTAATAAAAATTTTTTCTTTAAAATATAAAGAGTAAAAAATAAAAAACAAAAAGCTAAATAAAATAGATTGTTGTATAGAGAAAATTGAACCAAAGTTAAAACCTACAAAATAAATTATAAATAACCTTAAAATATATTTGTTTTCATTTGTTTTAAAATATTTAAACAAAATTATTGTAGATAAAATTACTGTTGGAAATATCATTGCCCATGAAAAAATATAATTAAATTCAAGTCTCAGGATTGATAAAAAGATTAAGGTAGAAATTAATGAGGCATTTATTTTATTTAATGATGGGTTAATAGAGGTAATTAAATAAAAAAGTGAAAATGCAGAATATAAATTTATTAGAATAAATATTAAGTTATAAAGGAATATTTTATCTATAAAGGGTGTCTTAAAAATTAGGCTTATTAGAGACCAAGAATTAAAACTTGGATCACCTATGAGCATATTGGTTCCAATAATTTTATCTATTCTCCATCCAGACAAGTTTGACTTATGCAAATAGTCATACATGACATGAATATCTAACTCATAGAAATTGAATAAGTTATTTCCTAAAAATAAATGTATGTAAGAGAGAATTATAACTATAGAAATTAAAATTAAAAATTTTATATTGGTTTTGATAAAATTTTTTTCAGTGTACATTTAGAAAGAGTAATATGATTAGAAATTATTTACCATACTTTATTTATAAAAGGTTTTTTGGAGATAGAATTAAATATAAAACTAAAATTAAAACCAATGATAAAGATTGGAAATTATGGTTAGCGCATATTCAAGACATTTATTCTTTAAGGGAAGAAAGTTTACCTGGATCTATAGTAAATTATTTTGCATATAATATAATGAAATCAATTAATTTAAAAAACAATACAGTTTTAGAGATTGGACCAGGTAATTTAAACCATTTAAATTTTTGGTATGGTAAACCTAAAAAGTATTATTTAGTGGACACAAACTTAAAATATTTAAAAATTTCAAATTTTAAACTCAACAAGATTGGTGTTAAAGCAGCCAATATAAAGATAAATTCAAATAATTTTAAATTAAGATGCAAGTCTAACTCAGTAGATATAGTTTTGTCTTTTTTCTCATTAGAACATATTTATAATTTAAATACTTGTATTAAAGAGATTAAGCGAGTTTTAAAAAGAAATGGGAAGTTAATTTTTGCAATTCCTAATGAAGGATCATTTGCATGGGGATTTGCTCGTTATTTAATTTCTAGAAGATGGATGATAAAAAATACAGATATAAATTATGATAAAATCATCTGCTGGGAACATCCAAATTTTGCAACAAAAATAATAAAAAATTTAGATAATAATTTTTCAAAATCAAAAATTAAAAATATTCCAAGTATTTTTTTTGAGGATTTAATATTAATTAAAAAAGGAATTTACATTAAAAATTAGTTTACTGACAAAACACCAATGCTGGCGGAAGTGTCAAGAAACATAAAAATTTTATTGCTACTTTTTTCATACACTAAATCTCTTATTCTTTCATCAATGGGGATAAAATCATAAATTATAATTTTATCATCTTGGAATTTAAGATTGTATAAATTGATTTTATCTCCAAACTTCTGATTTACTTTCATAGACGCAAGAAATATTGAGTTATTTTTTTCTTTATTAAATTTTTTTGGAACTTCTAATATTTGACTTATTGCAATAGCATTTTTAAAATAAAAAATTGGTTCTTCAAAATCGTCATGTGAAGATGGTAAAGGATAAAATTTATTCATATTTTTTTGTCCCTCATAATGAAAACCATATGAGGCAACTGGCCAACCATAATTTTCACCTTCTTCAATAATATTTATTTCATCTCCCCCTTGAGGACCGTGTTCGGTCTGTAAAATAATATTATTTTTTAATAGAGTTAAACCCTGTGGGTTTCTATGTCCTTTAGAAAATATTTTTTTAAGATTTCCAAATTTATCTATTAATAATATTTTTCCAAATATACTATTTTCATCTTGTACCTCGTCAAATTCAGAGTAACTTCCATGAGTAAGAAGATAATCGTTCTTAAATTTAATAATTCTTCCCCCCGCTTGACCCATTTGAAATGTTTTATACTTTGATTTTTCCTCTGATTTACATTCTTTATGACTAAAAAATTTTTCAAAGATTAGATTTTCATTTTTTATTTTAGATCTTAAAATTCCTGTATTAAAACAATTTTTTGATACTTCGTTAGAATAAGATACAAATAAATTGTCATTATCAATCAAAATATCTTTAATCCCATAATATGATTTCAAAAAAAATTTATCATTATTAAAATAATCAAAAATATTAGAATTAAATTTTATAGGTAAAAAATTTTCATTTTGTAAATTATCTAAATTTATTTTAAAAAACAAACCTGTTGCAGATGCTAAAATCAAGCTATCTCTATATATATCCAAATAAGCTGTACTTTTACCTGTTACTTTAGAAAAATATAAATTTGTAGTGAATGTTTTGATATTATATTTGTTTTTACTTGTTTTTATAATTTTATTATCTTTTTTATTAAAAATGAATTTTTCATTTGAATGATAGTGTTTGCTAAATAATGACTCTATTTCTTTAATTTCTTTTTGTTTATTTTCATAAAGTTTATTGTAATGGTTAATTTTTCTTTTTTTGTAATAATCAAAAAACAATAAAGCAGTTATAATTATAATTATATTTGTTAATAAAAGAATTTTGATTATTAATTTTTGTTTTTTATTAAACACTGGCATCACAGATTAATTACTATATAAAATGTCATTTAATAAACAATTAGAATAAATTAAATTTTATAAAATTATATGCTTTCAATCAATTTTAAAATAGAGCATTTTTTTCTTTTTTCACTTTTTGTTTGGTTTCTTGTTGGGATTTCAAATTTTTTAAATTTAATTTTAATAATTCAATTTATTTCAATCTTTTTTTTTTTAAATTATAAAATAAATTACCTAAAATTAACTTTTAGTGTTTTATTTATTTTATTTATTTTACTTTATTCAATAAATATTGATGCTTTTAAAATTTATTTGATTTTCATTTTTTTAATTTTTTCTTTTGATTATGAAAAAAAGGGCGATAAAAAATATAATTTTAGTGAAATATCAATTTTTATAATTTTTTTTGTTGCATTAATTTTATTTAAAGCATCACCTCATGTCAAAAATTTTGAAGTTTTCTATATTTTAAAAGAAGATACCTATAAAGTGGAAAAAATCGATGGTTTAGAGGTTAAAAAATTTTATAAAAAAAATTTTAAAATAAAATCCACCAATCCATCCTGTCCAAGTTTATGTGATAAGGTCAAAAAAAGCTGTGATAAAAAATTATGTGAAGTAAATTATTCATATCTTCAAAATAGATTTACAATAAATGGGGCAGATGTGAACTTTGTTTCTATAATATTATTAAGTTTGTTGTTTTTATGTATTTTTAATTCCAAAAGAAAAAATTTAACATTGTTTACCATATATATCTTTTTAGGATTTTTAATTCTTTTTTTGACCAAAAGTAGAGCTGGATTTCTGTTTTTTGTATTATCTTGTTTAATGTTTTTCAATTATACTCTTGGCACTAAAAAGTTTATTTCAATATTTTTTCTTTTACATTTACTTTTAATTTTGTTGGGTTATTTGATGATAAATTCAGTAGAAGATCCAATGATGATGGATAGCCCCACTTTATCCAAAGATGGAATGCTCAATCTTCCCGTTCCTCAAGATCAAGATGAAGGTTTTTTAGAGTTGTTCAGATTGTTTACTATATTTGACTCTTCGAATTATATTAGGTTTTCAACTTATTTTCAGTCCTTTTTTATAATCGTAAATGAGTTCCCTGCTATTTTATTTCCAGACCATTCTATAAAAGTTGATGATTATAATTATTACACTACAATTGGTAAAAATTTAATAATTGCTAGAGAGGATTATCATCCTCATAATCTATTATTGGGATCAATAAAAGAATTCGGATTGCTACCATGTTTATATTTTTATTATTTAATTTTTTCATTTTTTAAAGATGAGCACTTTAAGAAAATATTTATTCCAATAATTTTTAGTTCAATTTTTTTAGGTGTTTCAGTTATATTTATTTTACCAACTTTATTTATGTTTTGTTTTAATATTAAAAATAATTATTTCGATTTATTAAATAAACTTAGGTTATGAAAATTAAAAGTCCGATACTTTATTGTTGTTATAATAGGCTGGATTTAATTAAAAAATCATTACCTATTTTGAAGAATATTGAATGTAAAAAAATTTATATTTCCATTGATGGACCAAAAAATAATGCTGAAGATATAAATATTAATAATGAAATTAAACAATATATTAAAGAATTAAAATTTTTTTCTCAGGTCTCAATTTTAGAAAGAGATGAAAATCTTGGGTGTAAAATAGCTGTTTCAAATGCAATAAACTGGTTTTTTGAAAATGAGGAATTTGGAATAATACTAGAGGAGGATTTGTTGCCATCTCAAAATTTTTTCCTATTTTGTGATTATGCATTAGAGAAGTATAAATATGAGGAAAAAATTATGATGATTAGCGGAACAAATTACTTGGGAGAAAATATTAGTTCAAATAAATATTTTTTTTCAGAACATTTTTTGATTTGGGGTTGGGCAACTTGGAAAAGAGCCTGGAAGTACTATGATGTCGAAATGAAAAAATGGCATGATGAGTCAGTTAAACAAGATTTGAAGGATAGATATAACAAAAAAGAATTTGATTTTCTTCAAAAAAGATTTGACTCTTTTTTTGGATCTTATTCTGATACATGGGATATTCAATGGTATTTTAATTGTATTTATAAAAGAGGATTAACAATTATTCCTGAATCCAATCTAGTTTCCAATATAGGTGTGGAGGGCACTCATTCAAAAAAGTATTATAAAACTTTATTTCTCAAGTATGGAAATATTCAAATGGATAGGCTGGTTTCACCTTCAAAAATAGAGAGAAATTATCATTTTGATATGAAAATGCACAAAATTTATAATTTTAAAAATAATTTTAACATCAAAATAAAAAAAATTGTTAAATTTATATATAATTTTTTTAATTAGATTTTCCTATACCAATATAATTAATATTCTTTTGTTTTTTTAAATATCTGAAAGGATCTATGACTGTTGACCCATTGTAAAATTTAAATTTTTTAAAATATTTATGTTTCGTGCCTATAAAGTAAATATTTTTCTTTTTGTCTAATTTATAATTTTTTCTAAATTCTTTTTCATTCCCATCCACATACGGATCCCACATTATTACTTTTTGACCATAATCAACTAAAAAGTTTTTAAGCAATATTGAAGGGCTACCTAAAATTAGATTAGTTTCTGGTTTAAAACACTTTCCCAAAATGAATATCTTGTCTTTTTTATTTATTTTATTCTTAATTACTAAGTTTGCTAGCCACTTTGTTTGAAGCTCTCTTTGACTCATAATACTTTCGTACCAATTAAATGATAGATTTACTTTATTTGCTAACCAAGAAAGAGCAATATTATCTCTTGGGTGACATCCTCCTCCATCTCCCATACCTCCAAACATATATTTAGGACTAATTATTCTATCTTTACAAAGTGATAAAGCTTTTGAAACCTCATCGATATTTGTGTTTGGCAAATAGTGACAAGTTTCCATAACACTATTAATGAAAGATATTTTTGTGGATATAAATGTATTATAAACAACCTTAATTAACTCTGCATTTTCAATATTTGTTTTAAATATAGGGGCATTATTTATTGATTTATAAAATTTAACTAATTTCGATCTAGACTCTTTTTTTTGAGTTCCTAAAAGTATTATTTCGGAAAAAAGAAAGTTCTCAATAGTTGTTCCCATAGCTATAAAGAAAGGATTGTAGGTTAAATTTATATATTTAGACATTATGGGTTGTACATATTTTTTTAAAGTTCCAGGAAGAACTGTGCTAATTATTACAACATCTTTCTTTTTTTTTTGTTTGTTAATTTCTAAAGATAAATTTTTGAAACCATTAATCAAAAATTTGTAATTAAAATCTTTTCTTTCTTTAGGTATTTTTGTGACACCTTCGAATTTTTCTTCGTGTGGTGTTTGGATAGAAATAAAAATAATATCACTATTTTTTACTATATATTTAATTTCTTCAAATTTGATCTTACTTTTTTTTAGTAATTTATTTGCATCTTTCTCTTTATAGGGGATTTTTTTATTTTTAATAATTTCTTTTATTCTTTTATCAATATCATAACCAAAAACTTTATGACCCTTACTCTCTACGGCCAAAGCAACTGGTAAACCTAATTTTCCTAAACCAATAAATCCAATCTTCATAAAGTTAAAATTAATTTGTTTTCCAAATATTTGGAATTGTATTTATATTTGTAAATTTTTTAGACACAACAATTTTTATTTTTTTTTTATGATTTGCTAGGTAAGC
>MDSV01071886.1_pt1 | contig 11351 bp, 6 predicted proteins | sample 810851 | NCBI WGS metagenome assembly MDSV01 (sample SAMN05326640, study PRJNA326480) | marine metagenome | isolation source: seawater | place: Atlantic Ocean: North East | collected 2012 | reverse complement strand
TACAAATCGATTCCAATTTCTCCAATGGCAACAAATTTTCGCTGCTCAAGATTTTCTTTCACATGGGCTAATTCGACTTTGAAGTCATGTTTTACATGGGTGGGATGCAACCCCGTCATTAAAAAAACGTGATTGGGGTATTTCCGCTCCAACGCATACATACTTTCTGTATAACTCGAGTCTATGGCCGGTAAATAAAATCTAGAAATTCCAGCTTTCAAAGCTCTTTTAATCATTTGATCACGATCCATGTCAAAAGCTTCGCTATAAAGATGTGTATGGGTGTCTGTTAAAATCACGCTACAAAAATACTATTTTGAATGCTATCTTTGTCAAAAATAATAAGCCTTGAAAAAAAGTACTTCATTAAAAGAGTTTTTAAATCAAAAGGATTTCTACAAAATTAAATTGCATCTGATTTCTAGTGATCACTATAAAATTGTCGCTAAAATAAACAACACAAAAGGTTGGTTTATTTTAGATACCGGTGCCTCCACAACTTTTGTTGCTCAAACTGCGATTGAAAAATTTAAGCTTGATATTGAACCTCAAAAAATAAAGGCGTATGGGGCTGGACCAGAAGAAATACAAACAAAGATTTCTAAAAATAACAAACTGCGTATCGGCCAATGGGTGTTTGAAACATGCAACATCGCTTGTATAGATTTAAACCCCATTAATAGGGCTTTCAAATCGGCTGATTTAGCAGAAGTAGATGGCATCATTGGAGCCGATGTGTTAAAAAAGGGAAAGGCAGTAATTGATTACGACAAAAACTATCTATATTTAAAATAAAACATCCCGTAATTAGGGGATGTTTTTAAATCAAACGTTTTTTTAAAATTAATCTTGAACTTGGAAAGTAATAGGCAAGGAATAAGGTACAATTACCGGCTTACCCCTTTGCCGTCCAGGCTTCATCTTTGGCAACATATTAATCACGCGGGCCGCCTCTTTTTCCAATCTGGGGTGTGGTGCTCTTGAACGCACACCTACTACATTTCCGTTTTTGTCAATTTTAAAGATCACACTGATCCGTTGTCTTCCAGATAAACCTAAATCTCCAGCCAAATCGGTATTGAACTTGCGTTGAACAAATTTGGCAATTTTATCCGACATGCACTTTCTTTTTTCGGCATTAGAACCGCGCTCACATCCTGGATATTCCGGTACGTTTTCAATGACTGCAAATGGCACTTCAACATCTTCAACAAACTCTTCGACTTCAATTTCTTCAACCTCTATCTCTTCATCTTGATCAGTTTCTGTTGATTCAATGACAGTTTCTTCAACTTCTTCTTCGTCTTCAACGACTTCAATTACTTCTGGAGCCGCTGGAGGAGGAGGTGGTGGTGGTGGTGGGATCACTTGCTCAATGATGGGAATCTCTTCTTCCAATTCATTGTCAAGATTTAACTTACCAATATCGATATCCGATTTATCATAGGTTTTCCAGTTCAGCGTAGAATATGTTAAAAATAACATCAATGCCAAACCTAAAGCAAAATAGATAGATCCATTTCTACTAACATCTGATTTTGGGTTTTTCTTTGATTCCATTGGATATTTTTCTGCGGGGTTAAATTAAATAAAATTTATAGAACTACATAAATGTTTCTAGTTTTTTAACAATCAGCGTTTTATTTAAGGCAATCACTTTGGCCATAATCAAAATTCCTGTAACATTTGCTATGATATCAAAAATTTCAAACGATCTGTAAGACGTAAGATTTAATTGCAAAAATTCAATTGCCGCGCCAAAGACAATAGAAACTAAAATGCTATATTTTAAATTATTTCTTAGTTTATAACTTTCTATCATTAGAAATAATAGAAAACATAGCAGCGCATAGGCTACAAAATGTATAATTTTATCTTGTAATTCTATGTTTTGCCTTGGAACGTCTATTAAATTTGAAATGCTCCCAACAATTATTAATAACATATAACAGATTACTACTGCTGTTAATATTAGCTTTTTAGCCACCAATTAAAGTCTTATATTCTGAAGCATCTAAAAGATTTTCGATTTCTGATAAATCCTCACACCTGACTTTAACCATCCATCCTTCGCCATAGGGATCATCATTGACTTGCTCTGGAGCATCTTCAAGCGCCTCGTTGAATTCAATAATTTCTCCAGACACTGGTAGGAACATATCCGATACTGTTTTAACTGCCTCAACCGTTCCAAAAACTGATTCTGCTTCAAGGGTTTCGTTTAATGTATCGACTTCTACATAAACAATATCACCCAATTCTCTTTGAGCAAAGTCTGTAATGCCAATTGTAAGCATTTCGCCATCATTACGAATCCATTCGTGGTCTTTTGTATATTTTAATTCTTCTGGTATATTCATTTTTTTTGTATTTAAAATTAGTTTCCAAAATTGTACCGCAAGGTAAATCCTGAGCGTATTGTTGTTTGCGGAAAAGCAGTCGATATAGCATATTCAGAAAAAGCATAATCAAAGTAAAAAATCGCGGTCAAATTATTGCTAAAAGCATAGTCAGCAGCATACTTTATGCTCCAAATGGTTTGACCTGCACTGATTTGATTGTTATCTAAATCTAAATAGCGTATAATAGTTTTGTTGTTTCTCACAGAAATATCTGCTTTCATGTTCAAGTCACTTTTTACAATTTTTCGAGGCCCTGCAAGTTTTGATCGTATTCTTAAATCTTTGATGCGATACCCGATACCAAGAATGTACTCATAACCTTGAATCTCAGTCAATAAATTGTTATCAAAACTGATAGATAAGCTTCTATCTTTTTTTATTTCTCCAGAAAATTTAATAGAATTTTTCATTTCAAAATCTAACTTAATAAGTGGGCTAAACTGTTCTACTAAGTTGACGTTACTAAACAAAGTTTGGGCTTTATAATTTCCCGATTGGTCTAGTACATTGGGATCTTGAGATGCATAATCTAAGGAATTGTCTGCAGCTTTATAGTCCAAGTTCGTCCTAAATTGATTGATGGTATAGGAAGCCCTGTATCCATGGGTTATTGAAAAACGTCTAAAATTCTTTTTAAACCATTTATTTCTCATTAATCCCGTGTATTTTAAAGTCCAGTTGGGAATCGGTATGTTTCTAAAGGCGCTGAGGCTGACTTGATTTGCTCCTTTACCTGTGTAAGCCGATAAAAATGCTGGAAGTAGAACGGCCTGGCTATTTTTCCCAAATCCTAATGGGTATCCATCATTGTCATTGGCGTAAGCAGAAGGTCCATAAAAATTATCTGCTAATCGCTTTGCAATTATCAAACGGTTGCTTTTAAAATCTTCAAATGCAGCCGAATTGATTTCATCACTTTTACTAAATGCAGTACGGATAAGTGAAGTGGAAATATTAAAATTACCAAAAGTGTTCTGGATAAGCGAATTGTAACTGTTACTTAATCCATCCCCATTGGTGTCAATGGTGTTAAAGTTTTCGGTAAAGTTCGTAGCATACGTTTTACCACCCGTAAAATCGATTTTTAAATCTTGGATAAGCTCTGTATTAATGGCATAATCCAAGTTTTCATTATGTGCCTCTGTGTATTGCTGATTGAACTGATCAAAGGTTGTAAGCCAGCCATTTTGAGCAGCGATATAACGGACATCTCTTTGGCTCCCAAGAGTGTATCCCAAAGTTGGTTGTATCGTACCTATAGCTCCAGGTGTAGGTAAATACCCTGGTAAAAACGAACTGTTGTTTTCAGCATAATTTAGTTGCATCCTGTTGATACTCGTAAGTAAACCAGTCCAGATATTTTTTATTTTAAATTTCGTTTTAGAATTTCGTCTTTGTGTTTTATTATTGCTTGTATTTAATCCAGATCTAGAAGATTGCTTTGATCTCGATTTTTTTATACCTAAGTAGCGGTACAGTTTTCGCATGTCAAAAGAACTATTAAAGTTGTGCTGGTTGGCATTAGAAATAGAGTTCCCTAAATTATGGGTTTGGCCATTAACATTGAGTTGCCCAAAAAGATCGGAGCCTTTGTTCCATTGAAAATCCCCTGTATAAGAATAATTAGCAGTAATAAAATCAAAAGTAGGAATCTTGTTAATTGGCAATGCATAGTTAATTCCTAGCTGTTGGGTGTGGCGGTTAGGGTCTCCAAAATCGAAAAAACGATTCCATATATCTAATTCCGGATCTTGATCTCCATTCAAATCATTGTTGATAAAGTAATTTCGTACAATATGGTTGTTTGATGATGTGAAATTTAGACTCAACGCATTACTTAACTGGTAATTTACGGTGTACTGAAGGTCAAAGGTGTAATTTCTTCGAATCAATTCATCAATCACAAGGTTATTAGCACCCAAATCGGCATCTCTAAATTTTTGACTATTGAATTGTCTATTGATATCTGAATTGATTGTCAAACTTGTAGGCAATAAATTTAAATTAAATTCTTTTAAAATTTTCCAATATCGCCCCTTAAAAAGAGAATCATTTTTCTTGAAAGGCTCAAAATTTAGTGGTTGGAAACTGTGACTGTAATTGGCACCAACCCGCACATTTTGATCTAAAGCGTTTTTAATCTCAAAATCGCGGTGTTGTGTTTCGTTGTAAGAATAATTAAATGTAAAATTTTCAACATCATAGAGTCTCGGTATGGCGTCGCCTGTTCGTTGCTTTTTTACGCCAATCAGATTAATACTTTGTCGTTTAGTGTAATCTTCAGATTGTGACAGGATTCGCGCCCTGTCCTCGTTATTGTCAGCAGCATCCAGTCGACTTTGTAATTTTAAATCCTTGTATTGTTGGTCATATTCTGGCGTAATCAATGTCTCACTCTGACCATAATTGAATGGTATTTGCAAGCCCCATTTTTTCGGCAATAATTGTCCCACATTCATGTTGGCAACAACGTCGTATTGTTTTAAGTCTTCACGGCTTCGCTCATTGGGACCTTGATCTAAATTCCCAAATCCTGTGGTACTGCGTTTTATGTTGGCATTAACATTCAAAAAATCAGCAATGTTTGAATCCATGCTCATAATGGTGGCCCAACCACCCTCGTTGTCCATATCTGCAATTCGAAGTTCATTAAACCAAACCTCAGCGCACAAATCGTTAGACCCAATATTTTTAACACCAATCATCAAGGATCGAATGTCTCCAAAATTCGGATTCCCCTTAATGGCAATCCGCTGTTCATATGGGGTTTCGGCTTGAGAGGAATTAACTCCTAATGAAAAGGGTGAAAAACCATTCACAGGCGTTTCCTGTAAATCCCCATCAATAACATTATAAAAAGTAGGATCCTCGTTACTTAAAGTCCCTTCACTTATACCTAAGGACTTGATTTTCTCAAGCAATTCTAAGGAAATATTAAGCTCATTCAGTGCTGGCCAGACTTCGGACTCTGAAGCCCCAACAGCTCCAGAAGATTTTCTTAATGGGAGCTCCATTTGATAATAGTTTTGAGTAAAATCATTTCCCATTCGAACAAAAGCAACCAAATCTCCTTGTTGAAAACTGTTGGACTCTCCGTCCTCCGCATGTATAAACATTTTGACCTTTTTGTACTGGCGCATGTCCACATTAATATTCTTGAAAACAGCCCTCGAGTCGCTTCTTTCCAAATCACATACATCAAGAACTAGGGATTGTTCATTTTGACGGACAATGGTATTATTATTATTCAATTGCTCACGCTGAACACTTGGGGGAGATACATAGCTACCATCGTTCTCTTGGATTCCGACAATACCAACGCTAAAAACAGTTGGTTCTAATAAAGTAGCAGCATCGGACTCTTCATCCAAAGACTGCTGAAAACGCCTCCAATCACTTCTGACCAGATCAAAAGTTCCAAATCTAAAAACAGTCATTTCTGTAAAATCCTTTAAATATAGCCTTGTAAATCGAATAGATCTAAAATCAGAAATCCCACCAATGGCGTTGGTATGAGCTGTAAGAGGAATCCTAAACTGATACCAATTGATATTTCCTGATGAAGATCCATTAGGCAAGGTGATGTTCGTAACCGTTTTTCGATCTACGATTAGAGGATTGTTGGCATTATTAAGTGCGGCTGTATTTATATCAATTTCATATTCGTAATAGCTATCAATGGTATTCATGGTATTGTCTCTGTTGATGTCTTCAACATCAGGCTGGTTTGTTGAGCCACGGTTGGTTTCCGTAAAGATATCTGGAGAATTCCCTTCCAGGCCGTTATAATATTTATAACGCTCAAAAATATCCCCAGTTGTATTTAAAAAATATTCATAATTGTCATTGGCTGGATCGGATAAATTTGAAAAAGCAGAGAATCTTGAATCCAAACTGGCTTCTTCACTATCATCATAACCGTCCAAGCCAACGTCTTGATTGTTGCGTTCTTGACCTTGAGAAGAAAATGCGTAAATTAAAGATTGATTTTGAGGGTTAACAGTGCCCCAGGAAGTCTGTGGTAATAAACTGATGTCACCATCAACAGGAAGGCCGTTTTCATACTGTTTTGTGCCGTCCTTAATGACATCTTCAGAAATATTCCCAAGGTTTAACACAAGTTTACCCCCATTGTTCGATGGATTGTCTAGAAAAGGATCCATCAACCAAAATTCTATATATTCCACATTGGCCTGTTCAAAGTCAGTGGAGGTCAATTGTCTCGAAATACCTGCCCAACTGCTTAAAGGATTTTCTAAGACTCCGTCTTCAGCACCAGATTGGTAGTTGTATGGGCCACGTTCTGTTGGCCTATAAACTAAGTCCAAAGAATTTATGACAGAATATTGCCCGGTGACTAAATCCAACTCAGGGAATAGTTCATCAATAAAAATTCGCCTTGTATATAAATTGGAAACATCATTGTCCGTAATTTCACCAGGACGTTGAGAACTGTAAAAAATAGGATCAACTGTATACCAATTTAACAAAGCACGGTCAAAACCATTTTGATATCCATTATCATCCTCACTACCTTGGTTATAAATACGGCCCAAGGCTTTAGGACGACTCGACAAAAACCAAGACTGGGGACTGAGTAAACTGATACCATTTTGAGTGCCTTCAAAGTCGTCAATATAAGAAGTTACTTCGCTATTAAAGTCTGTTCCCTTGGGAGCACCAGGCTTTAAATATGCAAACTCCCCGCGAACCGACAAATTAGAGATCACATCCGTGTCTATATTGGGCAATTTATTAGCCATTCGGGTAAGAAATGGCACCTCAGTGGAATAATTTCCGTTCAAGCCAAAGATCGTGTTGTTTATAGGCTCAGTACCGTAATTTGCTTTTTGTGTGATTGGTCTTTCATTTAAGTTAAGTAACGTTCCACCCAACACAAAATTTTCACTGAACTGATGCTCAATATTAAAGCCTGTAAAACGCTTTGTTTGCTGTCCAAAAACCGCATTATTTTCAACAGAAACTTGGATAGGTGTATTGGAGCTTTGTAAGGAAGGGTCTAGAATCTGAACCGTTCCTATTTGATAATTGACCGTATAGTCAACCCCTTCAACTAAAACACGGCCTCCTGCAGTGACTTTTACAGAGCCCCTGGGGACGTTGTAAGCACCAATGGGAATTCCCGAGCCCCCTGTTGATTTATAACGGCCACGAATTCGAAATTTATTTTTTTCACTGTCTTGAAGTGCTGCTGTTTTGGTGCTACTGTACAAAGATCTATATACGTATTTAGATTGGTTAGTATTGTAATTACCAGGGATGGATTCATCAGATTCATAGGATTCAGATGGATCCAAACGTAAAGTTTCAAATAAATAACTTCCAAAGGGTTCAATTTTAGTAAAAATAATCTTTCCGTTTTCAGGAACCACAGTGATTTGAGGAACGAAGTCAAAAAAGCCATCGCCTTTATTTTGAGGGTCGTTATTAAAGTTTAAACGGTCAAAATTAAATAGTCGAATTAATGGGGTCTCATTTATGGGGTCAGCATTTCCTAGGGGTGTCGGAAAAGGCGTCCCACTAACTGGGGTTATATAGTTTAAAGACGAGGTTTCATTGTAAAAAATATTCAATTTAAAATCTTCTTGCGATAGTTGATAAGCACCTGTATTATAAATATTTTTCATCATCAAATCCCAAATAGGCTGATCGACATTTGTTACTGGGCTTTTTAACATTTTTAATATCAAACTTTGATTGTTTACAATTTGATTACCATTATTAATATTGATGTTTATTTCAGTTGCATTGACCCCATCATTGGCAAACTCTCCAACTTGGTAAACCTGACCACCAACTGTAAATTGATAAGCCACTGCCAAAACCTCATCATTTTGAAGCCTCTGATTTAGAGAAATATATCCCAATTGGGTATTAACAGTATACTCACTATTCTGATTTAATTTCCTAGCATTTTCCAATTTACCGTAATCAAAGCCTTCATTGACAACGTTGACTAAAAAACCAGACTGCGCGGTGGCAATGTCTCTAATTGCCTCCGTGAGTTGAGAGCCTGAACCTCCAATATTGGTGGGGTCAAAAGCATTGTTTGTATTATCGGGATAAGCACTCGGTCCAACATTTACAAAACCCGCAGGCGGGGCAGTCAGCCCTATTCTTGAAGATTCTCCAAGATCTTGTAAAGCTATGATATTTCTAATATTTTGCGTTTGGTTGGTACGATTGGTAATCCAGACCTCAATTCTGGTAATCTGAACTTGAGAATTTATAAAGGGATAATTTTCAAGCGCTAAATCATAATGTTCTCTGAAATAATGGCCTAAAAAAAAGTGTCTATTTTCATCATAATCTAAACCAAATAAATCAAATTCTTGAAGGGTGCCACCTCCTTGTGCTACAATGTTACGGCTTTCGGACCTCTGTTCAGAAAAAACGCCTGTAATACGGGTTTTTCCAAATTTAAGTTCGGTCTTGACACCAAATAAGGATTGTGCCCCTGTAATCAAGGAACTGTTTAGCGGCATACTGATGTTTCCAATTTCTAATTTCTGAAGAATATTATCTTCGCCGCCATCGACTGTGGGATCAAAATCAAGTTTAAAAATATTTTGAAAATCGAAGGTTGATTCGGTGTCATAATTTAAATTTGCTTGGAGTCGAGTCCCAATTTTACCAATAAGACTTAGACTTATTCGCTGGTCAAAATCGAAAGTAAAATTACTTTGATTCCTCGGAGAAAAGGAAGGGTTTTCTTGCTTGGTATACATCACCCCTAAATCTATTTCTACGGAGCCTTGGGGTATAATAGAAATAATATTACTTCCAAAAATTGATTTAAAGAATTTATTATTCACATAAAAATCTGGAATTAAATTTTTCCTAGCAGACTCGTCGCCGTCTTTTAATCCGTTAAAAGCGTCAATTTTTTCTTTGTAATAAAGTTTTAAGTTTTCAGTTTGTATAAGTTTTTGGAATTCCTGTGGGCTTAAAATAACAGGGTAATTAATGTTATATTCCCCAATCTTAGAAGTGTAATAGTAACGGTCAGTTATAGGGTCATAAGTGTATTTACTAACAATACTGCTAGGATTTAAAATGTCTAAGTTTCTAAACGAAAATGTGGTTGATGTAGAGTCTCTAACCACTGTTGGCTGTTGTCCCCAAATAAAGTATGTGCAAGTCAGCAAAACTCCCAAAAAAATGGACGTTTCAAAGCTATTTTAGAGTTGATAATTTTCAATACTTAAAGATTTTTTAAAGCCTCTTTTATGAGAAACTCCACAGGAGCATCTGGACTGTCGCTCAATATTTTCACAACGATACGTTCACTTTGCTTTTTAGTAAAACCCAATACTTCCAATGCAGATAACGCCTCATCTTTATTTGTATTGTTTGAAACTGAAAGAGTTTCATCAATATCATAAATTTTTAAAATCTTATCCTTGAGATCAATGATAACACGCTGTGCTGTTTTGAGTCCAATACCTTTGACCGATTGAATTAAAGCAACATCTTCAGCCGCAATACCTTCTCGAACTTGTTTAGGTGTTAAGGAAGATAACATTGTTCTTGCGGTGTTAGTCCCAATACCATTGACGGATATTAAAAGTCTAAAAATTTCACGCTCCATTTCTGTTGCAAAGCCATAAAGCTGATGTGAATCTTCCTTGACCTGTAAATGTGTCAAGAGCTTAATTGACTCATTATCTGTCAACTTAGAAAACGTATGTAAAGAAATATGAATAAAATACCCAACTCCGTTACAGTCAATGACCACCCCTGTGGGAGACTTTTCAACCAATCTACCTCTAATTTGAGTAATCATCTTTTGAATATTAGAACATCAAATGTAATAAAATTATCATACATTATAAGATGAAAATTGGAGGGCCTGTTTTTTATTACTTCTGCTTTTGTTGCGCATCGATTACAGCAACAGCAGTCATGTTTACAATTTCATCCACGCTAGCTCCAAATTGAATGATATGAACTGGTTTTTTAAGCCCCATCATAATGGGACCAATAGATTCAGCGTTGTTTAGCTCTTTCAACAATTTGTAGGTGATGTTAGCCGACTCTAAGTTTGGAAAAATTAAGGCATTTACTTTTTTATTGGCAAGCCTTGAAAATGGAAAATTTGACTTTAGGAGATCACTGTTAAGGGCAAAGTCCGTTTGCAGCTCCCCATCTACGGACAAATCGGGATGGCGGCGGTGTAAATAAGCAACCGCTTCTCTAACCTTATTGGCCGTTTGATCTTTAGAAGATCCAAAGTTTGAATAAGACAGCATGGCCATAACTGGTTTAATACCAAACATTTTCATAACCCCAGAAGTCATTTGTGTGATTTTAATCAAATCATGTGCCGATGGGTTGATATTGATGGCCGTATCACTTAAAAACATCGGACCCCGCTGAGTTATCATAACATTGGTTGTCGCAATTCTTGTAGAACCAGGTGCCAGTCCTATTAAATCCAACATTGGCTTAACAATGGAAGGATAGCTCCTAGAGTATCCTGTAATCAAAGCATCGGCATCACCTTCATTAACCATCATGGCGGCGTAGTAATTACGCTCACGCATGAGTTTTTGGGCAGAAAAGAGCGTTTGACCACTGCGTTTTTGCTGTTTCCAAAACACTTCACCGTATTTGTCATTCTGTTCTTTACTAGCAGGGTCTTTAGGATCTATAATAGGTACGTCAGCATTAAATTCTAGTTCTTCCTTGAGATTCTCAATTTGTTTTTTATTCCCCAGCAAAATTGGATGCGCAATGCCTTCTTCGTATACAATTTGTGACGCTTTTAGGACATCCAACTGATCAGCTTCAGCAAACACCACCCGCTTAGGTTTTGTTTTGGCACGATCAAACAACAAACGTACAATTTTATTATCTACATTCATGCGGTCTAACAATCTTCCTTCGTATTTATCCCAATCTAAAATAGGTGACTGAGCCACACCG
>MDSV01149029.1_pt1 | contig 11352 bp, 6 predicted proteins | sample 810851 | NCBI WGS metagenome assembly MDSV01 (sample SAMN05326640, study PRJNA326480) | marine metagenome | isolation source: seawater | place: Atlantic Ocean: North East | collected 2012 | reverse complement strand
TCGCGGAGGAGGAGGATGACGAGAAGTACGAATCCGAATCCGAGGAGGCGGATGTGTTCGACGACGACTTCAACGACGACGAGAGCAGCTCCGACAGCGAGGAGGTGGCGGTCGCGAAGGAGCGACGAAGGCCGGCGCTGAAGGCGCCCGAGCGAAAAGCAGCGCCCGCGCAGCCGAGGGCGCCGAGAGCCAAAGCGGTTAAAACAGACCCGAGCGCGGGTCTCGCCGAAGCCGGCTTCTACGGCGGCGATTTCGGGGGCGGCGCGACGCGCGCCAGCAAGCGCTCCGGCGTGCGTGCCATCTTGAAACGGTCGGAGGAGGCTCGCGAGGCTGCGAAAGCCAAGCCCGGCCCCCGCCGCCCCACGAACGTCGAGCCACCCCGCCAGCTGACGCAGGCGGAGATCCTCGCCGACGCAGCGGCGACAGAGATTGCGAACCTCGCCGACCTCGAGCGGCTTCTCAGCGCCGAGGCGGCGGTCATGAAAAAAGCCGAACGCGCCAAGAAGTCCGCGAACCCGTTCGCGCCCGCCGTGCGCGTGAAGTCGTACAAAGACGCGAACACCGGCGAAGCCAAAATGCGCGTGGAACTACGCCACGGCGCGCCCATGCCGCCGCCTCTGAACGCGCCCAGGCCGACAACGCCGGAGACCCCGCGCTGCGTCGTGAGCGGGGGAAAAGCGAAATACCGCGACCCGGCGTCCGGGTTGCCTTTCCGGGACGCCGCGGCGTTCCGGGAGCTGCGGCGACGGCGCGACGCGGGAGAGCTTCGAGAGCACGGCGATGTGAAGAACCGCGCGGACGATGAACGCGTGAACGCGTCTTTCGCGGGCGCGGCGGAACTCAAACGCGCGTTTCGGGGAAGCGGCGGGGTCGCGGCGGCAGATTCGCCGGGCGGATTCCCCGGAAAACCCGTCGAAGCGCCCGCGCGCGTAGAGACGAGCGTGTCGGCGGGTTTGCCGGGGATGCCCGTCCCCGCGCCGAAACCAGCGAAACGAGCGAAAAAGTGATTCACCCATGACACGACACGTCGCTCTGTGGTCTGCGGTGGTGTGTCACTTCGACGTAGAGAAGGGTGTTTTCCCGTATCGCGCGTAGTATATCAACGCGATCGCGTGTACGAGTTTTCGCTTTCGCGGAAGAAGAGTACGTTTTTCAGGCGCGCCACCTCGGCGCGCACTTCGCGCACGCGTTCGATGAGCCTCGATAGCCCCCCGTCGTCCGTCCCGTCGTCGGACCCGTCGATGGACGGCGGCTCGGACGAGACGCTTCGCGCCGACGCGCGAACGACGCGGCGCTCGAGATTTGCCGCGGCGGACGCCTCCTCCTCCGGCGACTCCGGCGGCGACGGGTGCAGCAAACGCGCCCCGCGCGCTCTGTGCGCGCAGAGGGTGGGGTCCGACGGAGAGGAGCAGAGGGCGTCGTCGACACGCCTCGCCGCGGTCTGCGCGGCGACGAGCGCGACGAGAGAAAGACGACTCGCGCTCGCCTCGCTCGCGAGCGCTTCCGAAAACCACGGGGACGAGCTCGCGGAAGAAGCCGAACGCGTCCGCGCGCTCGACGACGCGAACGCGGCGTCGTCCGAGTCCACGCTCGCGCTCGCGAGCTCGGCGGAGGCGTCCACGCGCTGCTGCCACCGCTCGAGGCTGGCGAGGCGCCGCGAGGCCTCCGCGACGTCCGACTCGACCGAGTCGAGTCGCGCGGAGAGCAGGTTGGCGAGCTCACCGTTGAACCCCTCGCGGAACCACCCGGTGTGCCCGTGCGCGCTCTTCGCGTCGTCCTCTTCGCGCGACGCGTCGCACGACGCGGTGCTGCATCGCGGCGAGCTCCGCGCGGACGCGAAGGAACGCCGAGGAGGAGGCTCGTCCCGCAACCCGAGCGCCGTGCGAACGGCGTCCCACGAGCGTGACGTTCGCTCGAGCACGCGCCGCACGCTCGCGGGCGAGTCGCGCGCGACGAACCGAAGCAGAGACGACTGCACTCCGCTGCTCGCGCGCGTCGGGGGCGACCAGTCGAGGATCGGAATCTCGTCCGGGGGGGCGACGGCGGCGACCCACCGCGCGACATGACTCCGAGCGCTTGGGGACACTCCCCGAGGGGGCAGGGACGGAAAGCTCTTCGAGCTCTAGGCGGCGAGGGGGGGCGTTTAACCTATCCATCGTCGAACCTCCATTATTAATTCTTCGCTCGCTCCCGCGCGTCGCGTCGCCGCGCGTCGCGCACGCCTCACACCCTAACTCGAGTCCCACGAAAAGACAGTCATCGCGTCTGGCCCGAGCGACGCGAGCACTTCCACACTCCCCGGCGCGTCGCCGCACCAGCCGCGCACGTCCTCGACGTGGCCCGCGCCGGCGTGTTCGAGATCCGGGAACCGCTCGCCGGACACCGCGTCCGTCAGGGCGACGACGTTTCTCGTCGGACGCGTTTGCGCGGACAAGGATCCGCACGCGATCAGACCCGCGACCGCGCTGTCGCGCGGCCCGGTGAGCGCGGCGCGGCACGTCACGCGCGCGCGCGCGTGCATGGCGTCGGGCCCCGCCCACCACGGGAAAGGACGCGTCGCCGGCGCGACGCGAGAAGCGCTCATTCGTTCCGTCTCCGAACGGGCGAAAGGTTCGGCGTCCCACTCGCGCACCACGTGCCTCGCGAACACCACCCCGCTCGCCTCGCCCGCGCGCGGCTCCTCCCGCGCGGTCGCCACCACCACGCCGGCGCCCGGCGCGAACGCGAGCGAGGCGCCGCACGCGTCCACGCCCGGTACTCTGACCACCGCGCCGCCGCCGTCCGCGTCCGGCGCCGCGACGTTCGACGCGTCGTTTTCGTCGACGCCGAAACGAAACCCTTCGCGCGCGCCGTCGGGACGCGTCGCGTCTTCGCTCGGTGACGCGCCGGAACCACTCGGCGCGAACGCGCGGACGCCCGCGCACGTCCCGTACAGCAGCCCCCCTCCATGTTCCTTCGCGAGCGGAATCACCGTGTGCACCGGCCGGGCGTCCGACGCGGCCCAGCGCGTCGGCGGCTTCACCCGCGCCAGGTGAACGCGCGTCGCGCGCAAGTCGTACATCAGCGCCTCGCCGTTGGCGCACCCCGCCACGCACAGGTTGGGGTTTAAAAAAGGGTCCGATCGCGGGTCACACGGGGACAAAGCGCGACCCGCCTCCGCGAGCCCTGTCGGCGCGACGCGAAACTCACCCCCGGGCAGAGTGACGGTGCGCGGGGGCGCGGCGCACCACCCGCCCCACGCGCACGACCACGCCGCGTGCGGTAAGTCCACGCGCGCCGCCACATGGTCGCGGTCCAGGTCCACCACCAGGAGTTTCTTCCCCTGCGTCGCCGCGAGCGCCAGCGCGCGTCCGCTCGAGCCCCCGCGATTCGCCGCCGCGGTCCCGCCGCCGGAGAGCCGCACGTCCCGGACGTGCCCCGCGCCCGCGGGGAGCGCGACCCGCGCGCGCGACGCGTCCGGCGACCGCAGGGAAATCTTGGTCAAAAAGTCCTTCGGACCGACGGACCGCCCGTCGCCATCGACGCGTTCGCCGACGGCGGCGACGACGCCGTCGACGTCGAACGCGCGCGCGCGACGCACGCGCGCGGACGCGCGGAAGACGAACTGCCCGGTCGCGAGGTGCGCGGAACGGCGCGCCAGCGCGCGTTCGCGCGCTTCGCCCTTCTCTACGACGCCAAAGCCGACGCGAGTACGCCCGTCGGGCTCGAGCAAATCGCGAAGCGCGCCGCGCGTCGCGCTTTCTCGCTTGGCGGTCTTCTTGAACACGGGCGCGACGTCTCGCGACGCGTCGTTTCGCGACGCCGTGAAACGTCGGTGCGATTCGTCAGCGTCCGCCGGTGACGACTTCCGCTTCGCGAGCGACGTCTTCGCGTCGGCTGATTCTCGCGCTCGCGCCGCCTCCGCGAGCGCTTTCTCGCGCGCTTTGCTCGCCTCGAGGTCGCGCTCGACCTGGACGAGGCGTCGCGAGACGCGCGTCGCGGTGGTCTCCGCATCCACCCGCGCGGCGCGCTGTTCGCGCAGAACCGCGCGCAACGCGTCGAGCTCCTCCGTGTCCACGAACGCGTGGAAGCTGGGCACGAAGAGCAGACGGACGTCCTTGGTCGCCGCGCGCGCGTTGCATTGCGGACACCGCCCGCCGTTCTTCTTCTTTTTCTTTTCGAGCCACTTCTTTATGCACTCGTGGCCGAAGACGTGCCCGCACGCCAAAGCCGCGGCTTGGTGCGGGCCCGAGATGGCGCAGGGCTCCAGGCACACCGGACACGCCACGGCGTCGTCGGGGGGAGGGCGTCTGTGCGAACCGCGCGCGCACGCGGCGCACTTCGCGTCGGTTCCGTCGAAACCCGTCGGCACCGTCGCGGGTCCCGGGCACGACGCCGCCGCGTCAGCGCACGTGCGCGCGGGCGCGTCTCTGCCCGCGGTGCCCGCCCGCGTGCCTGACGCGAGCCTGTCGAACGCGTTCGGGACGGACGCGTTCTCGGCGTTGGTCGAGCTCGGAGCGTCGTCCCGCTCGTCCGTCTGGACGTCCAGATCTTCGTTCTCGGCGACGTCGTGGACCTCCTCCTCCGTCGGCGCATCCGAGAGCTCCTCGGCTGCGTTCGGCGCCGCGACGGTTCCCTCGCGCTCTCCCCGCCCGACCGCGCCGATATCCTCGCCGGTGTCGTCCTCGGCGACCGCCATGCCTCGAGGTCGACCGGTCACCGCACCGCGCCCACCTCGCGCGCGCCTCGGTCTGAAGGAATTCAAACCGGCGAAGAAAAACGACAGCTGCAGTGAAGTCGCAAAAAGCTCCAGACGGAAATGCGAAACGAGAGGGTGTGGACTCGCAGACTCGTGACTCGTGGATAATAAAAACGCGCGCCGCGCGCCGCTTGCGGATTCAAAGCGAGTACGCGCTCATGACAAGCTTCGCGAGACTCGCCTTCTCCGCGGTGCTGTAGCACTCCGCCAGCCTCTGGATGGACTCTTTCACCGTCAGCTCCTTGAACGCCAGCTTGTCCAGCAGACACAGCGCCAACTCCTCCGCGACCTGGGCATCCGTCCTCGGCCCGTCGAACGCGTCCCGGTTAGGCCCGCGCCGAGTGTCGATGATCGCCTTGATTTCGTCCACGCTCTTGTCCCCCCACCCCGAGCGGCGCAGGCACGCGTCGAGGTCGTCGCCGTTCCCCAGCGTGCTCCACTCGCAGTCGGTCAGCGCGAACCGCGCGCAGTCCCGCGCCTCCTCCGCTCGGCCGAGGTCGTCGTACACGTTGGAAAGGTACCAGTGCGGCCGCCCCCACGCGCCGAACGTCGACTTGTACAGGTCGCACGTCACGAACGCGGACATCTCGTCGTGTTTGTCGAGGTGTTTCTGCGTCAACGCCTCCATGGCGTCCGGGAACTTGCCGACGCGCAGAGTGAGGTACACGGGCAGGTCCTTCCCGAGCGTCGCGAAAGCGCCGGACTCGTACAGGCTGGCGCCCACCGCCCCCGCGGCGCTCGCCACCGGTCGCGCGGCATCGTCCGCCTCATCCGCCTCCGCTTCCAACAGCGCCGCCTCCTCCTGGACCATCGCCTTGTGCACGTACTCCGCGCACGTCCGCGCGAGCAAGGACAGGTGCACGCGCTCCGAGACCGCCACCACCTCGAGCGTGACCCCGTCCTCCTGACTCACCTTCAGGCACACCGTGTCCTCCTCTCGCGTCGCCAAGGGGATGCACAGCGGGTGCAGGCCGTCCCGCGCCGAGGGCGCGACCACCTCGCCGCCCTGCGCCTGGAGCACGGCGACGAGCGCGCCGAGCTCCGCGGGGGGGGTTATGGCCGCCACCGAGCGCAGGTACTCGGCGTGCGCCAGACCGGTGGTCAAGTCCTCGGCGTCATCCGAGGAGGCGCGCGGCACGAAGCGTCCGTCGCGGCGGCGGTTCGCGGGCGCCGAGACGCGCGCTCGCGATCGCGCGCGGACGCGGCGCGTGGCTTCGCAGCCGAGCGCGCGCGTAGACGCTGGGGCGACGAGCGCGGAGAGCCGCGCGGATGCGAGCGCGGACGACATGACGCGCGATCGGGTGTGTGCGACGACGAGCGCGCGGGCCGGGGACGTCCGTCGCGGGGGGCCACTCCCTATCCACCTTCGTTTTTCCGATCCGCGTCCACGTCCTGTGAGTCGCGCGCTCGCCGCCAGACGCGGCGTTCGTCGTCTGACGCCGGAGATCTTTGTCGGCTCGATTCGCAAATCCACTTGTCACTTTTCCCGGGATAACCCGGAGGCGCATTCGGGGACGCGCGCGATGCCCGAACGCGCGCTCATCGGCGCGCTCAAGCGCACGCGCGTCAGCACGGATGACTCGCCGAGCGCGTCGAGCCCGAGCGCGCGCCCGAGCGAGTCCAAGCAGTCCAAGCGCTCGGTGACGTTCGGGGAGAAACGCACGCTCGGGACGGCAGACGCGGCGATCGACCGGACGCCCCACGGCGAGCCTCCGCGGTGCGGCGGGTGCGGGTTGCACTGCCTCGGAAGGCTCTACGCGTGCAAGACGTGCGAGCGGCGCGTCTCGATGGAGTCGCTCGAGGTGGGCCCCGCGTTCCACGAGCGCGTCTCCCGGGCGTTCAATCTGTGCACCGTGTGCTTCGCCGCGCACGTCCGCGTCGCGCTCGGCGCGTCGGGCGCGGCGGACGCGAGGGAGAGGGAGAGGGAGGCGGCGAAGCGCGCGACGTCGGACGTCGCGCGCGACGTCGACGTGATCCTGGAGAACGTCCGCGCGGTCGAGGCGGAGCGGCGGGACGCGGGCGGCGACGAGGAAACCGACGCGGCGCGCGACGATGGCGACGACGGGCGTTCCTCGCCGCCGCCGCACGAGCGGGGCCGGGGTCGAGACGCGCTGGCGGTGTTGAAAAAAGACGAAGACTCGGGCTCGGAACGCGGCACCGACGGGTCCCCCGACGTCGTCGGCGTGCACGACCACTCTCCGTACGACTTCGCGCGCAGGAACGACGCAGACCAGCAGATGATGGACGCGATGGCGGAAGAGAAGCGACGGTTCAAGCTGGAGCGGGGGGAGAGTAGCGCGGACGCGTGGGTCGACTCGGGGGACGACGAGGAAGACGAGGCGTCGTCGGAACGGGGCGTCAGCGTCGGCGAGGTGGCTTTCGACGTGCCGGCGAGCGACGCTAAGACGCGAGACACGACGTGGGACTACGCCTCGGAGCTCATATGATACGGCACGCGGTCGTTTCGATGTGCGCGTCGAGACGTCGATGATGGTTTGAATCGCCCTCGCGGCGACGCGGTAGATAGTATTCGAGTCGGTGCGCGCATTCGTTACTTCGGGAGCTACGTAACTACGCGCGCACGTAAAAAGCAACCCTTTTCGTTTTCCGTCGCGACGCCCGTCGTCATCCGAGCGCCGTCTTCCAGTCGGTGTCGTCCACCCACGGCCCGAACGCGATGGCGTCGTTGGCGTTCCCCATTTCCGGGTTCGCGCCGCAACCCTGGATGTCCCCCGGCGCGGACAGGTCCGTCTTGAAGTTGCCGTTGGGCAGCCGTCGGTTCAGCTTCTTGGTCCAATGCCGATTGTACAGGTTGAAACCACCGTGCATCAGCACCAAATGTTTGTACCCGGCATCCTCGAGCGCCTCGAGGGCCGCCACCGCCCTCTGCCGCCCGTCCGAGCAGCACACCATGATCTTCGCGTTCGCGGGGTCGGGGAACTGCTCCTGGACGGACGCGAGAAACGACGCGTTCTTGACTTTATCCGAGAACGCCTTCGCTCCGACCGCGGGGTCGAACCGGTACCCGGAGGAGGTGACGAGCGGGATCTCGCGCACCTTGTGCGGGCCGGACACGACGACGGTCTCGAAGATCCCCCCTATGGTGCCAGAGGGGGGGTTGGGGAACTTACCGAAGTGCTCGATCTCCTGTTCCACGCGCACGTCCAGCACGTCCCATCCGTCGTCCCAAAGCACGCGCGACTGCTCGACGTCCGCGACGAACGCCTCGCCGGAGTTGAAGGCGACGCGCGTCTCCTCGTCGTACGTGGCATCGCCGTACTCGGGGGCGTACGCGACGCTCTGGTGGGGGGGAAGCGCGCGTCTGGGAGGCAGGCGCCGCGACTCGGGCGTCGCACGCGTGTTGGCGCCGGCGATGCCGGACGAGTAAACGGCGGGGGGGGCGACGGCGGCGCGCATCGCGGTATGTCGCGCGCGTGTGTCACGAGCGCGATAAGACAGCTGTCGTCGAGCGGTCGGGCGTGCGTTACGCGTGATTTCGTCATCGACCCGGGTGTCAACAATTTCCGCGTTTTCGCGGCGTTCGCGGGACGCGCAGTCTGATGACAAAGACTCGAGCGACGTTTCCGAGCCCGCGCGGGTCCCTCCCTCCCTCAAACGCCTCAAAACGAAAACGGCTATTTCCCGCCTGTGGTGCGTTTCGTCGCGCTCTCGTGTTGGTGTCGTCCCGCGCGAATCGCCTCGTCGAACCCTCGCTTGAGATCCGCGTTGTCCCCGTCGATCTGCATTCCCTCGAAAAACGCCAGCGCGGCGCTCTCGAAATCGCCGAGCGCCGTCAACGCCACGCCCTCGCGGTACCACGCCTTGACGTACGTCGGGTCGAGCTGGCGCGCGCCGCGCGCCGCGCGCCAAGCGCGCTCGAGATCGCCCTCAGAAGGCTCGCCCTTCTTTTTCTCCGCGCGGCGCAACAACGCGGCGGCTTTGTTGGCCAACACCTTCGCGTTGGCGTCGTCGAGCGCCAAGCTCGCGTCGTACGCAGCGAGCGCGGCGTCGTCGTCGCCCCGCACAAACGCCTCGTCGCCCGCGCGCTTCTTCGCCGCCGCGCCGTCCGCGTCTGCGCCCTTCAAAGCGGGGACATACGCGGGCTCGTTCGCGGGCACGCGCCAAGCCCCACCCGATTCGGAGGAGGAGCCACGCGCGTGTCCTCCGTCGCCGCCGAGCGCGGCGCGGTGCCTCTCCTGGATGGCGCGCATCTTCGCCTGCGCGGCGCTCTGCGCCGCCGCGACGCCCCACGCGCCGGCGGCGACGCCGACGTCCGCGGCGGTCACGGCGACGAGGCGCTCGACGACCGCGACCCTTCCCGTGACCGCGGCGGCGTGGATCGCCTTCAGGCCCTCGCCGTCCTCGGCGTTCGGGTCCGCGCCGGCGCGCAGAAGCAGGTCCACGGCTTCCGCGCTCACCGATTCGGCGTTGGGGTGGCTCGCCGCCACGTGCAGCGCCGTCATGCCCCCCGCCGGGCGCGCCGCCGTGGGCGCGCCCGCGTCGAGTGCGGCGGCCAGCGCGCCGAGCACGCCGGAGGAGGCGGCGAGCGTGGCGGCGCCCACCCCCGCGGGCGTCACCGCGCGCGCGTCCGCGCCTTTCGCGGTGAGCATGCGCGCCGTCGCCTCCGCGCCGCGCGCGCACGCGCACAGAAACGGCGTGCCGACGTCGGACGGGCAATTTAAAAAGACGTCCTTCTCGGCGTCGGCGTCGATGAGCGCCTCCGTGGCGGACGCCGCGGCAATGGAGTTCGGATCGTCGACGGGCCCGGAAGACAACGCCGAGCTCGCAGCTCTGTGCACGGCGCGCGTGCCGTCCGGCTTCGCGACCGCGGCGTCCGCGCCGAGCGCCAGGAGCTCGCGCACCGCCGCGTCGCGCGCGTAATCGGCGGCGGCCATGAGCGGCGTCGTGCCGTCGTTGTCTTTCGCGTCGACGCCGCACCCGCACTCGCGCGCTAAGAAGCGCACTATTTTGGGATCGCCGCGTTGCGCCGCCTGGGTATTTTTTTTGGTGTAAAGAAAGCGAACGCGTGAGAGGTGAGTCCGCGCGGGACGCGAAGAGAGCCGAACTCGACGGATTGCGCGAGCCGAACGCGCGGTCGCTCGGCGGATTCCGAACGAAAAAAGCGTCTCGACAAAAGACGCGTCGACTGTCGGGGCGAGGGTTTTTTTTCGAGACGCGCGCGCGAGCGGCGGCGGCGGTCGCTCGTGGAGCGCGCGCGACCCGCTCCGGAAGCGGGTGACGGGCGACGCGGCGTTTCAGTCGCGGGAACACGTACCAAGTGCAAGGGCGTCCTCCCGTTGGCGTCCCCGAGCGTTTTGACGTCGCTCTTGGTGTCCTTCTTGAACCGCTCGGCCGCCGCGCGAACGCCATCGGCGCTCTCCTTGGTCACGGCGTCGATGAGCGCGGTCACAGCCTCCGCGGCGCCCATGATCTTGGACTCCGTCTCCTTGTTCTTCGCATCCTGGCTTGACATCTTCGTCAGACCGTCCAAACCTCGTAGATTCTAGAGCGCCTTCCTCCGTGCGCTCCCGAGCGAGCCCGAGTGCGGCGCGCTGTAACGTAGCTACGTATCTCGGCATCTGTGAAAAAGTGACTGCGCCGAGTTTTCGGTCGAGCGAAAAAGGGATTTACAGGATTTTCGAACTGACAAATCATACGATCCGCCGTCCGCGAATCAGAAGCGCCCATCTGCGCACAAAACTCTCTGAGACGTGGGTGAGTCACTCCTGTTCGGAATCTCGCTTCCCCCGATGACACACTTTCGCGCGCGAACATGCTCGCCGCGCGCCTCACCTCGTCGGTGCCCGCCACCGTCACCGCTCGGCGCGCCTCTAGCCGCCGCACGTCGCCGCGCCCGCCCGCCGCCCGCTCCCGAGCCGCCATGCCCGCCGCCGTGGATGAGGACGCGGTCGCCGTGCTCTTCGACTTCGACGGCACGCTCGGGGACACCGAGACGCCCGCCATGCGCGTGGCGTTCTGGGAGCTGGCGCCTTACTTCCCGGACGCGACCGCCGAGTCGCTGACCGTCGCCGCGCGCGACGACTACGTGCGCGCGAACGCGGGCAAGGCGTTCGAGTTCATGGTGGACGTCGTCGAGGAGGACCGCGCGAAGGCGGGCCTTCCGCCCATCGAAGATGTGCGATCGAGCGCGTCCGAGAGCGCGGACGTGCTGCGGGTCGTGGATGCGGCCCGCGCCGAGTCCGGCCTCCCTCCCCTGGCGGAGACCCGGAAGCTGGGCAAGGACATTCTGACCCTGCAGAAGGACGAGACCGTGGACGCGCTCGCCACCCTCGCGACGCCCTGCGACGGCGTCCCGGAGACCCTCGCCGCGCTGAAAGCGAGCGACACGCCCTTCTCCATCGCCACCACCAGCGGGAAACCGCGCGTGCCGGTGTCCGTCGTGGCGTGCGACTTCGAGGCGTACTTCCCGCCCGATGCGATCCACTCGGGCGAAAGCGACTTCGACCCGCCGAGGTTCAAGCCCGACCCGAGCGTGTACTTGCTCGCGGCGGAGAGCACCGGCGCGCTTCCCGGACGATCGATTGCCGTCGAGGACAGCACTTCAGGCGTCGGGAGCGCGTCCAACGCGAAGATCGGACTCATCGTCGGCTACG
>MDSV01102379.1_pt1 | contig 11352 bp, 9 predicted proteins | sample 810851 | NCBI WGS metagenome assembly MDSV01 (sample SAMN05326640, study PRJNA326480) | marine metagenome | isolation source: seawater | place: Atlantic Ocean: North East | collected 2012 | reverse complement strand
GAATTCATCTTCGAGAATTTCATCCCTCACGGGTATGCCTTCGCACAGGTCGCGGTGTTCGGCACAGAAGAGAGCAGCGGCTGCTTTGATTACAGGGGCGCTGGAGAAGGCCTCGGGATACATTCAGCCGTGGAGTGGCTCGGAGTCCAGGAATGGAGCAACGGCAATGTCGGGCTTTATGGTAAATCTTACGAGGGAGCCACTCAATGGGAAGCGGCTGCGATGGGCAGTGATTATCTGAAGACCATCGTACCTGTTTCTGGGACCACTGCTCTTCATCCTCTCCTCTACAAGAATGGCAGTGCAGAAGCTAGATCCCAGGTCATGCATATGAATTACTTCTCGAGTACCGTCGATTACGACGGGGATGATTTGGACAACGTGTGCCCGGACATCGTCGAGGGCCTGTTCGCAGGCCCAGTCACATATGTCGGCGGCGAGATGGACCCTTACATGGAGAACTACTATGATGAGAGGAGCCACATAGACAAGGCGTTCCAGAATTGGAATGGCAGCATATACTGGGTCCAGGGCATGCAGGATTGGAATGTGGATCCCCACCAGGTATTCGGAGGGCCCCCGGGCACGAATTGGTACACTGCGTACTCTGAAGCCGGATATGATGTTCGGGGGATGCTCGGCCAATGGGGGCATGACTACCCTGACCAATGGGAGAAGCATGACGATAGCGAGCCTGGATACGGGTTGGAGGCTTTGGACAATATGACCAGGTGGGACTGGGCGCAAGACCTGTTTGAGTGGTTCGAGTTCTACTTGAAGGGAAACGGCCCCAAACCCGATGCCATAGCTCAGATACAGAGAAGCGATGGCCAGTGGAGGGTAGAGGATATTTGGCCTCCGAGGGATTCAGTGAGTTACAATGTGCAATTGAGCAGCTGTGCCAACGATGGAGCATTCATCGGAGGCGCACCAGTGGTTGGTGGAGGCGTTCCTTTAGTCGGCGGCGGCCAGTCAATTACCGTAGAATGTCCGGAAATAAATATGGAATCAGATCTTCATATATCCGGTCTGATCGCTTTGCAATTATCTGCCGTCCCAACTTTTGATGGAGGTCAGGTATTCGTCGAGATGCAGAATATGGCGACAGGTATGAGAATCGGACATGCGACAATGGATGTCAGATACCACGAGGGCGGATCAGAGCCTCAGACAGTCACGCCGGGGCAAGAGGTAACGATGATGATGGAATTTCAGGCCATAGATGCGATAATACCTGCAGGAGATGGAATACGGCTAATTATGACTGATACAGGGGAAGATTATCTCGCACCCGCCTGCGGGAACGCGTGTGTCATGCACGTATTGCCCACTTTATCTGAAATTACAATCCCTCTGCTAGAGAGGGCTGATTACGACGTCTTGGCCGCCCCCCTGTCTTCTTGATCGAGTCTTCAAGATCAGATTCCGCCCCTGGCCTTCTTTACGAGGGTAACAATCTCTTTCCGCGCCTCTTCGCTGTCAGTGGCTTCATTTTCAAACCCAATTCGAATGGGCCTCGGGCCTTCAGCAGTCATTGCTGACATTTCGAAACCATATCTGTCTATCCCAGTCATTGTTGCACTAGTGGTGTCCTTTGCCTTGCTCATTTCCTTACAAATTATCACCATAGCGTCCTCATGGTCTTCATTCATGTGGGATATTATGTCGTCCGAGCTTTCGAAAAGTGGATCTGGTTCCGAGTTTTCCCAATCTGGGCCATCAACCCACGACATTCTTCCAAAACCACCGATATACCGCGCCTCAGAAATCTTGAGCTTGTAGAATGAGAAATCTTCGAAATCAATATAGAATGATGAATTCGGATGCCGCCTAAGATATACTTCCCTGAGACTCGGGTCATCATCTTTGGACAGTTTCTCACATTTTCCCAAGAGAGTCACTCTGCCAAGAGCAAGCGGATTCCCCTCCCCCGATTCGGAAACCATGAGTGATGCTCGGGACTCAGCCTCCAGATTCTTGGTGTGCTCTGCTAGAATGCTGATCAGGAATATCGGATGTCCGTCATGTAATGCATATGTCACAAATGAGCCATATGGGCATCCATCAGACCTCTCTGAGATGGTGCAAAGCGTCGCTGTCGACATCTTTTCCGTCAGGGTTCTTGCCTGTTCAGCGTGGGTGCTGGTTGCAACATTGACGTCATAAAGCAACTCTTGATTTTTGGTGCGGGACCCCTTTGGAACACCGTGTCTGGGTATTTCATCCCCCTCTTTCTTCTCACTCATATCGTCACACATCCTGCATTATGTTAAGAGTTGACTCAATCCACTCTTCCACATAGTCGTAGTAATCTGTGTCGCAGTCAATTCTTTTATTCACCCTAGTCCCGCCTTTTTCTTCCAAGATTTTATCCCACTCTTTTCCTGATTCGCAGAATAGCTCGAAAGCCGTATCACCAAGTGCAAGGACCGCGTAATTCACTCTTTCCATCGAACCACCTTCGGACTCTTCGACTTCATCGTACAAGCCTTGAGCATTGTCCGGTTGTTCACCCTCGCCCCAGGTGCTCACGCTGACAATCAGCCTTTTCGAGGATGCCAAATCCTCGGCAGAGACGTCTTCCATGTCCATCACTTTGCCCACAAGGCCGTATTTACTTGCCATATTTCCTATGTCATCGGCCAAGTCTTCGGCATTACCAGTCTCTGTTCCATAAATAACCAGTATTTCATCGCTCATACCTTACACCTCATTTTTCAATTTCATCTTTAACCAGAACCTGGAGGGAACTACTAAGCCCGTATTCTTCTGGAATAACATCGCAACTGACTCCGAATACATCAGCAATATTAGCCTCTGTGAGAACTTCAGAGGGAGTCCCGTCCGCCTTTATGCTGCCACCATCAAGAAGTATCACTCTATCTGCGAACCTGGCTGCCATGTTGATGTCGTGAATCGCCACTATCGCCGATTTCCCCGATTCAACATCAGATACAATATGTCGAATCTTCTTCATTATGGACACTTGGTTCCGCAAATCAAGATCGCTAGTTGGCTCATCCAGGAGAAACAGCATCGGGTCTTGGGCAACAGCCTTTGCGATGACTACTCTCTGTCTCTCTCCCCCTGAAAGCCTATCGAATTTTCTAAATGCAAAATCCTCGAGGCCAAGGAATCTTATCGTTTCACTCACTCTTTCATGGTCGTCATCTGAAATCCTCCAGCTAATGTGCGGCCTCCTCCCCAGCATAACGACATCAAAAACACTCATTGAGAAGCTAGTTCTGACGGATTGAGGCACATACGAAGTAGCTTTTGAGAGGTCCATGAGACTCATATCTGCAATATTTCTTCCAGAGATTTCTACCGTTCCTTTTGCTGGGGCGAGTATCCTGTTGATACATTTCAGGAAAGTAGACTTGCCTACGCCATTTACACCTAGTATGGCAACAAACTCGTTTCCCCCGACGTCCAAGTTGATATCCTTCAACACTTGATTGGAGCCCCAACTAAATTCCAAGCCTTCAATTTTCAAAAGACTCGTCATCAGCTCACTCCCCTATTTTGTAGTAGTAGATACATGAAGAAGGGTCCACCAATTATTGCTAGCATGATGCCGACTGGAATGATCACTGGCGCGAAGATAGTCCTGCCCACGGTATCTGCGAAAAGCATTAGAAAAGATCCGAATACTGCTGAACAGGGAATTAATTTTCGATAGTCGTTGCCAATCACCAGTCTGCTCATATGCGGTGCAGCGAGACCCACAAATCCAATCAATCCAGTAAATGCAATCACTATGGAAGTCATGAGAGCAGACAACACCAGAATATTCCTTCTTGTAGACGAGGGGTCGACACCGGAGGAAATCGCAAAATCATCTCCACCTAGCGAGAGCGTATTCAAGTCCCAGGCCCATTTCATGGCCGAAGGCATGAGGCATATTATCGCGGCAGATATCCATACAACATTTGAGAGACTGGGTCTTGAGAGACTCCCAAAAGACCAATGAGTCAATTGAGAAAGTTGAGCATCTGTAGCGAAATATGTGAATGTTGAGACAATTGCCCCTGAAATGAAAGTTATCGCGATACCGACCAAAATATATGATTCAGCAGACACGGAGCGCATATTCCCCAATTGTATTATGATCCCAACAACTACGAGGGAGAAAAGAAATGCATTTGCCACAATTGCCAAATTTGGAATTATCGAAATTCCGAGAACAATAGCGAATGCGGCCCCTAATGCTGCTCCAGATGCCACTCCTAGGGTAAGGGGGGATACGAGGGGGTTCCCAAGGCAGCCTTGCATGAGCGCCCCTGCCGTAGCCAGTGCTGCACCTCCAATTATCGCCATCAATACTCTAGGGAACCTCAATTCCCATATGATGGCAGATTGCAAATCGCTACCACTTTCCAATCCGAACATTATCTTGATCGTGGAAATCGAATCTAATGTTGAGGATGATCCAAGGCCCATTGCGATAACCGCGGACAATAGGGTCGCTGCGCATACGCTGGCAATTATGGTGACCTGTGTCCTTGAATCTTCGATATATTTCTTAGATATCGAATCCATCTCTCTCAACTTCCTGCTGAATAACAGACAAATTTGCCCGTCATCTCAACCCCGTGATAATTCTGGAAGAAATCTTGGATATAGGAATCTGAATCAACATCGTCAAACAAATCTGGATGAAGAATTTTCGCCAAGCTAGGCAGGCCGTGTATCATCATAGGACCTGCAAATTCTCCAGACATTATCACCATCCGATCATCTTCTATGGCTACCATGTTCTCGAAACCGGGTCGAGTTTTGATGAAATCCATGTGCGTGGTACATTGCCCCTCATCATCAAAAGAGTTGAACCCTATATCGAAAACAATACCATCGAACATCAGTACATCTGGATTGGCATCCAATATGGCTTCCATGTCCACATGAGTCGTATGCCCTGGGAGATCTGCAAAAACGTTGATCCCGCCTGCCATTACGATAATATCGGTCCATTGCGATGTTCCTGTGAGCACCACGGGATCCCTAGTCAGCGATGCATGATGCTCCATGACCACATTCGGTCTATCTTCTTCATCCAGGCCGGATATCCTGTCCTCAACCAATTTCTCAATCGCATCAAATTCAGCAAATACGTCCAAGGCTTCACTTTGTTTCCCGAAGATCTTTGCCATTACACTCATCTCCGTCCTTAGCGAGTCGTATTTGTAGAAGTCAAAAGCGAGAACCTTGATCCCTATCGGCTCAAGTTTTTCTCTTATTGAATTTGTATCCACCATCCCATTTGTCGCGAATACGATGTAAACTTCAGGCCGAGTATCCAGAAGCGCTTCGAAGTCGATTTCTGAATGAGCGGATTGTTGAATCAAATCCCTACTCGAAAGATCTGGCCATAAATCCTGATCGTAGAAGTCCCCAGACACCCCTACGACGACATTCATGTCAATTCCAAGCATCTTCATCACACTTGCAGCATACGTATTTGTTATGGCAACCCTGCTGGGCTCCTCATCGAAGTAGTGCACTTTCTCATTCGAGTCAATAATCGAGAATGAGCCTGCTCCTTCACCCGTGGAGAGGTTATCTGAGATTTGCCAAGCACCGAATGCACATATGATAATCAGCCCTGCCTGAAAGAAGGCCAGCCTCGTTCTTTGAACCATATGTTAGACCTTCCTTTCCATTAATCGAATACCGGCTCGAAGGGAGTTCTTCGAGAATGAGAAACCGCCAACTACGAGTATTATTGCCGATATTGCCCCCACCAAGAGAATGAGGGGGGAACGGGATGATGACTCTTCCACGATTACGAATGTTGAATCGGAATAATCTGATTCAGCCTCATTCAAACTTGAATATGCCTTCACCCTTAGGCGATATTGCCCAGGTTCCAGATCTATGACTGTAGTCGCCTGACTGCCATTGTATATTTCACGTACCTCACCATCAATTTCACTCGTCAAAGAGTACCAACCAATCTCTGCCATTGTTTCATGATCAGTTGAAGCATCACATTCACCACTTATGTTACAATCGCCTGTCAATATGTCACTGTCGTGTTGATTCAGCAGCACCCATGAGATGGATACAGATTCGCCCTCATTTTCTGAGATATATATCGGGGAATCACTTGGTGTTACGAAGACTGGAGCAGAGAGAGTGAAGGCTACATTTACAGAAAGGGAATCGCCTGATACAATCTCTCCCGAGGGCATAGTAGCTACGATTTGATAGGTATACTCGCCATCCGGGCGCTCTTCGAGCTCGAAGCTAGTGGCATCTCCAGCATATACAACCTCGCCATTCTCGAATAACTCGTACTTCGTAGCGCCTTGGAAATCTGCCCATTCAATACGGTAATCATCATCGCTAAACTGTTTACCTTCTTCGGTTATGAATCTAGGTGTCGTGGGGACATCATATGAAGTGAGCTCGTAAATCACGCTATCTGAATGAGAGCCTGGGAGCCTGTCGATTATTTTTACATAGTTCCTAACCGTCGAATTGTACCACAATTCCCATGATGTGAAGTCGTCATTCGTATCGACTATGGATATGTGCGTTGTCTTGAAAGTTCCAGCTCGTGTTGTGATTTCCACATCCTTCTCGATAAATACGGAATTCATGGTATCGTCGTACCCGTTCGGATGACCGGGTACGCCAATGATGTTGGTTCTGTTGAAATGAAGAGATGTCGGCGGATTCTGTGAAAATAATCCAGCCTCTACACCAGATGCAGTGAAATTCCATCCAAGGTGCCCTTCTTGATAGTAGGAAGAAACTTCCGGCGCATCTGACCAGTATGTCTTGATGTTCAGTAGGTTGCTCGATTCTACCCATCTGAATGCCTTTTCACCTTCGCCATATTCCTCGTCAGAGACTCTGACAAGATATGCATCGCGCTCATGACCAAATGCATCCTGAAGTTTCTCAGAGCCTATGGCCGTGTATGTCTTGTTCTGATGATATTCTGGTGTTGAGAGGATATAGTAGCCCCAACTCATCCCGGATGACCATAAATCGGATGATGATTGCGGGGGGAGCACTATTATCTGCAACTCCCTGGGGCTTACAAGGGATCCATTCGAATTAACCGACTCAATTTGGAATACATGCGTTCCCGGTTCAGATGGCTCAAAAACGAAACTCTCACTATTGCCCTTGTAGAGTAACTCCCCGCCACTATACAAGGCGAAGTAATCTGTGTGCGCCCCTCCCTCCCAGTTTATCTGGACCGGAGAATCCCTTGTGGTAGTAATCTGTGTTGTAAAATTAGCCGATTCAGGAAAATTCGGGTCTAATGTGGAAGTCATATTGAGCCAACCCTCGCCAGCACCAATTTCAGCATTTACGGGGTTTGCAATATCCATGCCCCACTGATTAGCAGTGATCGTATGCATGGTCCCAATTTCTAGATTCTGAATCAAAAAGAACCCGTCTGAGTTCGTAATTGAATTCACACCTCCCATCGATACTACTGCCCCTTCCACGGGAGCCCCCTGAGTATTCTTGAGATAGCCATACTTGCTATTGTGCCCGTATCTGAATTCGAAGTCATTCGGCCATGGATTCGACGATGATCCCGAATCCATCTTGAATCTGATATATTGAGTGGGGTTTTCATCATCTCCGAAATGGGCACGGATGGTGTAATATTCTCCGATTTCGTGTGGCCCAAAAGTTTCCACCCCTCCTTGCGTGTTGATGTTCTCGGATGTTTCGACCAAATCTACCACTGTTTCAACTTCCTCGGAGGCATGCTCGTCGAGAGTTCTGAACGTAATCCAATTCTTGCCTTCAAACCAGTCCAGAGATGTATCTGAATCGACAAATATCTTCCGATAAACCACTGTGTGGCCGTCATTCATGAAATAGGCTCTGACTGTGTGCTCTCCTGATGTGACTCCTTCGAACACATAGCCTCCGTTATCCGACCAGGAGGATTGCATGGAGTCGACCTTTATTGACGTGGAGTTTGCCGGAGATCCGTCGAAGGTGAATACGCTCCCTGATAGGGAGAATAGCGGGCCCTCATCATCTTCCGATTGAACCGCTGGAGAAATCAGTAGGATTAACAAGATGGATACGATCAAGGATACTTTAATCTTCATCTGGATCTAACCTCTGCCCGCTATTACAGATATGGGTCGAGTAGTTGGTATAGATAGAATGTTGTTGACGGGAGGAGCCAGATTCAGATGAATTATCTGATTCGACTGATAGCTAGGGGTGTGGTGTGTGTGCCCCTCCCGCCAACTTTCTATTCTATGATCAGACTAACGCTCCGATATCGTCGCTTGTGATGCCGAATGCGTCCCACGCAGGCTGTAGGTACATGCGGACATGCGCCTCGTAATCTGCTGTTGCGTCTCCATCATCGCTTAGATCGAAGATATTGACGATCTGAGATGCGCCGTAGTCTGCGTAGTAGCCTGGCATTCCGCTTCCGGGGAACATGGAGGCGAATCCGTTGCAGATTTCCTCGGTTGTTGCCTCAGCGTATACCATGTGTACGACTGTGTTGTAGCACATGTAGTCGCCTTGGCCTTGGTACTGCGTCCATGTGAAGGCGTCGCATGTTGCCGCAGCGCTTGCTCCGATGTATGCCATGCCATGGGTCTGGTTGTTGTAGCATGCGTCTGTGTGGTCGGCCACGTAGGCTTCGATCACACGGAAGAAAGCGTGACCCTCTGCTTGATGCTTGTCGTAGTCATCCGCGTCGCCTGCTGCAAGGTCATCCGTCATCTTGGAAGCGTACCTGACTGATGCCTGCGAGTATACGATGACGATGTTCTTGAGAACCTCGTCTCTAGCGTCGACAAGGCCTTGCATATCCTCATTCTGCATGGCAGTTAGTCCAGCGTTCATTGCAGCGAGGGTAGCCACGTTAGCTGCTGCCGTGCCGTCAGCGTTGTCGGTTCCGAAGTTCCCAGCTCTCTTGTCCGCTGTTGCATATGGCCCACAGCCGTCGAAGTCTGCGCCGGAGTCATCAGGCCCGTGATAGAATGCCCATCCCTCGTCCCAGGCGTGCTGAGCATCGTCTGGACCCCAGTTGCCTGCTTCAGCCTTGATGATGGCTGCGTTGAGCTCGTGGATGGCGTATGCGGTCATGATGCCGTTCTGGATGCCCTTCTCTACGACCTGGTCCCTTACTGTGTCGGACTCGCCTGCGAAGGCTCCTGTGCCTTCGATGGCTGCGGAGACGAAGAGGTCCCATGATCCGGATTCACCGTAGTATGTGTCGTAGGCGTGGTTTTTGCCTGATGCCGCAGCGAAGGCATCGAGGGTTCTGTAGGATCCGTCGGACTTCTCAGCATATTCTCCACTCTCGTAGATGTCCTTCACGCCATCCCAGTCGTATGCGCCGGAAAGATCCTTGATGTCACAGACATCTCCCATCAGCATGCGGTGGTTGTCGACGTTGGATGCGTATTCGTACCCGCCGTCTGCATCATCAAGATCTACGCTGCTGGACGAATCATCGCTAAGGCAACCTGCCATAGCGGATGCAATCATTAGTGTGGTCATCATTAAACTCTTCAGTATGCCATTCATTTTAGGTCAACCTAAACCTGTCGCATGAAAGCCGATATATCAATATTTAGGCTAACCTAAAAAACAATTTTAATTTAAGAATTAAACATTCTTCAATTTATTTTAAAAGATTCTTGCCCGGGGCAGTATTATGACAAATACTGGTCGAAGAGGAACTGGGGAGGATGGCCCTGAGACTAAGTCAAGTCTGCCACTGATAGCATTTACAGCGGCATTATTGGTCATAGGCTGCACTCTATCCTATGTCTTCTTCTGGGGGGAACTGTCCTCGCAAATGGAGACGGATGACTGGATGGAGGTCCAAGGGGCAATAATCTCTAGTGGGATAGAGTCGGATTATTCATGCGACGGAGAAGAAGGAGGGTGCTCAACCACATATCAGCCATTTGCAGAATACCGATACGATGTCGATGGAGAATCTTACGAGGGATCAAGAATCACGTATACGTGGGCGAATACCTACATCGGATTCCGCTCTCTTGCTGAGAGCGTGATAGATGATTTCCAGGAGGGTAATGAAATCACTGTGTATGTGGATCCGGACGATCACAGCGAATCTGTGTTAATACAGGGGTTGGAACTCAAGAGCATGTCTTTCCCCCTCGCGGTCCTTGTCCCTTTAGTACTCGCAATACAGCCGATTCAGTTTACCTACATGGTGAAATTTGCTAGACGCTTCAATACCGCCGACGAATCCGATACTCTAGGCGAAGGTAACTGGGTCGGGCCAGATGGGACAGAGAGTGGCCTAGGTGTCGCCGAGGATTGGTACTTGAGATATGATGGGCCTGCACCAGTCGTAGAGGATGTTTACGATGAGAACTATGCTGTAGACAGAGGAAATGGCGCCGTCCCGATCGATTTCTATATCGAAAAATGGGGGATTCCCGAAGGCTTCGGTAAAACTAGCAATGAGAAAAATACCACACGCAGATCACGCAAATAGTCGATTCTGACGGTGAGGGTAATGAATAGCGAGGCGGAGCGTGTAGCATGCCCCCTCCCGAGGAACCGTTGACGATTCGTAATGACATGCAGCTGCTCATGTTCATGAGGTTGTGGACCTCGCAGGGAAGCCTGGCACTCAGGGCTGCCTCCAGCTTAGTCGATCGAAGCGAGGGCCGCACAATCGAGATCCCAGAGAAGCAGGGCCGGGATATCAAGGCGGAGATCATCCAAATGCACAAGCACCTGGCCTCTCTTGTTGATCGAATCGTTTGAACATGGGCGATATCGAAGTTCTAAATCCGACTCACAAGAGACAATCCCGAAGTCACAATTTTGGGATATTGAAAAATTGAAAAAAGAAAAATTTAATTATTTTAATCATTAAAACAATAAATATCAATAAAATTATACAATATAATACTTTTTTTAAAAAAAAGTGGTAAAATAAACTATAATAAGCCAAATTCATTTCGACTATGCTCATGGCAAGTAAGTCTAAACTGGAATACATTTGGCTAGATGGATATGAACCGACACAGAATATGAGAAGTAAGACATTGGTCAAAGAAAATTTTTCTGGCAAGGTGGAGGACTGCCCCATGTGGTCTTTTGACGGCTCTTCCACGAAACAAGCCGAGGGAGGGGACTCGGATTGCTTGCTAAAGCCCGTAGCCATTTTTCCAGACCCTCAGAGAATAAACGGTTTTCTCGTCATGTGTGAAGTTATGAATGCAGACGGAACCCCCCATCAGAGTAATGGTAGGGCGACGATCGAAGAAGATGATGACGATTTTTGGTTCGGATACGAACAAGAGTACTTCATCATGGATGTTGAAACACAACTTCCACTGGGATTCCCTGTCGGGGGAT
>MDSV01047907.1_pt1 | contig 11352 bp, 15 predicted proteins | sample 810851 | NCBI WGS metagenome assembly MDSV01 (sample SAMN05326640, study PRJNA326480) | marine metagenome | isolation source: seawater | place: Atlantic Ocean: North East | collected 2012 | reverse complement strand
GAATCATTTTAATTCAACAATGCAAAATAATATAAAATTATCAAAACAGAAGGAACGAATGTTAGAAAAATTAAAGAAAAGGAGAGAAGAAAGAGAGAAGCAACAATCATCACAGCCACAAGAATTTACTCATAGTGTATTTAAGGGTGAAGAAAAGATGGAAAAATCAAAAAGAGGTAATAAGAAAAAGAAAAAAAAACGCAGAAAAAAAAAGAAGAAGGTGTAAATAATAAAAAATAAAACTAATAATATATATATAATGAGTAGTAAATTCTGGTTATATGATCCTAGTATATTATTAAAAAAAGAAGAAATGTTTGATTTTTGGCCACACGAAAAACAGTCAATGGCAAAAAAACTAAATTCTGTTACAAGAAGTATATTAATTTTAACAACTTTAGGATATTTATCCACAAAGTCATTTAATATTTTAGTATCAGGTATTATTACTTTAGTAGTAATAGTGGCATTATATAAAACAAAAAGTGAAGAAAATTTTGACTTAAATAAAAGAACAAAAAAGGCTAGTAAAGCATTAAATAAATTAAACATTAATGAATTGGCAAAAACATTAACAAAACCGACAAATGATAATCCTTTTATGAATTATATGCCTATGGATTATTTAGATAATCCAAATAAAAAACCTGCATTACCTTTATTTAATAATAAAGTAAAAAAATTATCCGATGATGCAGCATTTTCACACTTAGATCCTAGATTATTAAATACTTTAGGGGATGCTATGGAATATGATATATTTTCTAGAAATTTCCATACTATGCCTTCAACAACTAATCCAGGAGATCAAAAGGCATTTGCGGAATTTTGTTATGGAAATATGAAAAGTTGTAAAGAGGGTGATTGTTTTGGATTTATTAAAAGTTGTAAAGAAAATAATTACTTATGTAAACCATCATATGAAGAAGATGAAGAGGAAGAAGAAGAAGATGAAGAAGAAGAAGATGAAGATGAGGGCGAAGGTTTAAATATTGATTTTACGAAATTAGATTCGGAAACATTAACCGCGTTCCAAAATTTGGATTCAAAAAGTGCAAATTATAAGAGAGATTTAAAGATTTTATTTGATCCAAATACGAGTAGAGAAGAAAAAATTAAATTAGGATTAATTAAAACTGATAATTTATTTGGACAAAAAAAAGCAAAATTAGCTGTTTAAATAATATAAATGTAAAATATTATTTAGAATAAATATGTTTTAGAATAATATATTAAATGGAACGGGAAATATATTACAATTTAACAAGGAATGGAGATAATATTGAAATAAATAAGGAGAAGGACAAACAAAAAAAGAGATTTGATGTATACACAAAGACGAATCATTTTGCAAATAAGGCAGGTATGAAAGATGTAATAAGTCTAGCAACAGGTTCACCTAATGTGTTTTTTAGTGGTCCTCATGGTGATTTAAATACAATAGATAATGAATCGAATTTATTAATAGGTAGTAATCAAACAAAAATTAAGGCAAAATTAGGATTACAGGAGAGAAAATATAAGACAATGCCATATTTAGCAAATAAGAAGACGGCAAATGACTATATAATAGAAAGAAAATTACATAAGGGATCAAAATGGAGGGCACCAAGATTTAAATTTCGATCTTTTTTAAAAGATAGGAAATTTGTTGCAAACCCTTATAAGGGTAGATCTAAAGAGGTAACAAAAGAGTTAGAATTACAAAGAGGAGAAATGGAATGTTAATAATTTAGGATTTATAAAAAAATAATATTTAATTAAATATATATGACAAGTGTATTTAATTATATGTTTGATAATTTAACACGAACACATGATGATTCAACCCAAAAAACAGAACAAGAAATTCAAAATGTAAACTTTGGTAATTATAGCACATCAAATTATTATTTAAAACATGCTGGTATGGCTCAACCTATAAGTTTTGCAACAAGTCAACCTAATGTATTTTACAAAGGTGGTTATGGTGCATTAAATGGTTCAACAATAGATGCTGAATCAAATTTATTAATTGGAACAATCCAAACAAATATGAAATGTAAATTAAATTTACAGCCTAGGCAATATTTAACAGTTCCTTATTTAGGAAGAGGTATTCAAAAACCTATTTTAGAAGCAAAACTTCAACAGGGAATGGGATTAGAGCCAAAGAAAAGTTGTAAGACTATTACTGAAAGATCATATTCAAGAGAAAAGACATATTTAGTAGATCCTTTACAGAAGACAGTTCAAAATCCTGATAATCTTATTGAGAGTAGTGCACATGAAGGTTGGATTAGAGGTGGTTTACCTTCTCGTCAATTAGCTATTGAAACAGCATTAAGAAAAAATTAAACTTAAAAATATAATTATACAATAATGAAAATGTATAATTATAAAATTATTGTAGATTATGATGTAAATGGTGATGATGATACTAATTATAAGAAGTTTTTTTTAAAAGCAATGAATTTGGAAAGTTATGATGGAAAAAAAATAATGGAAATATTTGATTATTTATTAGATAAGATTGGAGAAAATCCTTTTTTTGAACATTTATTTACAAAAAAATACAATATACCATTTATTGGTAATAATAAAAAGGATATTATACCAATATTATTTTCGTATCAAAGTTTTTTTTATATGCATAAATGTTTACAGTCATATTTTGAGACAAAAACGGTAAATGAAAAATATATGAAAGATTTAGATGAAAGTTTAGATTATTTGGTAAAAAAATAAATATGTATATAAATTATATATGGCATCTACTAGATTGAAAAACGCACCAAATACATATAAGAGGGAAATGTATAGTTACAATAAAGGTTATGAAAATAATATTTATGTTGGAAAAATATTACATAATCAAAACTTTTCACCTGGATTAGGTATGAATTATCCTACTATACCTAATGGTATTAACACTAATATATTATCAAGTAATGGGGCAGATATAGAAAGTTCTCTATTTGGTATTGGAAGCACAAATTTAGTTCAACCTAAAGGACCTCTTACAGCGAATTTAAATAATATGAATGATATTAATTTTTTTAATCCAAAACCAGAATCAAATAATAATATACCTGAACCTTTAGTTATTCAAAAACAAGAAAGATATACTATTTTTAGAAGATAATAAGTTTATAATTAATTTATTAAAAATTATAAATTTATATAAATGGAAAACAAAAAATATGAAAAAAAACCACATATTAAATATAAAAATCCATATGAAATTATTATTGAAATTAGCAAGGGATCTTCAGTTAAATATGAATATGAAGATGGAAAATTAAAGGTGGATCGTTTTTTAAATGTCCCATTTGTATATCCATTTAATTATGGTTATATTCCATTTACGATGGGTAGAGATAATGATCCATTAGATGCTGTTGTTTTATGTGATTCTTTAATTCCTGGATCAATAATTAAATGTAAATTAATTGGTGCATTAGAAACAACTGATGAAAATGGAGAAGATAATAAGTTTATATTTGTTCCAATTAATAAAGTGAGTAATAAATCAAAAAATATTAATGATTTGGATGATTTAAGTATTGAAGAATTAAATAAAATAAAATATTTTTTTACACATTATAAAGATTTGGATGAAGGTAAATGGGTTAAAGTTGGTGATTGGATAAATACAGAGCCTTTACAAGTTATATCTCCTGTAACAAAATTAATAAAATTAAGTGATGTATATAATAATTAAAATACTTCATCAATTAAATTTGTATTTTGCAATACTGATCTAATGTCTGGTTTTGCAATACGAATAGGTTCTGCCCATTCGAAACCACCCAAATTTCTTCGTATAGGTGCTTCATAAATTTCAAGTAATTTTGTCTCAATAGTTTCATAAGTTCCTCCAAGATTTATTTCTAAAATATTTTTAATAGTTTTGATGGCATTAACATCGAATTTTCCGGCAGGAGGCATACCAAAGAATGTTTTGTAAATTTCGAATTCGGGTTTTAAAATAATAGAAGGAACGTGAGTTACGATACCCATAAAACCATCATTATTGTAAAGTTTTTCTTCTAATTCTTCATTCTTTTCTAAAATAACAATACATTCCTGTGCAAAGCGGACAATTTGCATATAAAGTTCGACTTCTTTTTCACTGAAATGTTTAAATTTAAGTAATTCATTATTCAAATAAGTAAAATTATATTTATTTTGATTAATAAAGTCAAAGTCACGAATAAGAAGTGGTTGGATGAAAGTTTCATTTAAGTAAGCTTTTAGATCATTTAATTTTTTAATATCTCCACCATCACTACCTAAACCTCCTTTTCCTACATAAACATTTGATTTATTACCACACAATGATAAACTGTTACCATAATTACTAGAGCCTAGTAAATTCATATATTTTATATATATATATATAAATATTTATATATATATTTAATTATACATCTTTAAACATTTCTAATGTAAAAGAAAAATCCATATGATTTAAATAAATTTCTTGTCCATACTGATCAACTATTGAAATTTGGATTCTTTCCAAATTTACAGCTTCTTTTAATAATAATACTCTACTATATGAAAATTCATTATCTTTTTGATCATCAATATTAATAGTAAATTTACCATTTTTTAAATATAATTTAGCTAATACATTATCTGATTGAAATGATAAACGTTGATCTTCTAGTAGTATTTTATGTTTATTAAACGAGTTTTGTAATTCAGAATTTCTTAAACAAAAATATATATATCGATCCCCACCTCCATCATATAATCCTTCTGAATATACTTCATCCTTTACATTATAATATTTACCATATCTAAATCCTAATAACCAACCACATGTATTCATAATAGTGTTTGTTGTTGCATCTACAAATATTAAATGAAATTTAATAGTTTCTTCAATACTCGTATTTACTAGAGAAAATGTCGATTTTAATGTTTGTTTACTTATACTAAACTTTATTTTATTAAAACCATATGTTCGTCCAGATTCATGAAAATATGTTGAATTTAAGAAATTTTCCAAATCTACTGGTGTGTAATTACCTTCAGGTATAATAACTTCCAAGATTTCAATATTATCTGTAGTTTCATTTTCAACTTGAATAATAAATTTATTATTTTCTAGTAAATTTGAAAATAAATACCAACTATTAGGTATTGCAATATGTGCTAAACGTATAGATTTATATCTATTTGATTCTGCTAATTGAAACTCACACCGCGTTGAGGGATTTTTATAATAATTTGTTCTAAATTTAGTATTAAAATGAAATGTTTCTATTTCATAGGCTTGTTCTATTCTTGTTTCCATTATATTTTAAAATTATAAAATTTTTAAATTATAATATATTTATTAAATATATTAATGGCAACATTTTCATATAATATTTTTAAAAATCCAAATAATGATGGACTATATTATAGCGATCATTCTCATGATTTAAATACTGGTATGACAATAGCAAATAATTATGGACATAATACAAATGTTACACATTTTCGTAGTCCAAATACAGTTCATCCTCACTTACACAGAAAATGGTTAATTGATGAATCAAATTCAACAACAAACGGTCCTATTTTTAGAACTCAAGCTAATAATTCATTATTTATTAATTCTACAATTGCACAACAACCAATAACAAGACCTTTTGATTATACACCAATTATTAATGTTGATGAAGAAACTGGGGGTAGTGGTCAAACAAATTCTGCAGGTGATTATACAACAGCAACGAGTTATTCGCGTGTTGCTGAAGATGCGTCAACATTTACACAACAATCCGCTGCTCAGGCGCAAGCTGCCGCATCAGTTGCACAAGAATCTGATACAACAGCTGGTAAAATTAATCCAAAAAATATTGTGCACGGTTTAAATACATATTTAGATTTAGATCAAGAATTAACGGATGGGACTTCCGGTGAAAAAACAATGAGTATAATGCCTTTAATGAGTCAAGGAACTGGATCTATATCTGGATCAACAACACAATTTACATCTGAAAGTGCTAGATTAACAGCATTAAAAGTTAAAGAAACAAGTCTAGGAGATGCAGCTGGAACTACACGTCATTACTTTCCTGTTAGAGGACGTATTATAAATGGTTACAATTCTACTTCTACTAATAAACCAACTTTTCCTAATGTAACTAATACTAATAATTATGCAAGACAAAGAGTTAGTTTAATGAACTTTAATATACAAAGAAGTTCCCATAGTAGCTATTTACATTAATTTATTTCATTAAATAAAAATCTGTTTTTTTATATAATATGAGTTTTAGACCACAATCAGTAGTTTTTGTTAGAATATGTCCATTTGATGTTCCTCAAATTTTTGATTCAAGACTTGTAACACATTCATCAAATCTAGCTTTTTCTTCACAAATAGCACAAGAAGGTTTTTATCCTTCAACAGATGTTGAATTAGTAACATTAAAAGGAACAGTATTTGAAGAATTATTTTTTGCTAGAAAAGATGAAGAGGATGATCCATATTTTGCAATTAAAGAATCAAATGCACGAAAAATTATATTTACAAATGTTGCTATGGGTGCTGGTGTTTTATATACAAGCTCTCCTGCTGTAACAGGACCAGTTGTTACTTTTAGAGGAGATAAGAATAATCAAATGAGAGGTGTTAATTTAATGGATAATGTTGTAAGATCTATAGAATTCGATTTAAATACAAAAGCAAATAATTGGGATGCACAATCATATGCAAATATTGTATCTTTACTACAACCTATTAGAGCATTGTCAAATTTATTAGATTCAATATATTCTAGTGCAGTAGTTTGCAGTTCATTAACAAGATTACAAATTGCACGTGAATTAGCAAAAAATTATGATGCGTTCAATCAAATAAATTCTGCGGATGGTGAAAGTGCACAACAAGCTGTGTATGCTGAATCAACATCTGCAAATAGTTGGACAGCTTTAATGACAAAATTAGATGGAACAACACAAAAAAAAATAGGTTATTTAGCCATATCTATATTATTTAGAAATTCTACACCGCGGGCAAAAGATGTTGAATTTAAATTACATATAAAAATTTCATCACATACAAATTCTCAAACAGAAACAGAATTTTTAGCACAACATACATCAGGTTTTAATCAGTTATTTTCACAATATTCAGGATTTTCAACAATATTATAATTTTTTTCTTTAATATTATTATAAGATGCCTGGTTTATCATCAACATCAGCTATTGTTTTTGCACGTATTGTGCCATCAGAAATTAATATTATTACTACTGAAAATAATAATGTAATTGATTTAGCTTTATCTATGCAGGTTAGAGACAACACCACTGGAAATGATATTTGGCAAACAAAACTTGCCGGAAATGCCAATTCTCGTATTTTATCTTGGTCTTCATTTACCGAATCTTTCTACGGTGGTGGTGATGGAGATTTCGGTGTTTCTACTACTGCTGAACGTATGCTTACTATGGTCGGTGTTTCCGGTGAACACGTAAATGGTGTTCCTCAGGCCGGTTCTGCCCTTACTCACGTATCAGACAGAGCACGCACTGATCTTTTGAACAGTGCTGGAAATGCAACTACAACTGTTGCAGCAGCCAATATAGTTACAGTGTCTGGTGTTTCTATTCTTAACGATGTCATTGACTCTGTTGTCCTTGATTTAGGTCTTCCTCACGAAGCTTGGGATTCTTGCTCTTATATGAATGTTGTCAATCAGTTGCAGGACGTTCACAGTTTAGGAGAAGTTCTAAAGATTCAAGGTAAAATGCAACCTTCTTGCTCTCTTTCTATGAGTGCTCTCGTTCACGAAATTGCTGCTGCTTTTGATGAAAATAAAGGATTTAAAGCCATTAATGTTTTATCTGCCGTCGGTGCGTTATATTCTAGTGGTTTAGAAGAATCTATTGTTCGAGCTATGGGAACTGGTGCTATTACAAAAGTAAAAGATTCTGCTAACTACACACACGTTCTTATTCTTTCAATTATGTTCAAAAACAGCACCCCCGGTGTTCGTAATGTTGAATTCCGTATTCATATGTGTGTTAACAATTTTACTGATTCTGCTGATCTTTTGAGTCTTTGCCAAGATTCTGCAAATCCAGCAAAGTATAAACTTGATGGAACTCAAATTTAAATAATTTAGTAAAACTTAATATTTTATTAAATTATTTTCTATTGTGTTATTATATATGCCCGGTTTATCGTCTACATCTGCTATTGTTTTCGCACGTATTGTTCCATCAGAAATCAATATTATTACAACCGAAAATAACAATGTTATTGATTTAGCTCTTTGTCGTCAAGTTAGATCATCCACGGATGGTTCTGATATTTGGCAAACAAAGTTAGCAAGTGCAAACTCTAAACACGTTTTATCTTGGTCTTCTTTTACTGAATCCTTTTACGGTGGTGGTGATGGCGACTTCGGTGTTTCTACTACTGCCGAACGTATGCTTACCATGATCGGTGTATCTGGTGAACACGTAAATGGTGTTCCTCAGGCCGGTTCTGCTCTCACTCACGTTACTGATAGAGGTCGCACCGATGCTTCAACACCCGTTTCTGTTTCTGGTGTTTCTATCCTCAACGATGTCATTGACTCTGTTGTCCTTGATTTAGGTCTCCCACACGAAGCTTGGGATTCTTGCTCATACATGAATGTTGTCAATCAGTTACAGGATGTGCACAGTTTAGGAGAAGTTCTTAAAATTCAAGGTAAAATGCAGCCTTCTTGCTCTCTTTCTATGAGTGCTCTCGTTCACGAAATTGCTGCTGCCTTTGATGAAAATAAAGGATTAAAAGCTACAAATGGAAATTCAGCTGTTGGCACTTTGTATTCATCTGGATTAGAAGCATCTGTTGTTAAATCAATGGGTGAAGGTGCCACTGATATTAACATTAAAGATACAGCTAACTACACACACATTCTTATTCTCTCTATTATGTTCAAAAATAGCACTCCTGGTGTGCGTAATGTTGAATTCCGCATTCATATGGCTGTTAATAATTATATGAACTCTCGCGATCTTCTTACATTGTGCCAAGAATCCGCTGATCCAGCTAACTACAAGCTTGACGGAACTCAAATCTAAATTAATTTAAATAATAACTTATTACTTAAATTATTTGTATATACACACAAAATTTGTATTTCTCATTTTTTCTAGTTTTTTACTATCAAATGTCATATATGGTAGCTTGCAATTAAAGTATACATTATTTTGTCTACATAATAATAGAATTTCTTCTAGGTTTTTACTATAATACATTATAATATGCTGTAAATCTTCTAAATGAAACTTTAATAAACATCTTACTGTATAGTCTTGAAAAAATCGTGTTCGCCCATTTATTCTTCTATGATTAATTTTATATTTATTCCATAATTTAATAATTGATAAATAATTATTAACTTGATGAGGTGTGGAAAAAATATTTAAAGGTTTTTTTTTTAAAGTGTTTTTTATATAAATTAATTGGGGATTCATTACATATTTAGAAGATTTTTAAAAAAAAAAATATTTTTATTCTATATAATGCCTATATTTCACGTTAATTTTAATGGTAAACCAGGATCTGCATCTTTAGCTAACTTAAGTAAAAACGGAGATGAATTGGTAAAAGCTATGAAACTTTTGGATCGATCTAATTCACAACAAAGTAGTGGTGGTAATGCAACATCTATAACTAACTCCGGTTCAGCACAAGGCGGTGATGCATTCAGAAACCAAATTGTTAATATTCAATCGCAACTTGAAGGTTTAAATGAATCAGAACGTCAACTTCAAGAAGGAAAAAAATTATTAGATTCCGTTAAAAAAATGATTACGAATTCAAATGATGGTATTTTAAAAAAAATTAGAAATATGAAAGAATTATGGTTGTCAATGACACAAACTGGTAGAGAATTAAACAATTCCGATTTACATAAAATTCATCAAATTAGAAAAGATATTAAAAATATATTAGATCAGTTTGCTGGTTTAAGATATAATGGTGTTTCTGTGTTTGCAAGAAAAGTAAATATTGAAAGAAATGGCGGTCCACTTTCATTCTCAAATGCAAATAATGCCAATCGTTCAAATAATAATTTTTCAAGTAATTTTACTACAACTGGAAGTTCTGGTGCTAATATTGATTTTATTAGTCAATATGAAGATATTCGTCAAAATTTAAGTTATATTGGAGAAAATGTTACTAGTTATGCGCGTAAAGGAATGGTTACTAGAAATTTAGAAAATGCTGAAAGAAGTGCGGTATCAATTGTTGCTCAATCCGACTCTCAAAAAACTAATTTTTCAAATTTAGCAAATTCTGTTTTTTATAGTAAAAGAAGAGCTAGAAGTGAAAGAGAACAAACAATTAGAAATAGACAAAATCAACTTAGTGTTGAAGCTGTTGTTAATATTCTTGAAAGACGATAAGGTGTTATTCTTTAAAACAAATTTTAAATTTAGGAAATATATGTAAAATAAAATAATTACATATATTATTATGGCATCTACTAGATATAAATACGATAAATGTAGAACAGAAAAAAATTTACAAGAATCATCAGGTCCTGGAAGATATATGTTGGATACTCCTGGACAAGGATTATATCTTCCTTTTGTTAATGATCCACAAATTCGTTTACAAGGTTGGGGTGCAAACTTAATGAGTGTTCGAAATGGTCATCCAATTGATATTGATAGTGATTTAATTGGATTAAATAGTGGTATTTCCAAATATCAAAAAAAAGAAAAATTTCCTTATAACAATAATATTAATAATAAAGTTGTTTCACATAATTATGGAATTAAAAATTTACCATACACCGATGAATCACGTGCAACACACCCTTCTTGGATGTATAGAGATTTAGAACAAACAAGACGTTATCCATTATTATTAGATCCTCAAGAAAATGTATGTATACCCTTTCATAATAATTTAAGTTCCAGAATTTTAGAAAGAGATAAATATGATGCTCAAAAATGTAAAAATTAATTATTATAAGTTTATTTCTATTTAGGCGAAAAATAAACTTATAAGAAAATATATTAACTATATATAACAAATATGGCTGAACTTCTTGTTCCTGTAGTTGGATTAGGATTTTTATGGATTATTTCTAATCAAAAAAAAGATGAAGGTTACACAAATATTCAAAAAGGTAAATTGGGAAATACTGGACTTATACCTAAAAATTATAGTAAAAAGTTTTTTCCTACAAAACTTGAAAATCAAACTATTAATAAAGTTATCACTAATAATGTTAGAAAATATGATGGTGGAAAAGATAATACCAAAAAATATTTTGATCAAACTTTTCAACAACAACAAAATGAAAAAAATTATAAAAATAGAGATTTTACTTCTTTAACTGGTGAATCTGTTGAT
>MDSV01031492.1_pt1 | contig 11352 bp, 7 predicted proteins | sample 810851 | NCBI WGS metagenome assembly MDSV01 (sample SAMN05326640, study PRJNA326480) | marine metagenome | isolation source: seawater | place: Atlantic Ocean: North East | collected 2012 | reverse complement strand
GTAAAATAATATAATAAATTTATAGATTTATAATATAGATGAGCAAATATATGGATAATAAACGAATGTTTTTAGAGCCTACTGTTTCACAATATGGAAGTCGCATGGTAATGACAAATGTTAATAAACCTACAAAAACTAAATATTGGAATATTGATACTCAATTTTGTAACGATTATACTTCATTAAATACAACAGAATATAATATTTCTTTACCTGAACCTATTAATGATGTTAAATCTATCAAGGTTAAAGATGTGCAAATCCCTATTACTTTTTATAATATATCATCTTCATTAGGTAATAATATTTTACAAGTTGTAGATAATACAACCGAACATAATATTATTCTTCCAAACAATCAATATGATTCTATTTCTTTAGCAACTGAAATTAATAATCAATTTACTGGTTTAGGAATTCAACTTACTATAGATCTATCAAATAATCAACACAAAACTAATATTACTAATCATTCGATTAATAAACAATATGATATTCGTTTTGCAATATCTAATAAAAATTCTTGTGTTGGAGCTAATGTTGAATTTGATAAAAAATTTATTAAATCTAAACTTGGATGGATACTTGGATTTAGAAACATCGCATATACCATAAACAATACTACCACACTTACGAGTGAAAGTGTATATTATACATACTTGAAAAATATTTTTTTAGTCATAGATGAATTTTCAAAAGGAAATGAAAACACATTTATTTCACCTATGTATGATTCTCTTTTAAATAAAAATATTTTAGCCAAAATATCACTCGATTATGAATCTTTTCCATTTGGTTCTATATTAAATGGTAATGACGGTGGAGGATATTTATTATCAGATACTCGTTCTTATTCTGGGAAAGTTAATTTACAAAAATTAAAAATACAACTTGTAAATATTTATGGATTTCCTATTCATATGAATGGTGTTGATTTCTCTTTTTCACTCGAAATTGAATACGAATAAACATTTGAAAAAATTGATTCTATTTATTATTTTATATCAATAATAAATACATTATGGAAAATAATATTACATTAAGTATCGAGCAAAAATTTGCATTCCAACAGTTCAAGAAGGGACACAATCTATTTATTACTGGTCCCGGAGGTACAGGAAAAACACAACTTATTAAACATCTTGTCGAATATATGATCAATCTGAATATTAATCATAAAGTTTGTGCTATGACCGGCTGTGCCGCTGTATTATTAAAATGTAGTGCATCTACTTTACATTCTTGGTCTGGAATTAAATTAGCAAAAGGAGAAACACAAAAAATATTAAATAGTGTATTACGTAATAAAAAAGCACTCGAATCTTGGAGGGGAGTTAAAGTATTAATTATTGATGAAATTAGTATGATGTCTCAAAAAATTTTCGAATTATGTGATTTAATTGGTAAACATGTTAGGAAAAATGATAAACCTTTTGGGGGTATTCAAATCATCTTTACAGGAGATTTCTTTCAATTACCACCTGTTGGTGACAAAGATGGAAATGATTCTACTTCTAAATTTTGTTTTCAGTCCAAAAATTGGTTTCATACATTTAAATTGGAAAATCATATTCTATTGAAAACTATTTTTCGACAAAATGATCCTACTTATATTGATATACTTATGCAAATACGAGAAGGAAAACTTGATGAAAAAAATATACAAATACTCAAACAATATGTTAGAAGACCTGTTAAAGATGAAAATGGGTATGTTCCTACAAAATTATTTGCTGTACGCTCCAAAACTGACTTTGTCAATTCATCCATGTATTCTAAAATTCAAGATGAAGAATTTGTTTATAATGGTATAGATAGAACTGATTGTGCACTATGGTTAGATTCACAAAAACCATTTGACTCTGAATTACGTAAAATTTGTCAATCACTTTCATACGATGATAAAACATATTTATTGAAACAGTTTAAAACAAATGCTAATATTTTGGAAAATGTTTCTTTAAAAAAAGGTTCATTAGTTATGTGTACATATAATGTTGATGTAGAAATTGGAATATGTAATGGTTCTCAAGGTGTAATTATTGATTTTGTTCAATCCAGTAAAACCAATTGTAAAATACCGATTGTTTCTTTTAATAATGGTATTACTTCTGCTATTGATTATCAATTTTATCAATCTGAAGAATTTCCATGTTTAGCTATAGGTCAAATTCCATTATGTTTGGCTTGGGCTTTGACTATACATAAAATACAAGGTTCTACATTAAAAGATGCGGATATCGATTTGGGAAATAGCATATTTGAATATGGACAATCTTATGTTGGATTATCTCGAGTTAAATCATTAGAAGGCTTGTATTTATCCGCATTTGTTCCACATAGAATCAAATCTAATCCACTTGTACAAGAATTTTATCAAAAAATTCCAGTTATTGATTATTCAGAATTATTACCAAAAATATCTACATTAGAACAAGAAATAATTAATAATGAACTTGTAGAAGAAACCTACGAAAAGGATACTAACACAAAAAAAATTGTTTTAGAAAATAATATTTTTGAATCTTTTGCATGTACTAATTCTCCTACTACAAAACGTCTTTATTTATAAAATTTATATTACCCAAAACACCCAAAATTGTTTTAGATTCGACTTATTTTTATTTCTATTTCAAAAATCTTTATTTAATATATACTTTGATATGGTGGCATCTAGTATTTTACCGGTTGCTCTACACAAAGGAAAATTATATTTTTTATTTGGAAAGGAAAATGAACTTGAAGATAGTGCAAAGGGATTTTCAGATTTTGGTGGAAGTGTTGAATCTGGCGAAACAGTTATAACAACAGCATATCGTGAAGGTTCTGAAGAGTTGAGCGGTTTTTTAGGAACACCTTCAGCTATTCAAAAACTCATTAAAAAAAGAGGAGGATTTCACAAAATGGTTATAAATGATTATCACATACATATATTTTCTATGGAATATGATGTGAATTTACCAAAATATTTTACTAATTTTCATAAATTTATGTGGTCAAAAATGGACAAACACATGTTAAATAACAGTAAGTTGTTTGAAAAGCAAGAAATTCGTTGGTTTTGTGAAACTGAATTAAAAACGTCTTTGAAACAATTTAGATCATTTTATAGAGTTATGATTAATGAAATTATAGAAAATATGTCCACTATTCGATCATTTATAAAACCAAGAATAAAAACTACTCGAAAAACTCTGAAACATAAAATGAAAGGTGGATGAGGTCCACCCTCCTTTGAGGTATCAAAGGAGGACCCAACTGAAAAATTTAAAGACGAACAACTTCTATAATTTATTTTTCTTAGTATTATTTTTTTTATTTTTTGTTTATATAGATTTTTGTATGAATTCTCACGAAGAAATATTTATTAAAGAAAATATTATTCAAAATAATGTTCCATTACATAACGTAGAATATAAACAAATTAAGAATAATGGTGATTACATGTACATAGATGGAAAAATTAATAATAAGTCTTTTAGCTATATTAATCCAATATTAAAAAAGCATACCAACGGAAAATCTAAAAACAAATATAAAGGAAAACATTTTAAGAAAAAAACTGTTCGGTTTAACAAGAATCTTTCTTCTACTGAAAATGTAGGAATGCCGACGTTAAAGCCTATAATGTCTAAGAAAAAAAGAAAGCATACTCGGAAACCTAAAAAATTGTCTACTTCAAAGAATTCAAAAAAAAAACTTGTTTAACCAACGGTATCTTCGATTATACACGAATAATTCGTGCTATGTAAAAAAATACATATTAATTTATATATATAAAGTAAATTAATATGTCTTGGAAATCGCAAGGCGGAATCTATCCTACTGAAAAATCTAATAATATTAACGTAGATACTGTTGTTGCTAACAATATCATATTAAAAAATAAATATGTTGGTACTTTCGATGTTTCTGGAGATCTTCTTGTTCAAGAAAATTTGGATGTAAAAGGACAATTAAATGTTATTGGCAATACTTCATTAACAGATACTACTACATCATTATTAACTGTTGATCAAAATGCTGATTTTTTGGGAACTACATCTTTTATTGGTGATATTACTACTGAAAGTAATTTAAATTCTGTTGATATTAATTTATCTGGAAATGTTGATATTAAAAAAAACGTCAATTTTTTAAATAATAATGATTCTATACAACATGTCATTTCATCTGATCCTTCAGGTGTTTTTATTAATAATATTCATAATACTCCTCATACACACACACTACACGTATATGGTGAAAATGAACAAGGCATTTCTATCGGTTCAAATAGTTTAAATAATTACAATATTATTGCCAGTAACACTCAAAATTCTAAAATTGAATCTAAAATCGAATCTTTTATGAGCAGTAGTGATCCCGGGTTTCAACGTTCAGATAACACTAAAATGTCTTTAATTTTCACAGGAGGAAATAATTATCATGATTTACAATCTGAATATCCAGAAACATTTGATAAAGCACATATTACATATCATGCATCTGACAGTAATGTTTTGACTGGAGATTTAGAAATTAATACACCCAACAATATTTTTTTATCAAGATCCACAGTTATTAATGATAGAGATGATTATAATAACGAACAAAAATATTTGAATGAACCTTTGACTATTTATGATAATTCGAGAAATATATATTTTGAAACTATTTACGATAATCATCTTGCATACTCGGGTTCGGCTGCTACATATTTAGCTTATGATAAAAGATCTACTACATTCACTAATCATTTAGCTTATTACATGAAACAAGGTTGGGAAGAGTTAACGCCTACTACAGGAAGATTTACTTATACACCTATTAAAGCCGGTGCTTCATATGGAGGAGGTGTTTATCCTAATGATGATAAGCGAAGTTTTGCTACATTTGGTTTAAGAAAAGCTAATGGGGATTATTTACCGAGTCAAAATATACTTCAAGGTAATGATCCTGTTAAATATTTTACTACTACCAGTATTAATACATATAAACCACGAACAGAAGAATATGTTATGGAAATTAATGGTCCTACTCGTATAGATAATTCTGATATAGAACCTGTTAGACACAGTAATTTTGAAATTAAAAAAATTAGTATTTCGGATCAATCTAATAATTTGGTTGGAATTATTGGTTCATCTATTGATATTAGTGGGGGATTTACATATAATAATAATGTTTTTGGTACATTGTCTACTGGTTATAGACAAGAAATATTATTAAGTAGTGATTATGGTTCTACATGGGATTCTACTTTATTATATCCTTTTGATATTGATGATACTACTGGAACATTAAATGGTTGTATGCGTGGATCTACATTAAATGACCTATTTATAATAGACAATAGTTTTGCGATTGCGGTTGGTAATGATACTATCATATATACTAATTCTTTGTATGAAGATGCATCCAAAAATTGGTTTAATATGATTGATATTACTGTTGATGATATTAATGATTATAAAAACATATTTATGGTTAGAGATCAAAATACACCTGATAATATTAGAATTTATTTTTCTACACTATCTAAAATATGTTATATAGACACTACTTTATCATTCCTTACTGGGATTAATCTATCAGTTACTATTAATTTTTTAAGTACACCTGTTGTTAATATTATGTGTTTAGCTGTAAACGATAATTTTTTATTTGTTGGTGGAGATGATTTCATGTATCGATATGATATTAATGATTTCAACAGTTATTATTTGATTAAACAATTAAATGTATTAAATAACAATTATTATACTCAAATTGTCACTTATGGAAATAATATGTTAATGGCTATAGGTAATGGTGTTATTTCTATTACTAAAAACGCATCTGCATTAATACCTATTTGGGTCGATACATATTATTTGGTTGATTTGAAAAGTATTCATTTATATAATGAAACTGATGCAATTATTGTAGGAGAAGAAGGACTTATTATTATTACGAGAGATGGAGGAGAAACATGGACAGATATACCTTTAAACATTATTAATGCTTCTGGAAAAAGTCATTTATTATTAGATCCTACATATAATTTATCTATTGTTGGATCAACTGATCTTGATACATTATTAATTTCAAAAGTTATTCAACATTATGATATTTCTAGTAACACCTATGGAAATTCTATATTATATAATGCATTTGTACCTAATTATGTTAATAAAGAAAATAACAATATATTTGATCTTAGTGGAAATATGAATACTTCTGGATATGTTTCTATAAATGATGGAGGAGATCTTCGAACTACCATGGATGATTTTAATCTTTTTTCTCATCAATTAGATTCTCTTAATATTGGTAGTCAATGTGAATCTATTAATATAGGAAGTAGTCATTTTGGTAATACTATTATTAGAAACGATCTATATACTACTCATAAACTTAATATTGATGGAAATTTGATCTTACATCAAAATCTTGGAATTGGAATTGATGCTCCAGAAGAAAGAGTTGACGTTTCTGGAAACGTTCTCATTCACGAGAATATATTTGTTGAAAAAGATATTTCGGGAAATTCTAATTTATATATACAAGGTACTTCAGTCTTTAATGATAATTCAAATTTTAATAAAGATTTAATTGTATCATCTGATCAGTCTATTATTGTTAATAAAATTAATAGTAATAATATCCAAAATGAAAGTGTAAAAATTGGAAATGTTACCAAAGATATACAATTAGGCTACGATAATACATCTTATATTAAAACTATTAGTATTGGAAGTGTTAATGACCAAGTATTTATAAATGGTAAATTGTTTGTACAAGTTGAAAATGATCTTAGTGCTAATAATACTAATCCTATGTTTAATCCTGCCCAATTATATTTAAATGCTTCTGCTGGTATTAGTTCTTACGGAACGTCTGCTGGTGCTGGTATATATTTTTATGATAATAATAATGATCAAAATGCTGGGTTTATTAAAATATCTGATGATTTACAAGGTTATACATTCGTAGCACCCAGTATTAATTCTAATCAACAAACTTTATCATCACCTTTAAAAATTAAATTATCCACCAACTCTTTTTCTACACACGATCTATCCAGATGTTTGGTTATTGTTCAACCTTCAGAGTTAGTACCACAAGATATTAGTCCACTTGCAGGAGATTCCGACTTTACTATTACTACAACTCCTATTGATATTGAACATCTATTATTGAATAGTGAATCTTCTCTTACAACACCTCAAACTATTTCAACCAATCTTATTGTACAAGGATCTACTGATCTAGCATCCTTAACATCTCAACATACTGATCTATCTGGAAATACTGATATTTCTGGAACTTGTTTATTAACTGGAAATGTTACTGTTAATGGAAAATTATCTGTACACGATACTATCGACATTTCAGGGAATATTAGTATGGAAGGAACTATCGACATTTCAGGAAATGTACTAATCGGACAAAATTATTATTCTAATGGAAATATTGTTTTATATAATGATACTAATCTATCTACCATTCAATTCTCGAGTGAATATGACTCCGACTACGCTGCTATTTCTTTCTATAAATCTGTTGTTGGTACTCAATATAATAATTATTTCGATTATAGTGGCGATAACAATTCTACTTTGGTATTAACATCTCAAAATGATTCTGTTGGAGAAAATTCAGATAATATTATTATAAGACCTTCTGGAACAGTTATTATTGACGCATGCTCAAACACTATTGATAATGTAGGAACCACTATTATTCAACCCTTTGGAGGTAATGTTGGTATTGGAAATATTAATCCTCAATACCCTCTTGATATTCATTCGGATACTAGATTCTTGAGTCATTTGCAATCTTATAATTATGATGATTCTAAATTCGCTAATGATTTTGGTAATACTTTTGTACAAACTAATATATCTGTTGATACCAGTTCTTGTTGGCAAGATATTGCTATTTCATATGATTCTAAATTTATTTATGCTACATCTTATAATCCACATTCTTATCCTTCATTATATAAATCTGATAATAGAGGAACTACATGGAGCGATCTATCTATTAATATAGGAATCGCTAATAATCACATTATTAAAAGTGTTCCTCATTTATACGACAACGATTCCAGTTTTAATACTTATGATGAATTATTAGATACTAATAACACTCAAATTATTCCATTACATACACAACTTGGTCAATATATTGCGAGTGGTTCTAGTATATTTACTTCTGATACTACATTTTATAAAGCTTTCGATAGTTCATCTGAAACTTCTTGGAGAAGTGATACAACTGTATATTCCAATTCCAGTTTTCCTATTGGAGAATATACTGGTACTTTTTTTACAAATGTAAATAATTATCCATATGATGATTCTAATAATGCCGATATTTCTGGTGAATACTTACAAATTCAATTACCATATCATCTTATTATTAAATCTTTTAATTTTTTCATAGATAATAATGTTTCTAATACAAATGCTTATCCTGGTCATGTTTATTTGGTAGGAAGTAATGATGCTTCTTATTGGGAATATATATTTGATATGTCTGGAAATCAACCCAATATTGGTTCAACTATTGAATCGGGTAATATTTCTAACACGAATTCATACATATATTATAGATTTATTGTGTATCAAGTTTTAAATAATAGTGGACTTTCTGGACAACCTGAAGGTGCTTGTTTTTCTAATATAAATATTTCTGGAATTACTTTGAATGAAAAAGGAATACTTGCAACTGGAATTTCCAGTTCGGGAACCGGTCAATATGTTTCCATTATCAATAAAGCATTCAACAATAATCAAGGAAATATATTTATTAACAATAATTATGGTGTTGGAGATTTTGTAGATACTCAAACACAAGCTACTAATAATGGTACATGGCAATCTATTACTATGTCTCAAAAAGGTAAATATCAGTTTGCTACTATTGGATCCAGTCATACCGGCGGAAATATTTTCGTTTCTCACGATTTTGGTACTAATTGGGAAGACTCTAATCTGTCTGTTATAAATGGATGGCAAAGTATTTCTGTTTCTTCTGATGGTAAATATGTTTCTGCTATACAAAGTGGAAATTTATCATATCCATATGGAAATATTTTCTATTCACACGATTATGGAAAAACTTGGAATAGTGATACACAAATATATTCATATGTATCATACAATAATCAAGTTGGAAATCAAGGATCTATTTATTTTGATAAGACTATCTCTTTATCCGTATCTGGAAAATTCCAAGTTGCAATTGGTCTTGCCACTACTGAAGATTTAACTGGAAATGCTAATATTTGGATCAATAATAATTATGGTGAAGGATTATGGACAGATACCGGTTCGAGGGCTCCTTCGGTTAATGGAGATTCTATTTTTACAAGCATATCTATTAATGGATCTGGACAATATCAAACCGCTGGATACTTAACACATAATATTAATGACAATTCTTTTAATGGAAATATTATTACATCTAATGATTATGGTTCTACATGGGAAGACAAATTATTCTCTCCCAGCGACAATTCTTATCAAGGCTATTTTCATAAAAGTCTTATTTCTACAAACGGTCAATACATTACTTCCATACCCAAATTTGTAGATCCTCTTAATGATTTGAATAATAATATTGTATCTCGTGGAAATATTGTATCCAGTAGTGTACATTCATTTGATCATAATATTTCTATTAATTATCTTGGATCTTCTTCTTTGGAAGATATTAATGGTGTTCATGCTCTAAAAATTAATGTTCCTAATGATAATGATTCTTCACTTATGATTGGATATGATTCTGCTTGGAATACTGTTTATATTAATGCTAGTGATAAAGATAAACAAGGCAAAAATATTTCATTTAATACTAATGATGGTGGAAATGTTGGAATTGGAACAAATAATCCTACTGTTAAATTAGATGTTATTGGATCTATTACTTCTACAGAACTCATTACTGCACTAAACTTCAGAACTGAATCTGATTATCGTATCAAAAATAATATTTCTGATTTACCATCTATATCTATTGATAATTTGAGACCAGTTGAATATGATCTTAAAGATGGACATCATGATATTGGATTCTTAGCACACGAAGTTCAAGAAATATTTCCATGCTTGGTTTCAGGCAAAAAAGATGGAGAAAATATACAATCTATTAATTATAATGGTATTATTCCTTTATTAGTTAAAGAAATTCAAGAGTTGAAGAAAAAAATTAACACACTCGAATCTCAAATACAATAATTTGTACTTTTCAAAAATAAAAACTTCTTTATTTATATGTATGACTTACTATTTGTAACAATATGTCTTTACTATTTAAATAAAGTATTTTCAATTAAAATTATTTCATTACAACCTGGAGGTTTAAATGGATTTTATATGTTTGGGATTTCTAAATTTATCAAACAAAATTATCCTTTAGAAAATATCAAATATTTTGGATCCAGTGCTGGTGCATGGAACTCTCTATATTTATGTAAAAAAACTGGAACTTCTACTCATTCATTTCAATCTTATTTGGAAGATTTAGATATTTCAAATTTTAAAAATCTATATGATATTGAAGATTCTATTAAACAGTTCTATTTAAATAATCATAAATCAAGCGATTTTAATTTACATCAACTCAACATCTGCGTTGGACATTTTAAAAATACCAGATTAGAAAAAAATATATATACTGGATTTTATGATTTAGAAGATACTATTAATTGTTGTATGGCCAGTTCTCATATACCATTCATTACTAATAACAACTTATTTTTTAAATATAAAAATAAATTATCTATTGATGGAGGATTCTTTTCTTATCCTCATCCAGAAAATGTTAATCCTAATATTATTATTTATCCTCAAATGTGGGATAATTATAATCTTAAACATAATCAGGATTTAAACAAATTTAATATATCACAAAATATTTTATGGGGATATCAAGATGCATTTTTACATAAAAATGAACTCGATAATGCATTATTATAAACAACTACAATCCTCCGGATAAGCTATATTCTTTGATAAATAATATGTCTTATTTGCTATTGACATCGTATTTAATTTTCTATGAGCACGATCATGAGTATTCTCACACACTTTAAATTCAGGACAATTCTGTAATTTTGATTCTTCTACTTCCATATTTAAAATTCGATGCTTACCACCTGCTAATAAACTACTTGGTGTTAAATTTTTACTCTTTATTGTGTTCTCTAAATTGTATTTTGAATACATATTATATTCTTTTTGACTCAATACATTTGAAAATCTTGATACATCTGATCTTAATATATGAGAAGACTTTTTACGATTTATATAATCACTCTGCGACATCTTTATGATTTTCGTTATATATTTCTAACAGATTTTATTCCAAATACTTTTT
>MDSV01004817.1_pt1 | contig 11352 bp, 7 predicted proteins | sample 810851 | NCBI WGS metagenome assembly MDSV01 (sample SAMN05326640, study PRJNA326480) | marine metagenome | isolation source: seawater | place: Atlantic Ocean: North East | collected 2012 | reverse complement strand
TCTTCCATGTCTTAAGACAAAGTACCATCGGCGCAGAAGGGCTTGACTACCGAGTTCGGAATGGGATCGGGTATTACACCTTCGCAATAATCACCAGGCGAAGGTACTTATACTTAAAAGAATTATTTTGTAAACATTTTTTTCTTAATTGTTTATATTGTTTTGTGCAGAATATATTGAAATATAACAAATATTTACTCAAGCCTCTTTCTAGGAACAATCAGATTTATTTTCAATCAAAACTATATGAGATTCATGAAACTTCAAATTACAAATTTTACAATAGAGTCAGTGAAACTTTCGACGATAACCCTTTAATAAAAGAGGGAGGGAATAGAGTAAGAGGTTTTAATAGAAAAAGTTTGCCTCATAAACCATTAATTACAATTATAACAGTAGTTTTAAATGATGATAAAGATCTTGAAAAAACAATTAAAAGTGTGCTTCTCCAGAGATATAACAATATTGAATTTATAATTGTTGATGGTGGCTCTAGAGGTAGCACAATTTCAAAAATAAAAAGGTATGATAGAAGAATTGACTACTGGATAAGTCAAAAAGATAAAGGGATTTATGATGCATGGAATAAAGGTATTAAACTTGCGAGTGGAGATTATATTTGTTTTTTAAATGTTGGAGATTTCTTTGCTGAAAATTGTATAGAAACTGTCTTAAAAAAAATAAAAAGAAAGCCTATTGATATTTTATTTGGCTCAGTTTTAAAAAGAAAAAAATTTTCAGGTTTTTATCCAAAAACAATTAGTTATCGATTAAATGTATTCCCAAGTTTTGTCTCTACATTCGTAAAAAAAAGTATTTACGAAAAAAATGGACTTTTTAAATTAAGATTTAATTGTTTAAATGATTACGAATTTATTTATAGTTTACTTAAAACAAAGAAATTTTCTTGGGACACATCAACAAAAAATGAAATCCTTACAATTTTCGATTTGAAGGGTGTATCTAGTAAAATATCTTTTTTCTCTACTATTAAGGCTGAATATCAAATAAGAAGACAGTACGAAAATATTATATTTGTTTTTTTTAAAATGTTAAAAAAATTTTTAAAATTTTATATTTTAAAAACAATATATAAAAAAAAGTTTCACAAGTATAATTAATTTTTAAAGTAGGATTTGATAGTATTGATCATTTTCTTAAAAAGAAACTCTGAAATCATAGGATTTAAACCAATATATAATCCATTTTCATGAATATAATCTGCATTAGGAAATTTTTTTCCTTTTAATTCTTTAAAAATTTTTGCTACTGGATGTCTAGTTAAATTCCCTACAATAATTGGTCTGGATTCTATTCCTTTTTTTTCAAGATATTTAATAAAATTTTCACGATTATATCCTGAACTTTTTTTAAATATAATGGGTATAGAAAACCAACTAGGATCCGATTTTTTTTCTACTTTTGGAAAATAAATATTTGAATTGTTCTTAAAATTTCTTTTAAATATTTCAAAATATTTTTTTCTTTTTGAATTAAACTTATTTAATTTCTTTAGTTGTTCAATACCAAATCCTGCTTGAAGTTCAGTAGGTCTTACATTAAGACCCCAGTTCACAAACTCGAATTTTTTATAAATTTTTTTTTCGAGAGGTTTTTTTTTTAAAGAAATATCTCTTTTCCAACCATGGGATCTTAAATATTTTAAATTTTGAAATATCTTTTTATCATTAGTCACAATCATTCCACCCTCCATAGTAGTGATATGATGGGAGAAAAAAAATGAATAACTTCCAGCTAATCCAAAATTCCCAACAAACTTTCCTCCATATCTTGACCCCAGAGCCTCACAACAATCCTCCAAAATAAAAAGATTATTTTTTTTTGCTATTCGGTTAATTTCGTCCATATTACAAGGATTGCCAAGAGCGTGAACAATAAATATTGCTTTAGTTTTTTTTGAAATATTTCTTTTTAGTGCATTCAAATCTATGTTTAGAGTATTAATATCTACATCTACAAGTTTTACCTTAAGTCCTGCCATCATTGCGCTCCATATATGTGTAGGCCAAGTGAGTATTGGTATAATAACTTCATCTCCAGGTTTAAGAAGCTTAAGATTTTTATCTATCAAGCTTAAACTCATTAACAAGTCTGAAGAAGATCCACTATTTACCATTATGGAGTATTTGCTTTTTAATTTTTTTGAAAATTTCTTTTCAAAATTTAGAGTTTTATTCCACATTGTAGTTCTGAAATTTTTCATGGAATCTAAAGCCTGCTTCACTTCTTTGTTATCATAAGTAGGTAAACTTAATGGATACCAGTAATTTTTATTCATTTGATTATTGTGACTTATATTATAAATATTTTTATTTTTAATATTACTTTTAAAATTTTTACTCAATGTATTCTTTGTAAAAATTTCAGGATTTTTTTTCTTTAAATCCTTAAATTCTTCAACTGTTTTTTTGATACCTTCATCAAGTCCTATCGCTGATTTAAAACCTAATTCATTCAACTTTGAAATATCTAAAAGTTTTCTTGGAACACCATCGGGTTTTGTTTGATCCCAATCTATTTCACCATCATATCCAACAATTTTGGAAATTTTTTTTGCTAAATCTTTAATTGATAAATCGTAACCAGAACCTACATTGATTGGCTCAACCTCGTTATATTTTTCCATTAGAAAAATTAAAGACTTTGCTGCGTCTGAAACATGAATAAATTCTCTTTTTGGATTTCCACTACCCCATAGTAATACATTTTTTTTTTTGAGCTCCTTAGCCTCTACAAATCGTCTTATAAGAGCTGACAAAACATGAGAATCGCCAAAATCAAAATTATCATTTGTACCGTAAATATTGCATATCATTGGACAAATTATATTTGTGGAATACTTCTCTTTGTAGTACTTAGCCAATCTGACACCAGAAATTTTAGCCAAAGCATAGCCTTCATTAGTTTCCTCTAAACGTCCATTTAATAATTGATTTTCTTTTATAGGTTGTTCGGCTGTCTTAGGGTAAATACATGAACTTCCTAAAAAAACTGACTTTTTAACTTTAAATTTTTGTATACATTTAAAAAGATTTATCTGAATTATTTGGTTATCTTCAAAAAATTCGATTTTATTTTGCGCATTAGCTAATATGCCGCCAACCTTTGCTGCAACAATATATACATAATCTGGTTTGTTCTTTTTAAAATAATTTTCAACTTCTATGTAATTTAAGTAATTTACTTCATCTCTCGTTGGTTTAAGCAATTTTACATTTTTGTCATTTTTCAATTCATTAACTAGTGCTTGACCCACCATCCCAGAAGCCCCTGCAATTAAAACTTTTGATTTCATAATTAATTTTAAGATAATTTTTGAATCTCAAAATCCACCATTTCTTTAACTAGCTGGCTTATATTATATTTTGGTTTCCATTTTAAAACTCTACGAGCTTTGGAAGCATTTCCTAAAAGTGTCTGAACATCTAAAGGTCTGATATAAGTTTTGTCACATTTTATAATAACTCTTCCATTGTAGTAACCTTTTTCATTTATGCCTTTGCCTTTCCAATCAATTTTCATTTTAAGCTCTTTTGTAACATATTGGATGAATTGTTTAATGCTATAAGTGTGGCCAGTAGCTATTACAAAGTCATCAGGTTTTTTTTGTTGTAAAATTCTCCACATAGCCACCACATAATCTTTAGCGTGACCCCAGTCTCTTTTTGCATAAAGATTTCCCAAATATAATTCTTTTTGTAAACCATACTTTATTTTACATAAAGCAGAAACTATCTTTTTTGTAACAAAAGTTTCACCTCTTAAAGGACTTTCGTGATTAAACAAAATACCATTGCAAGCAAAAAAATTATATGCCTCCCTATAATTTTTAGTTATCCAATGAGCATAGACCTTTGCTACACCATAAGGACTCTGAGGATAAAAAGGTGTTTTTTCATTTTGTGGAGTTTCGAGAACCCTACCAAACATTTCTGATGTACCTGCCTGATAGAATTTTGTTTTTTTAATTAATTTATGAAACTTAATTGCCTCCAGTATTCTTAAAGGTCCTAATGCATCAGCATTTGCAGTGTATTCTGGAACCTCAAAAGATACCGCAACATGGGATTGAGCCGCAAGATTATATATTTCATTTGGTTTAACTTTTTTTATAATTTCCGAAACAGAAATTGAATCTGTAACATCGCCGTAATGTAAAATAAATCTCCTATTTCTTTCATGAGGGTCTTGATATAAATGATCAATTCTTCCTGTATTAAAGGATGAAGATCTTCTTTTTACTCCGTGTACAATATAATTTTTCTTTAGTAAAAATTCTGCTAGATAAGCACCATCTTGGCCAGTAATGCCAAAAATTAATGCAATTTTTTTATTCATGTTTACCTATTATATTCTTTTTAAACATTTGTTAATACCTATTTTTAAACTTAAAAAATTTTGGTTTATTGAGCTTTCAATTTCTAATTTTAATCAATATCATTTTTCCATAACTTTTTTTAATATTAAAATCTTCATTATTTGAGCATTTGTCAACATTTTGATTGCAATTATCATAGATTTTTAAAAGATCATTTAATTTATTATCAACTCTAAAATATTTTTCATCAGTGAAAAAAAACATATTTTGTTTAAAATTGGCTTGATAAAAATTTATCTCATAAAAAACTCTATCAACGTTTCTTGCTACAAAAATTAAAATAACTAAAAAAAATAAAATAATTGTTTTTGATTTGAAATTTTTTGAAACCTCATAAATTGATAATAAGTAGCTTAAAGGTATGAATAAGATTAATGAAAAAATGATGTAGCCTCCGTATCTGAGGGACGGGTGATTTAAAAACCACTCTATTAATAATAATATAATCAAAAAATAGTATAACGAATTATCTTTAAAATTTTTATATTTCAAATTTTGCTTTTTTGACCTAAAAATGATTATGAAAATAATTGATACTAGTAAAAGGCCACTGAGGAAATCTGATATCTTGTTAAAAAAATATCTGTCAATCCAATTTGATAACCAACTAAAGTTTTGAATATACAAATCTTTTGTCATTTCATGACTATAACCAGGTCCACCACCTGCCTTTGACCACCATTGATAATGGGTATTTAAAGTACTTACCTCAGATTTTGGAATGCTCCATTCTACTCCACTAAAACAAGTTTGTTGAACCGGGTACAATAAACATCCAGTGTTAAAATAATTAACTAAGATTACACAAATACCCATCAAGATAGAAAAGTAAAAAATTTGGTTTTTTAAAATTCTATTTGTTAGATGAACTCTATCGTCTTTAATAATGTAATAAGTAAAAGGGATTATAAAAATAAGATATAATACATAAAAAGATTTTAAAGAAATGATTATGCTTAATAAGACTATTAATTTGGGCAAGATATTATCATATTTCTCATAACTATCTCTTAAAGAAAGAACATAAATAAAAAATAAGAATATGAGTATTTGTGCCGATCTATCTGTTCCATGCTCTGCTATTCGGTAGAAAAAAATATTAATAAAAACAAAAGCAAGTAAATTAAGAAAAAAAAACTGATTGTTCTTTTTTTTATCTAGATTTTTTTTGATGTTCGAAATTAAGATAATATTAGAAAATCCAAAGATCAATACAGCGCTTAAATGATAAAGATAATAATCTAAATATGGTAAGTAAAATAATGAATTTAAATAAAAAATAGATGAAGGTGTTCTAAAGCCGTGATTGAGTGGACCAACTCCAATTATCATTGAAAATTTATTTAAATAATAGCTATAAGGAAAATGATAGTATCCGAAGTCATCATGGGTTTTAAAGATTATAAAAGCCAAAAAAATAATGGAGAATATTGAAAACAAAAGAATTATATTACTTTTTATCAGAATTTGAGATCTAAAAAAAAATAACCCTACAAGACCGACTATCAAAAAAATTAGATTATGAATGTAACCGTGACTTACAAAAAAGTGAGTTAAGTATGAATACAATATTAAGAAAAATATTCCAATTAAACCAACGAAACCTATTTCACTTGTCGATATATTGGTTTTTGTTAATTTAATTGCCAAAATACCATGTCCAACCACTGATAAAACTATCAAAAAATAACTTACGAGAAATATTAAATAATTGCTTATCATTAAACTGTTTATAATGTATTCATAATCATATTGAATTAAAAAAAATTGTTTCTAAAGGTTAAATTTATTGTTTTTAAATTTTAATCAATTTATTGTGGTCAAATTTAGATGAGTGATCTTACTTTAATAATACCAGCTAAAAATGAGAAAGAGTCTTTACCAAAAGTGTTAGACGAGCTTAAAAAATTCGAATTCAAGACGAATATTATACTGGAAAGTTCAGATAAATTTACAATAGAAGCAATAAAAAATTACAATTGTAATATTATTTACCAAGACTCTAAAGGATATGGTGATGCATTAATTAAAGGAATTGAAACAGTCAAGACAGATTTCTTTTGTATTTTTAATGCGGATGGATCCTTCAATCCAAAAGAAATAGATCTTATGATGAGTAAGATTAAAAATAATAAATGTGACTTTGTTTTCGGCACAAGATATGAAAAAAACTGTGGAAGTGATGATGATACACTAATAACATTCATAGGTAATTACATTTTTACATTTTTAGGTAAGTTTTTTTTTAAATTAGAAATTACTGATATACTTTTTACATTCATAATGGCTAGAACCACTTGCGCTAAAAAACTAAGGTTAGCATCAAAAGATTTTTCATTTTGTGTTGAACTTCCAATTAAAGCCAAAAAAGCAAACTACAAAATGTGCACAAGTAAATCGTATGAAAGGGCAAGAATTGCTGGGGAAAAAAAAGTAAGTGAATTCAAGGATGGTCTAAAAATTTTATCTTCAATGATAAAATTATTTTTCAATCTTAAAATTTAATTTATAGAATTTATTCAAAAAGAAATAGCCTGAAATATAAAGAATAATTGAGCAAATTATTAATTTTACCTGGTATATTGTACTTACTGGGTTCAAAGAACAGGCAAGGATAATGATTAAATTCAATACGACTAATATTGCGCTACTTAAATTATTCGAAAATAAAGTTGATAAATTAAATTTTTCTTTGATAAAAAAGAAAACAAGTTGGTGCAGATGTTTATTATCAGGATTGAGTGGAGAAAATTTTTTACTAAGTTTTCTTAAGATAGAAAACAGATTTTCAAAACATGGATACCAAATTAAAGAAATATAGAAATATGGAGAAATATCTGGACTATTTTGGTGTGAATTTATTATAAGAATACCTAAGAAAAAACTTATTAAGTATGCCCCACCATCGCCAAGCATCAAAATATTAAAAATATTAAGCAACAAAAGTAATAACATTAATAACAAGATTTGGAAAAAATATTGATCAAAAATTATTTGATCGCTAATTAATCCTAAATTTCCCAATATATAAATTACAATTACAGAATAAGAAATTAATAATCCATTAATTCCGTCAATAAAATTACTTCCATTTATTAAAATAAGTAAACAAAATGTTGGGAAAAGATAAGCAAATACTTTGTTGGCTAACAATATATCAAATAAATCTATCCTTGATGTTATTATTTTAAGATCTGTGATTATTACAAACAGTAGTATTGAAACAACTTGAAAAAAAAATCTTTTTTTTGGAGAAACAATTATTTTTCGATCGGAAAAAAAACCAATTAAGAAAATTATACAAAAAAAAAAGATTAAGATGAAGTTATATGAGTAAAAAAAAACAATAGGGAAAATTAAGAATAGTCCACCACTTAATGGTATATTTCCTGTATTAGAAAAAAACTGATGGTTGTCTCCAGAGAAATTTGAAAATAATCCCCTTTTTTTTAGAAAGAAAGATCCGATTATAATTATAAATAAATAAATATAATAAAAAGTCATCTCATCTTTTTTTTAAATAATTTAGGCTTAAACAAAGTAAATAATACACAGATTTAAAAATATTAAAATTCATATGTACATTATATACCTTAAATCCATCCTTTAGTTTTTGAATTGTCGATGAAGATAAAGAATTTTTTAAATCTAACCAATTTGTTAGATACTTATCTAATGCGTAAAACTTATAGTTTTTTTTGAATAACATTAACCAAAAAACAAAATCCTCTTTAGTTTTAAGCTTGGGAAATTTTATTTTATTATGTGCTATTACATTTTTTTCTATAATTACTGTGGATAAGCCAATGTCACAAGATTTTAATATATCATTAATTGATAACAAATCCCTGGCCTTTCTTTGGCCAATTATTTTTTTTTTTTCATTCATAACATAATATGAGGTATGTGTTAATTTATAATCATTTTTTTTCATAAATGAAATTTGGCTTTCCAATTTATCTGGGCTCCAAGTATCATCAGCATCTAAAAATGCAACATACTTTCCATTAGCATTCTCAATGCCAACATTTCTTGAAAAACCAGATCCTAGTCTTTCTAGGTTTTTAATAATTTTAATTCTATTGTCTATTTTTGAAATTTTTTTTAAAAATTCAAAGTCATTTAAATTTGTATCGTCATAAATAACTAATACTTCTAAATTTTCGTAGTTTTGGTTAATTACTGAAATTAAAGTTTCTTTTACAAAATTTCTTTTCCTGTAGTATGGAATTATAACACTTACTAAGTCCATTTAGTAAAATTTAATTTTAACTCTCTAAGAAGCTTTTAAGTTGTTTGGATCTGCTTGGATGTTTAAGCTTTCTCAGGGCCTTTGCCTCAATTTGTCTAATACGTTCTCTTGTTACTGAAAATTGTAGACCTACTTCCTCTAGAGTATGATCTGTGTTCATTCCCACACCAAATCTCATTCTTAATACTCTTTCCTCCCTAGGAGTTAAAGTGGACAAAATTTTAGTTGTTGCTTCACTTAAATTTGACTTAATTGCTTGCTCTAAAGGTGCTAGAGCTTTTGTATCTTCAATAAAATCTCCTAAACTACTATCCTCTTCATCTCCCACTGGTTTTTCTAATGAAACAGGTTCTTTGGAAATTTTTAATACTTTTCTTACTTTCTCTAAAGGCATTCTAAGTTTTTTGGCAAGCTCTTCTGGTGTTGCTTCACGACCAAATTCACTTAATATAAGTCTTTGAGTTCTTACTATTTTGTTTATTGTTTCTATCATGTGTACTGGTATTCTAATTGTCCTCGCTTGATCCGCAATCGATCTGGTAATTGCCTGTCTAATCCACCATGTTGCGTAAGTTGAAAATTTGTAACCTCTACGGTACTCAAATTTATCAACCGCTTTCATTAAACCAATATTTCCCTCTTGAATTAAATCTAAAAATTGCAATCCCCTATTTGTGTATTTCTTAGCAATTGAAATTACCAATCTAAGGTTGGCCTCGACCATCTCTTTTTTTGCAATTCTAGACTCCTTCTCTCCTTTTTGGACTCTACTAACCAACTTTTTAAAGTCTGTTACGCTAATACCAAGTTTTTGACTTATCTCTGTGAGTCTATTTCTAATATTTTTAAATTCATCTTTATTTTTTTGAAAAAAAGATTTCCAAATTTGATTTGTGCTCAAAAAATTTTTTAAATTAGGATTAATTTCATTTCCAACATAAAATTTAATGAATTCATCTCTTGAAATTTTGTTATTAATAGCCAAGCGTAGTAAATTCCCCTCTAGGGAAACAATTTTTTTATTTTCAGAATAATGTTTTTGCACAAGATTTTCCAGCACAGAAGGAGATAGTTGTAAAGATTTGATATTTTCTAAAATTTCGGAAACAATCTTCTGATAACTTTTTTCTTTTGAATTAGTAAATTCAGAGCTGTTTAAAACACACTCTAATTTCTCTTTTTGATATTTTATAAGTTTAGTGTAATCTTTTGTAAGTTTATTTACAGTTTCTAAAATTTTCGGTTTTATTTCACTTTCCATTGCGGCAAGTGTTGGGTTAAATTCATCCTCTTCAACCTCTTGCTGGGGTTGCTCGTTTTTTTCATCCTTTGAAAGCTTCTCACTTTTATTTTTTTTATCATCGTCCTTTTTTTCCTTTTCATCTTGAGATGAATTTTCTTCTTCCATATAATTTGTGTCAATATCTATGATCTCCCTGACTAAAATTTCATCCTTTTGCAATTTTTCATTCCATTCAAATAATTGAATGGCTGTGATGGGACTTTGAGATAAAGCATTTAACATGACATCCTTTCCAGCTTCTATACGTTTGGCAATTGCTATTTCTCCCTCTCTAGATAAAAGTTCAACTCCCCCCATTTCTCTAAGATACATTCTTATTGGATCGTCACTTTTCTCAACTGCCTTTGGTTCGTCTTTACTGGATGAATCCCTTTTTTTTAAGGATTTAAAATCAGATTTCTTTTCAACTAAAGAAATTTTTTCATCAAGGATATACAAGAAAGCTTGTGCGAGATTTTCACCAGATAAGTTTCTCTTTCCTAAGGACTTGTTTAATTCATCATGAGTTATAAATCCTCTATGGACCCCACGGCCCATTAGTCTTGCGAATGATTTAGTAATAATTCTTTCCACAGTTATTTTTTATTGGAGAAACCTATATAATGGCTATTTGAAAAAAATCCATGAAAAATTTTATTGAATTAATTAATGTTTTGCTCTTTTTTAAGCCTATTAATTTCATCGAAAGTGTTTTGGTTAAAATCTTCAGCAAATTTTGATTCTAGTTCTTGAATTCTAAGCTCTAAATCGTGAGTTTTAAGTTCGTTCTTAATGTCACTAAATATTTCCACAATTTTACTCTCGTCTTTGTCGTTCTTTTGAACTATATGCTTTATATTTGCATATTTTTCAATTTGGTCCAAAAGTTGATCATCAATTTGTAAGCTATCCAGACTCCCATCCTTTAAGCAGTCCAGAATTTTCTCAAAAACTAATATGTTTTCTTTTTTAAAAAACTTAATATTTTCCAACAAATCTAATCTTTGATAAAAAAAATTCAAATTATTTATCAAGATGTAAAGTAAACAAAATTCTTTTATATCTACTGAAGAAAAATTTTCAGTATCCTTGAATAATTTTTTGGTTTTATCGAGTGGTTTATAAAAATCAACAGATGATTTTTTAAAATTTTTGAAGATTGTACCTGGAGAATATTTTGCCAAGTTTTCTAAAAAATATCCTAAAATATATTTTTTAACGACACTGTCTTTGACTGAATTTGCTATACTTATAAATTTCTTTTCAAGTGATGCGAGTGCAGACGGGGATGAAGAATTTTCTTTTTTATAATGCTCAAATATCAATTTATGAACTGGAATTTTATTATTCTTATAAAAATCTAAAAATTCATTTTTTCCTTTTTTTTCAACAAAGGTATCCGGATCTTCTCCGTCTGGA
>MDSV01235858.1_pt1 | contig 11355 bp, 13 predicted proteins | sample 810851 | NCBI WGS metagenome assembly MDSV01 (sample SAMN05326640, study PRJNA326480) | marine metagenome | isolation source: seawater | place: Atlantic Ocean: North East | collected 2012 | reverse complement strand
GAGGTATTGCCAAAAAATATTTTAATGATTGGTCCTACAGGAGTAGGTAAAACTGAAATATCTAGACGTTTATCAAAATTAGCAGAAGCTCCTTTTGTAAAAGTAGAAGCAACACGTTTTACAGAGGTTGGGTATGTTGGTAGAGATGTAGAACAAATTGTGAGAGATCTTCTTGAAATTGCAATAGCAATGGAAAAGGTTAAAAAAAGAAAAGAAGTTTACGCTAAAGCTCAAAAACTTGCAGAAGAAAGAGTTTTGGATGCATTAGTAGGAAATAAAGCAAGTGTTGCAACTAGAGAAAGTTTTAGAAAAAGATTAAGAAATGGAGATTTAGACGATAACGAAATTGAAATAGCAGTTAGTGAAAATAACAGTATGCCTTCATTTGAAATACCTGGCATGCCAGGTGCAAATGTAGGAATGATTAACATTAGTGATATGTTAGGAAAATCAATGGGAACTAAGGCTAAAAAGAAAAAAATGTCTGTAAAAGAATCTCATGAAATATTAATTAATGAAGAATCCGACAAACTAATCGAAGAGGATAAAATTATTAAATCAGCAAAAAACTCTACAGAAAATAATGGCATAGTTTTTCTTGATGAAATAGATAAAATTTCGGCGCGAACTGACAGAGTTGGTGGAGATGTTTCAAGAGAAGGTGTACAACGTGATTTATTGCCATTAATTGAAGGAACAACTGTAAGTACTAAATATGGTCCAATAAAAACTGATCATATTTTATTTATTGCTTCAGGAGCATTTCAACTAGCTAAGCCATCTGACTTATTACCCGAACTTCAAGGAAGACTACCAATAAGAGTCGAGCTTGATGCTTTAACAAGTGAAGATTTTAAAAGGATTCTTAAAGAGCCAGATAATAGTTTAATCAAACAATATAAAGCATTACTTAAAACAGAAAATGTAGATCTAGAATTTTCAGATGATGGAATTGATACAATTGCCAATTTAGCAACCGAAGTTAATTCTAGTGTTGAAAATATAGGGGCCAGAAGACTTCACACAATTATTGAAAAAGTTTTGGACGAAATTAGCTTTACGGCGACAGATAGAAGTGGTGAAAAAATAATTATTAATTCAGATTATGTTAAAAATAATTTAGGTGAACTAGTAAAAGATACTGATTTATCTAAATTTATCCTTTAAAATTTTTTAAATAAATATAAAAAGCCCCATCTCCTCCATCTTCAATAGTAGCTTTTTCAATCTGTTTAATTATTTTCATCAAATCTTTATTTAATTTTATATATTCTGGAACTGAATTTTTTAAAATACTCAAATCTTTAGAAACGTATGGATTTTCTTCATTTTTAGATCTTAATCCTTTTCCTGTAATTACAATAATTTTATTAATACCTTCTTTAAAAGAAGTTAAAATAAAATTTTTTATTACTTTATTAGAATCATCTATAGATAAACCATGAAGATCTATGGTTTTTACTTTTTTTTTACTTTTTTTTAAAATACTTATATCTTTATCAGGTAGATTTTCTCTACCAGAAGTAAAATCTTTCCAATCTTTTATATCCTTGTCTGAAATCTTTTTATTCAATTAAAATTATATATCTGTATCTACTAATAACCAATTAGGATTATTTGATTTAGAATCTTTTGAAAACTTCCACGTATCAAAAACTTTTTTTACTTTTTCAGGATCACCTGACAAAATCTTATTATTTTTATCTTTTACACAAGAAATTATTTCACTCACAAAGTCTACACTCACTTCTATAATAGTATTTTCCTTAATGTGATCTTTTATTGATGCTGAACTAATACCTATAAAAGTAGTTTCAGATTTATGTCCTTTATTTTCTCTTTCCTTCAGTGCTTCATTAAATTGTTCAAAAACTTTTTTATCCAACAAATATTTAATACTTTTAATATTACCTTTAGAAAAATTAGTTATTATTGTTTCATAAGCTATTTTAGCACCCTTTAAAAAATTTTCTTTTGCTTCATCATCAAAATTTGATTGAATTATTTTTTTTTCTAATTTTTGCTCATTAGTGAAATCGCTAGGAAAAGTTGAGTCTAAATTTTCTTCATGGCCTGTTCTTTTACCCAATATCCCTCTTAATCTCAAAAAAATAAAGCCAGCAATCATAGCTAGCAGTATGATATCAATATATTCGAAACTATAATTCATATACTTAAATGTAATTAGTATATTGCTTAATTTCAACCGGCAAATTAGACTAAAGATAAATGAATTCTATTTTAATTCTATTAATATCTATTCCAATTATAGAAATTTATCTTTTTATAAAAGTTGGATCGAATATTGGTGCTTTTAACACTATTTTGCTAATACTGGTGACTGCAATAATTGGTGTAATATATGCAAGATATGAGGGATTTAATACTCTAAAATCTGGCATGTCTCAACTAGTTAAAAACCAATTGCCTATTTATGAAATTATATCAGGTGCAGCTCTTGCTTTTGCTGCTCTACTTCTAATTTTACCAGGCTTTGCTACTGATGTATTGGGTTTTCTATTAATATTTCCTTTTACTAGAAAATTGTTACTGCATAAAGTTACTATTAAACAACGCAATCAAAATGATAAAAAACAAGATTTTATAAACGGTGAATTTGAAGATATAGATGAAGATAAAAAATGAAAAAATATAAAATACTTGCTGAATTTATAAAAGATATATCTAGTGAAACTAAAGATATACAAACTTATCTGTTTGTTAAAGACTATATCTCAAAATATCAATTAACAATAGATATTAACTCAATACCAGCAAAAAATAAAATGATAGAAATAAATACGATTTTGAAATTTCAAGATAAACAAGAAAATAAAAAAAAATCTTATTTTGAAATTATTTATGCAACCTTAATAAAACTAGATGAAACCGCACAAGAAAAAAAAGAGATAGAAAAAATTGTATTATGTGATGTCCAAAAAGATATACAAGAAAATTTGGAGAAGGCATTTACAAACTTAATTAATAATTCTGGATTTAAACAAGTAGTAGTTAAAAATATAGATTTCGAAAAACTTTATAATTCAAGATTTAATTAAAAAAAATTTTTGTTTAATTTAGTTTTTAAATATTCTTTATGATTATTTATTTCATTTTCATTTGGTAAAATAATTTTTTTACAATAAGAAATATTATTTTTAATAAAATCTACTTTTTTATTTTCTATAGATTTAAAATCAAAAGTTGGTTCTTTTTGATCAATTAAATTAATATAAACTTTAGATAATAATTTGCAGTCAATTATTGCACTATGTTTTTCCCTTTTTGAATTATCAATGCGAAAACGTTTACATAAGGCGTCTAGACTTACTTGTGATCCTGGATATTTATCTTTAGCTAATTCCAAAGTATCTATTACATTTTTTCTATCAATTTTCCTTTTACCAAGCAAAGCAAGTTCATTATTTAAGTGATTTAAATCAAAATCAGCATTGTGAATTATTAAAATTTTACCTTCTATAAAATTTAAAAAATCATCACAAATTTCGGAAAATTTTTTTTGTTTTGATAAAAAATCGTCAGTATAACCGTGGACTTTAAACGCATTTTCTGAAACTTTTCTTTGAGGATTTAAATAATAATGAAATATTTTATTTGTTGGAATTTGATTTTCTAACTCTACACAGCCTATCTCTACAATTCTATGGCCATCTTTGACTTCTAAACCAGTAGTTTCTGTATCAAGAATTATTTCTTTCATTTTTTAAATATTTTTTTCTTCAAAAAGAATCATATCTTTTATTAATTCATTAAGATTCTTTCTTGGTGTCCATTTTAGTATTTTTTTTGCTTTAATAGTATCACCAATTAAATTTGTAACATCTAAAGGTCTAAATAACTTTTTATTAACTTTAATTAAAATTTTACCATTTTTATCAATAGCTTTTTCATTTATCCCTTTTCCTCTCCAAAAAATTTTTAAACCTAAGTTTTTACAAACTAAATTTACAAATTCTTTTACAGAATAGTTTTTATTGCTAGCAATTACAAAGTCATCAGCTTTTTTGTAACTCATTATTTTGTAAATGACTTCAACATAATCTTTTGCATGTCCCCAATCTCTTTTTGAATATATGTTCCCAAGATAAATAGGATCTTCCTTTTTACCATTTAAAATTTCAACTAAACCTTTAACTATTTTTTTTGTAACAAATTGTTCGCCACGTAACGGACTTTCGTGATTAAACAAAATCCCATTAGAAGCAAATATATTATAAGATCTTCTATACATTTTTGTATAATGATAAGCAGATAATTTAGAAATCGCATAAGGTGATATAGGGTTGAATTTTGAATCTTCATTTAGTTTTTTATTATAATAATTTAACCCCCCATACATTTCTGATGAGGATGCTTGATAAAATTTTGTTTTGTTGGACGAGTTTTTTATTGCCTCCAAAATATTAAGAACTGATAAATTATTTATAGTATCTGTATAAATAGGATTATAATAAGAATAAGCTACAAAAGACTGTGCTGCTAAATTAAAAAAAAAATTTGGTTTTATTTTATTAATACAATTATTAATTCTTTGATGCTCTGACATATCTACATTAATTAATTCAATTTTTTTTTCTATATTAAAATATTTCAATCTGTAAAAAGGATCGGTAGAAGTTCTTCTTATGATGCCATAAACTCTAATACCCTTTTTAATAAGTAAATTTGCCAAATAACTACCATCTTGGCCTGTAATTCCACTAATTATAGCTGTTTTTTTTTTCATTTAATTTTTTTAAAATATTATTAACATTTTTTTTTACATAATTGTGTTTAAAGTTATTTTTTATAATAAAATTTGATCTTTTTTTCTTTGCTTCTAAAGGAAGTTGTAATTTTTTTAATTTATTATAAATCCTTTTATTAAAATTTAGTCTTTTTTTTAACGTTTGAATTATTTTTTTTTTATCTGCATCTACAAAAACTAATATATCTTTTTTTTTATTAATTTTGTTTTCTAATAGAAGAGGTATATCTAATATTACAAAAGAACTTTTTTTATTTTTTTTTAAAAAATTTTCCATTTTTAAACGGACTATTGCGTGAACAATTTTGTTTATTTTTTTTATATTTTTTTTATTTCTTAAAATTGCAATTGAAATTTCTCTTTTATCAATAGGAAAAGAAAAAATATATTCAGGAAATATTTTATTAAGTTTTTTAAAACATTTTTTATTATTTTTATAAATTTTATTAACTTCCAAATCAGCATTAAATACAGGATAGCCAAATTGTTTAGCGACATAACTTTTGCCAGATCCTATATCTCCTATAATTGCTATTCGTTTCATTAATCTAATAATCTTATAGTTTCTTCATCTATTTTAGGCATAATATTATGCCATATTGTGAATGATTGATGAGCTTGATAAATAAACATCATTTTTCCATTTTCAATTTTATGACCGTGACTTTTTGCTTTTACGAGAAATTTTGTTTGACTTGGATTATAAATAACATCGTAAAATAATTTATCATCTCCTAAAACTGTATAATTAATTTTAATTTCGTCTTTTTTATTAAGGCCCAGACTTGTTGCATTAATTATCATATCGAATTCTGGTATTTCTCCCCATTCAATAATTTTTAAATCGTAAAATTTTTTTTTAAACTCTTCTGCCTTTTCTCGAGTTCTATTACTTAAAATAATTTTTGATGCTCCCATCTTTTTCACAGCCAATATAATGGAGGGAGCCACTCCACCTGCACCTAAAATCAATATTTTTTTTCCTTTCACATTGTAATTAATTCTTCTTACGGCAAGTTCAAAACCACTAATATCAGTATTATGACCTAATATTTTATTATTTTTTTTGTAAATTACATTTACAGATTGTGATTCTTTTGACTCTTTACTCAATGAATCCATAAAAGGTATAACGGACTTTTTAAAGGGAACAGTTACATTTATTCCATCTATTTTACCTTTTTTTAAATCATTTATTATTGTCTCTATATCGTTTTCTTGAATTTTTTCTTTATCATAAAAAGCATTAATATTATTTTTTTTTAACCAATAATTATGTAATTTTGGAGATAAAGAATGATCTATTGGATTTCCTATAACTAAATATTTTTTCATTTAAAATTTTCTAAATATTTTTTTATTTGATTTATTGGTAAACCCATAATTGTATTTTCATCACCTTCTATTCCCGAGAATAAAAATCTACCTTCTCCTTCAATTTGATAAACATTATAAGCATATAATGCTTCATCTTTAATTTTATTTAAATATTTTTTTAATTCTTCAATTGATAGTTTCTTCATTGTTAAAGTTGCTTTGTCTGAATGATTCCATATCATATGGCCATTTTTTGATATACATACAGAGCTTATTAGGTAATGCCTTTTGCCATTTAACTTCAAAAGTATCTCAAGCGCTTCTTTTCTGCTGGTAGGTTTAGAAATAATTTCCCCTTCTAAATCTATAACACTGTCAGCTCCTAAAACAATTTCTCCATTTAATTTTTGACTAATTTTATTAGCTTTTAGTTCAGCCAAATTTTTTGAAATTATTTCGGGGCTAGATCCTTCTTTTAATAAACTTTCTTTAACTAAGTCTTCGTCTACACCAGCTGGCTTCACTATGCATTCAATTCCATTTTTTTCTAATATATTTTTTCTCACCTTACTTTTGGATGCAAGTACTATTTTATTAACCATTTTTTTTTATTTCATAAATTTTTATTATTGAAGCAGCAGTTTCTTCTACTGACTTTCTAGTAACATCTACAATTGGCCAATTATATTTTTTAAATATTCTTTTTGCTTCATCGATTTCTTTAAATATTTTCTCAAGATTTGTATAATTTGTATTTTCTTTTTCTTTTAAAGTATTCATTCTATTTCTTCTAATATCAGCTAATCTATCCGGTTCAGTTGTTAAGCCAATAATACAAGTTAACTTTGGATTTTTTTTTAATATTAAAGGTAATGAATCTTTATTAACTAAAGGTATATTAGATGTTTTAAATCCTCTATTTGCTAAGTATATTGAAGTTGGTGTTTTACTAGTACGACTAACTCCTAATAAAATAATATCTGATTTATTAATATCACCAATTTTATTTCCATCATCATGATTCATAGTAAATTGTATTGCTTCAATTCTTTTGTAATATTCTTCATCTAATACATGTTGTCCGCTTTGAATATGAGAGGCTCTTTGATTAAGTAACTTTGAAAAGGATAAAATTAAATCTCCTAGCACACCAAAGCAAGGTATATTCACTTCTTGACTTTTTAATGTTAAAAATTTTGCAAGTTTTGTATCAACAATAGTATATAAAATAATACAATTTTTTTTATGTTTGCAAATATCTACTATTTTTAAAATTTGGTTTTCAGTACGAGTAAAAGAAAATTGGTGAGTTTTATATTGAATCTTATTAAATTGTGCTTTTAAAGCTAAAAATATTCTATCTAGTGTTTCTCCTGTTGAATCAGATACTAAATAAATTTCGTATGTATTAGTCATGAATAAAATGTTTATAACTTTAAGGTTATTATACTCATATAATTAAATTTGAATTTCTTTATTTTTAAAGCTTTTAAAGCCTAATTTATTAACAATATTACACATGTTAATAATTAATATACAGTTTATTAAGTAACTGGAAATTGAAGATAATATATATGAATTTATTGTCATTTTCGTATTTAAATAATGTGGATAAAGTTTTATAAGATGTTTAAAAAAAATAATCACCGTTATTCATATAACCTATTACTAAATATAAACTTATATATATCTATTAATTAATATGAATACTCCATTGTACAAATGTATAGTAAACAAAAAAACTAGTACTACACCTATATGGTTTATGAGACAAGCTGGAAGGTACTTACCAGAATTTAGAAAAATTAGAAAAATTAATCCAAATTTTATAAAGCTTTGCTTAGATAGTAATCTTTCTTCAATAATAACTTTACAACCTCTTAAAAGATTTGATTTAGATGCAGCAATAATTTTTTCTGATATATTAATGGTACCCTATGGATTAAATCAAAAAGTAAAATTTAAAAAAAATTTTGGCCCCCAACTTGGTCCAATTTATCTTGATAAAACTTTAGATGCTAATAAAACGAATTTTATAAAAAAACTTGATCCAATTTATAAATGTATAAAAAAAGTTAAAAAAAACCCAGTAATTAAAAACAAAGATTTAATAGGATTTGTTGGAGCCCCTTGGACATTATTAGTCTACATGATTAATAAAGTTTCACCAAAAAAAAAATTGATTAAAAATTTTTTTGACGATGAAAATTTAATTAAAAAGATTTTACCAATTATAGAAACATTCTTAAAAATTCATATCAAACAACAGATTAAAAATGGTGCTACTATTATTCAAATATTCGATAGTTGGGCAGGTTTGCTTGATGAAAATAAAATATCAGAATATATTTATCACCCAACTTTAAATTTAGTTAATTATATTAAAACTTTTAATATTCCTGTAATTTGTTTTCCAAGAGAAATTAAAAATTATAAAAATTTTTGTGAAATTGTTAAACCTGATGCAATTAGCATAGATTATAATATCAACCCAAAAAAAATAGTTAAAGATATTAAAATACCAATACAGGGAGGGCTTGATCCAAAATTACTTCTTCTAGATAAGGAGAAATTGAAAAAAGAATCAATGAAATATTTAAATACATTTAAAGATCATCCTTATATATTTAATTTAGGACATGGCATATTACCCAAAACAGATCCGATGATGGTTGATTATTTAGTAAAACTCGTAAAAGATTATTAAATGAGAAAAGCAGTAGTATTATTTAATTTAGGAGGCCCAGATAAATTAGAAAGTGTAGAGCCGTTTCTTTTTAATTTATTTAATGATCCTGCAATAATTAGCATACCTTCTTTTATTAGATATCCATTAGCTAAACTTATTTCTAAAAGAAGGGCACCAATTGCAAAAGATATTTACAGAGAAATAGGAAATAAATCTCCAATTTTAGAATTGACTCAAAAGCAAGCCCAAAGTTTAGAAAATAGTTTAGTAAAAAAAGGTGATTATAAATGTTTTGTTGTAATGAGGTGCTGGCATCCAAGAGCAAGAGAAGTGATTAATAAAGTTAAAGAATACGACCCTCAAGAGATAATACTTTTACCATTATATCCCCAATATTCAGCGTCAACATCTGGGTCTTCTATTAATGAATGGAACGATTTATGTAAAAAAGAAAATTATCTAATTAAAACTAAAACTATTTGCTGTTACCCCACGCAGGAGAATTTTATAATGTCACATGTAAATCTTATTAAAAAAACATTAAATACTATAGAAAATAAAAATTTTAAATTACTTTTCTCAGCACATGGTTTACCTGAAAACAAGATTAAAAAGGGCGATCCTTATCAATGGCAAGTAGAAAAAACTGTTGAAACAATAATGTCAAAATTAATTAACGAAAATTTAGATTTTTTAATTACCTATCAAAGTCGGGTAGGCCCTTTAAAGTGGATCGGACCATCTACTGATGAAATGATAATTAAATATTCTAAAGAAAAAAAGGGTATTGTTATAGTTCCGGTGGCTTTTGTTTCAGAACACTCAGAAACCTTGGTAGAATTAGATATAGAATATAAAAAATTAGCAGAAAAAAATGGTTGTGTTTTTTACAAAAGAATACCAGCTTTAGGAATTGAAGAAAATTTTGTTAAAGGTTTAACAGATTTGGTATTACAACAAGAAGTAAGAGAAAATTTTGTCTCATCCTTACTTTGCCCTAGCAAATATAAAAAATGCCCATGTTTAAAACTGTAAATTTTAATTAATGAATACATACTTATTATTCAAATCAGTTCATCTTATAGCCGTGATTTCTTGGATGGCAGGCCTTCTGTATTTACCAAGAATTTTTGTTTACCATTCTGAAAATTTAAAAGATTTAAATACATCTAATATTTTTAAAACTATGGAGAGAAAATTATATAATTATATTATGATGCCAGCTATGATTTTGTCTTGGATTTTTGGACTTTTATTAATATCTAAATTAGGTTTTGACATTTTTAATCAATTATGGATGCAACTTAAGTTGGTTTTAGTATTAATATTGACAATTTATCATTTTTATTTGGGTAAATGTGTTGGTAATTTTGCGAACGATCAAAACAATAATTCTTCGAAATTTTATAGAATTATTAATGAGGTACCTACGATTTTGTTAATTATCATAGTTTTTATAGTAATTTTTAAACCTTTAAGTACTTGAAAAAATACCAATAGTATATATATTAAGTACATCTAACAAATAACAATCCCAAAACATGAATATACAAGAGTTAAAAAAAAAGACGTCGGAAGCACTAATTACTCAGGCAGAAGAATTAGGTGTTGAAAATGCAAGTACTTTAAGAAAGCAAGAAATTTTATTTGCCATATTGAAAAAATTGGCAGAAAAAGGAGAAGAAATTACTGGTGGAGGAGTCCTCCAACTTTTGCAAGATGGCTTTGGTTTTTTGAGAGCCATGGAGTCAAATTATTTACCAGGACCTGATGATATTTATGTGAGCCCTAGCCAAATTAGAAGATTCGGTTTACGAACAGGTGATACTGTTGAAGGTCCAATTAGAGCGCCAAAAGAAAGTGAAAGATATTTTGCATTACTGCAAGTTAGTAAAATAAATTTTGAAGATCCGGTAAAGGTAAGACATAAAATTGCATTTGATAACCTTACCCCTCTTTATCCAAACAAACAGTTAGTAATGGAAATTGAAAGTATTAAAACAACAAAAACTCCAGATTTAACCCCCAGATTAATAGATCTTGTTAGTCCGATTGGCAAAGGACAAAGATCACTAATTATTTCTCCTCCTAAAGCAGGAAAAACAATGATTTTACAGAGTATAGCAAATTCAATAACTGCGAACCATCCAGAATGTTATTTAATGGTTCTACTTATAGATGAAAGACCAGAGGAAGTAACAGATATGCAGAGAACAGTAAAAGGAGAGGTAATCAGTTCTACATTTGATGAACCCGCTCAAAGACATGTTGCTGTAGCTGAAATGGTAATAGAAAAAGCAAAAAGATTAACGGAACATAAAAAAGATGTAGTAATTTTATTAGACTCTATAACTAGACTCGGCAGAGCTTACAACGCTGTCGTTCCAAGTTCTGGTAAAGTGCTTACAGGAGGAGTAGATGCAAATGCTCTTCAAAGACCAAAAAGATTTTTTGGAGCAGCTAGAAATATAGAAGAAGGTGGTTCCTTAACAATAATTTCAACTGCTTTAATTGATACTGGAAGTAGAATGGATGAAGTAATTTTTGAAGAGTTTAAAGGAACTGGTAATAGTGAAACAAT
>MDSV01066166.1_pt1 | contig 11355 bp, 15 predicted proteins | sample 810851 | NCBI WGS metagenome assembly MDSV01 (sample SAMN05326640, study PRJNA326480) | marine metagenome | isolation source: seawater | place: Atlantic Ocean: North East | collected 2012 | reverse complement strand
GCGTTTGTATTACGATGAGCGTGGTCTTGATCGATATTATGGTCTTCTTGAACTCGGTGAGATTGGCGGACTTTGGAAAAACATTGCTGGTCGATATGAGATAGATGGTAAAAAAGTCTATGCAAAAGCAATTTATAAGGACCCAGAACAATACTTCACTCCAGAAGTGATGGATCAACTCGAACAAATTGCACAGAGGGAATTTAGTTATGGACAAAATTGAGGTTCTAATTCTTAGAAACCTATTATATAATGAAGAGTATTTAAGAAAGGTAATTCCTTTCATCAAATCAGATTACTTCGAAGATTCAAACCAAAAGGTTGTCTATGAAGAGATCTCTAATTATGTCAATCAGTATAATTCTTTGAGTACGAAGGAAGTCCTTTGTATTGAAGCAGAGAAGCGCACTGATATCAACGACACCTCGTTTAAAGAGGTGACAAAACTTATCAGCTACTTGGAGGATGAACCGACAGATTATGATTGGTTAATCGATACTACAGAAAAGTGGTGTCGAGATCGTGCTATATATCTTGCACTTATGGAATCAATTGCTCTCGCTGATGGAAGTGATGAGCAGAAAGGTAGAGATGCTATTCCTGGTATCCTATCTGATGCCTTAGCAGTGTCATTTGATTCCAATATTGGTCACGATTATTTAAACGATTATGAAGAGCGATTTAAGTTTTACACACAGAAGGAAGACCGAATCTCATTCGATCTGGAATATTTTAACAGAATTACACAGGGTGGTTTGGTTAACAAGAGTCTCAACGTCGCTCTTGCTGGTACAGGTGTCGGTAAGTCTTTGTTCATGTGCCACGTTGCTTCTTCAGTCCTCCTTCAAGGAAGTAACGTTCTCTACATTACGCTTGAGATGGCTGAAGAAAAGATTGCAGAGAGAATTGATGCGAACCTCCTTAATGTACCCATTCAAGAAATCTCAAAATTGCCAAAAGTAATGTTTGAGAATAAGGTAACAAGTTTAGCAAATAAAACCCAGGGAACACTTATAATTAAAGAGTATCCTACAGCCAGTGCTCACAGTGGACACTTTAAGTCACTTCTTAACGAACTTGCACTTAAGAAGTCATTTAGACCTGATATTATTTTCATTGATTACCTTAATATATGTGCTTCCAGCAGGTATCGCTCAAACGGCAATGTCAATTCATATTCTTATATTAAGTCGGTTGCAGAAGAGCTTAGAGGACTGGCTGTTGAAGCAAACGTCCCTATCGTTTCTGCCACGCAGACCACTCGTTCTGGCTATGGGAGCTCCGATGTTGACATTACTGATACTAGTGAGTCCTTTGGTCTCCCTGCTACTGCTGATCTTATGTTTGCCCTTATTTCTTCAGATGAGCTTGAGGGGCTCGGACAAATTATGGTAAAGCAGTTGAAGAATCGATACAACGATGTCAATTTCTTCAAGAGATTTGTGATTGGTATTGATCGTGCAAAGATGAGATTGTATGATTGTGAGCAGAGTGCTCAGGAGGATATACTTGACAAAGGAGAAGAAGAAGAGTATAGTTACGAAGAGTCCACAATCAAAAAATCATTTGAGGGGTTCAAATTTTAATGACTATTTCAATCAGTAAAGAAGGTATGTCTCATAAAGTTGATACTAATAGGTATCTAAATTTTGTTGATGGTGTGACCAGTCAACCATCTAAAGACACTGAAGCAATGATCTATCGTCTTCAGGAACTCTCTGGTAATGGCGCACAACCAGAACGACTAATGACTGCTGCTGTTGGTTTATGTGCAGAATCTGGTGAGTTTACTGAGATTGTAAAGAAGATTGTATTCCAAGGTAAACCATATACCGAAGAAAATGTGTTTCATATGAAGCGCGAACTGGGAGATGTATGTTGGTATCTTGCTCAAGCATGTATTGCTCTGGATACAACATTCGATGAAGTGCTTGAGATGAATGTCGATAAACTTGTCGGTCGTTATCCTGGCGGAGAGTTTGATGTTCATTATTCTGAAAATCGTAAGGAGGGGGATCTATGACTAAAAGAACTTTTGTAACCAAGTCTGGAGATACTTGGGAATGGGAAGAGACTGAAGAAACTCGTAAGGCAGTAGAAAGATTGCATCAAGATATTCGTAAACTTGAAAAAGAAGCACCTGATCATGGAGTTGGAAAATGAAACTACTTACACTTGAAGATTATGAAAAGGCAGGAGAGACATTCTGGCCTAAATATTGGTATGTTGCCAAAGAACTTGGTGAAGGAGCAAGAGCAGAAGACATTCTCAGAGTTATGGAAGCGGTTGGTGGGATCGCACTCAAAGTTGCCCTCGAAGACAAAGAAGGACCATTTGGATTTAATAAAAAGGAGGATAATGGAGCAGACTGAACATCCCGAAATCACAGAAGTTGATTGGATTGATGATGCTTTCTATATTCGCAAGACAAGATTTGGATTGTTTACTAGTGTAAGAAAAGATACGGAGAAAGATTTTCTTACTGGTGCAACCTTTGAAGCTGTTCTTGATATGAGTAGATGGCATTTAAAGTGTGAACAGGAAGGAACCCTAGAGAAATACACTAGAGTTGTTGGTAATGCAGTCGTAGATGGAAAGCTTTGATACATAAATACTTTTATTAATTAAAGGCATATCAGAGAATGAATTCTACTCAGATTAGACACTTAACGGAAGCTTATCGAGAAGTATATCCGGAAAATTCACCAATTTTTATTCATGAAGAAATCGAGTTGCTATCTGATGAGCAACTCGATATTGTCGTTGAAGGTGCTGTAGTAGAACTTCTTGAAGAGGGATATACTTTAGAAGATATTAACGAAGCATTTGAAGATTTTGATGAGTCCCTGATAACAGAAAAAGTAAGAGCGGCTAAGAGAAGTAGGAATCCAGAATCCGAGGATCAGGTGAAGGCCAAGCAGGACGATGAGAAAGCGAAAAAAAATGCTGGGAAACCACTTAGCAAAAAGGCACAAAAGCAGGCCGATATGAGAGCTAAAAGGTTAGCTGGTGCATCTAAACCTTCTCCATCTCCAAAGACCGCCAAATCATCTAAGACCACTGATAGTGATCATTCTGATGCGGTGAGAAGGAGTAAAAATGCTGCTATGGGTAGAGCACTTGCATCATCATCTAGAGTTAAGAAAAGTGTTAGTAAAGTTACTGGTAATGTAAGTGCTAGTGGAAAATACAAGCCAAGAGCAACTGATAGACCAAATACTCCAACTTCATCTTTATCTCCAAAGAAAGGAATTAAGATCAATAATATCAGAAAGAGAGTTTCAGGTGCAATCTCCAAAGCTGGTGATAAGTTTAATAAAGCAGCTGAAAAAACTGGAAAATCTTTTGCAAGTGCAAGTAAAAAGGTTCAAAGCACTGCAAGTGGCACTGTAAAGAAAGCTGGTGATGCTGCTAATAGTGCTGCAAGGTCAGCTGCAAGGGGAACTGATAGAGCAGAGAAAGCTGTAGCAGGAAAAGCAAAGCAGGCAAAGAGTGGTCTCAAGGGAATGATTAGAAGAGCAGCAACAAGTGTTGCTAATCGTGCATCTGGTCTTGCCAGGAGAATGAGTGAAGAGTATGATCAGTATGATCTCGTTCTTGAGTTTCTTCAGACTGAAGGTTTCGCAGAATCTCTGGATGAAGCAAGAGTGCTTATGGTCAACGAACTTGATAGAGAAGATATTGATACCATTGTAAATGCATACAACTGATATTGATAGACCCTCTTGACAGATAGTCTTGAGGGTCTTATAATATTTTATATCGGGGAATTAGCTCAGTTGGTAGAGCACCTGCTTTGCAAGCAGGCTGTCAGGAGTTCGAGTCTCCTATTCTCCATTTTATTCAATTTTAATTTAACTAAATACCAAGTATAGGGGGAAGTGTTAAATTAATGAAAAGGTTTACAGAATTTCTTGTCGAAGCTAATAAAACCGGTGCTGCAAAGGAAGCAATGCAGAAGGGTTTGGTGTATGATAGGCAGAAGGCAGGTTGGATTAACCCAGTGAACGGTGAACTCATTGCTAGAACCGAGAAGGGAAAGCTTCTTTACATGACACCCAGAGAGAAGAAGCAGGAGCAGCAGCCACAGATGTCGAGGGCTACTGCAGTGCAGCAGTCCGCACCTAGGCAAAGAAAAGCAATTACTCCTACTACACCAAAGGGTGCTACCAAAGATACTACAACTGGTGAGGGAGAGACTTCTGATACAGTTACTATTGTATTTGGTCGGTTCAATCCACCAACAATCGGTCATGAGCGTCTATTTAAAACTGCACAGAGACTTTCTGTTGATGCTGATCTAAAGATTTATCCATCTAGAACTGTGGATCCAAAGAAAAATCCTTTGGACACAAACATCAAAGTTCAGTATATGAAGAAGATGTTCCCAGATTTTGAGGAGAATATCATTAACGACAAGAAGATGGATACAATTTTCAATGTCCTTGTTCTCGCTGCTGAGGATGGATATGTTAATATCAATATTGTTGTTGGTTCTGATCGTCAGGCAGAGTTTGAGAGTTTGGCGAAAAAGTACAATGGTAAAGAGGAGAATAGTTTATATAATTTTGAGCAGATTCGTGTGATATCTGCTGGTGTTCGTGATGCTGATGCTGAAGGCGTGGAAGGTATGTCTGCATCTAAGATGAGAAAAGCAGTTTTGAATAATGATTTTAAAACATTCCGCAGAGGAACTCCTAAGTCTCTTGATGATGAAGATGCAATGGGACTGTTCGATGCTGTTCAGCAGGGTATGACAGCATCTCCGAAGAGAACTAAAAAGCAGAAAGAAAAGAAAGATGAGAATAGAAGAAAGCAGAAGGCTAAGGGTAGAGTTGTTGAGGAGTGGGAAGTTGCTCCAAAGCTTTATCCGCAAATATTGAGGGAAAAGTACTTGGGTGATGAAATTTATAATATCGGGGACACTGTTCAGAATATGAATACTGGTTTAGTTGGAGAGATTATTCGCAGAGGAACTAATCATCTGATTTGTGTTACAGAAGAGCAAAAAATGTTTAAGTCTTGGATAAGAGATGTATGTGAATATTATGAATATTATTATGAACCACCTATTGATAGTGCAGGTGTTAAGATTTTTATAAATAAATACAGGAAAAAGTTAGTTGATTGACAAAATGACTGTGCATCTGAATGATCTATCTAGCGTATACTTGAATAATATTCAAGAGAAAAAGTGTAAAGATGATGAAAAAAAGAGTAAGGATACGAATAAAAAACCACGCTGGTGGGACGATGATGGTGATGGCATCGGATATGAACCAGGCGAAGTAGATGGTGAGTTCCCTAATAAGGACAAGGATAAGGATAAAAAGAAGAGTAAGAAAAAGCCAGTTGATGAATCTAAAAAAGCTAGCCTGAAGCAAGCACGTAAAAATATTGGCATGGATCCGGATAAACCATCTTGCTGGACTGGTTATAAGGCAAAGGGAACTAAGATGAAGAATGGTAGATCGGTTCCTAATTGTGTAAAGTCAAGTCATGAACCAGAAGGTGATATGGTAGAGGGTTACAAACCTATCGACAAGAAAAAAGAAACTGCGATGTATCGTAGAGCAGGTAACCTAAGTCGTGATGCACTTAGCAAAGGACTGTCTACTGAGGTAGGTTCTAAAGCACAGGATAAGTCTGGCAAGATCGTAAGTGCAATCTCCCGCCAGAAAGAGAAAGAGCGTTTTGACAAGATGAGGGATAGTAATGTGATGGACGGATACTCTGATTGGAGATCAGAATTAACTGAAACTTTAGGTGAAGGTATTCTTATAGAGGTTGAAAAAAAAAAATCTCTGAAGAATAATTCAGAAAAGATCACTGATGGTCAAGTAAATAATTCATCAATCATTAAAATAAATCCAGATTTTAAAGAAGGTATTGAATATCTGGGTGGGACCATTTTGGAATTCACTGAGGTTTCTGAAGGGGAAGATAGAGAAAAACCTACGCCACAACAAAGATTGAATCGTGATGCTGGAAAGATTGCTTCAAAGAAACTCAAGCAGAAAGAGCATGAGAAATATGTAAACTTTTTGCAGCATGATGAAGAGGTTCAGTGGGTAGCAAATACAGCAGCAGAATATTTCGTTGAGGAAGGTCTTAATGAAGATGGTATCGAAATTCTGATTGAGGAACTTGGTCTCGAATCATTTGTAGATTATGTTTATGAACTTGGTGAGGAAGTTCTTACAGAAGCAAGAGCAGGTGGTGTTAGAGTGGAACCAGTAACCAAGACTGGTAAATCTGTTGGTTCCCTCAGAGGGGGTGCTAGAACATCAGCAATCAAGAGACTTCGTAAAGAGAAGCAGGCAAGAAGAGATTCAGAATCTGGTAGTTCCAAACCATCAGGAATGGCAGCAGCCCTGAAGAGTCAATCTGCTAGAGCACATGCAGTTAAAACTGCTAAGAAGCAGCAACCTAAAAGGAAAGGTTTGCTCGATAGAGTTGGAAATGCTGTTGTAAAAGGAATTGAACGCCACAATAAAGCAATGGCTACTGCTAAGAAATTATCCAACGAAACGGGTAAAACTCTTAAGAAAGCAGGAAAGGTTGCAGGTGCAGTTGCCAAAGGCGCTGGAGAAGGCGTGAAGATGGCAGGGAAAGCTGCTAAGATTGCTAATAAAGTAGCGACGGAAGAGAATGTTCATGAAGCAGTTTACGGTGGCACTCCTAAAAAGAAAACAGACACTCCCATGACTGTTACCAATGCCGATAAGAAAGGAAACACTCCTGCCTATCAGAGATTGAAATCAGGTGATAAGCGATATAAGGCTGCTGACCATCTGACTAATCAGGTGGAAACGGGAGAGGATGATATGAGGATTCGTCTTAAAGAAAGGATGAAGGCTGCATATGAGGTTACTTCTCCTTACGTAGTAGATGAAGGGTATCGTGTAGTATCCAAATCATATACGCATGGTGATGGTAAACCAGAAGATGATGTTACAATTAAAAGAGAAAAGAAGGTTGTGAGTGGTGACAATTTAACTAGAAAAGGTGCTAATCAATCTAAAGAAAGAAGGGGGAGAGAGTACGGTAATCAGGGTGCTTTTCAAGTTCAAAAAACAAGAGAAGCAAAGAAGAGATCATCAAATGCACCATCTGCAGATAAAGTAAAAGCAGATATTAATAAGAAGGAGAAGCAGAGAGAAAAGACAAGTTATAATAGAAAAATTGATGGAATGAATCGTGCAGGAACTCCATCTGGAAAGGTTGCTGCTGCTAGATTGAGGGGGATGAAAAAGGTAGATGCAATGGAGGAAGTTGATTCTCCTTTTGATAAAGGAAAAATAGATCAAAAACAGAATACAAGGAAAAACGAAAGAAATTTTAGAATTGCTAAAGCTGGTGATACAGGAGTTGAAAATGGTGAAAGGATAGCAACGAAGAGGGGGATTGCGACCTTGCCTTCATTTGCGAATAAAAAACCAAAGGTTTCTACCGCCACCGAGGAACTGTCGATTGATCAGCAGATGAAAATCTCTCAGGATTATAATAGACTGACACCTGAGGAGAAGAAAGCAGCAAACAAGAGAGTAATGGGTAACACACCAAAAGTTCCCCCTAAGCCGGACACTAGAACAGACACCCAGAAGATGGCAGATGCATATGCATCTCCTCGTAAAGGTCCAGGTGGTGCTACCAGAACGGACTGATGCAAATATTCCAAGAATAGATTAATCGACTATATAGAATATAGTACTTGAGGTAAAAACAATGTTTGCATTCTTGCTGCCAATTGCATCTAAAATTATTACTGATGCAGTTGCCCAAATTCCCGAAAATGAAGAACTTGGGGAGAAGCTGATTGATATTTGTCTGGTTATTCTTGGTAAGGCAGTAAAGCTTACTAAGACTGATATGGATGATAAACTTCTGGAAGCGGTTGCAGAAGCAATCAAAACTAGAGAAGAATGATAAAAGATAAATACTAATAGAAAATTATTTTCAGGACAAGCATATGGCACTTTGGGGAAATAGTGATGCTGTTACCTCTGCAGGAACAGTATCTTTAAATTATGATACCGGCGTTGTAACCGGAAGTGGAACAGCGTTTGGGGATGCAGGTTCAGCTGCAGTTGGAGATGTCATTCGTTTTGGTGATCGTAGTGCAACTTACTTTGGAGATGCTGTAATTATCAGCATTGAAAGTGCAACCGAATTGAAGATTGATTCTACTGCAGGACTTAGTGGTGCAGCAATCGCTGATGAACCATTCACTGTAAGCCAGTGTCCTAAGTTTACTGTGCTTGACTCACACTTTAATGAAACTCACAGCGACTACGATTCATTTGTTTACGGTGTAAACAAGGATGGTGTTTCTACTGGAACTCAGTACGAAACTGGTGTAGGCTGGGTTGGTGTTACAACATACACAGATGCTCAGGGAGAATTGAGAGTTAAGAAAGAAATCCTGGTATCAATGTCAGGAATAACAACTGGTAATGATCCAGCATATCCACCTAGTTGACAGTATGATATATGATTTTCAGTGAGTTGAATGAAGAAAATTTTCTTCTGTTTGCGATAAAAAATTATGAGAACCCTCAGGCTGTAACTAAGGATGATTTTGACAAAGATCTAAATCACTTTAAATACATCAAGAGGTTGTTGAAAAGATATAACAAAACGGGAGAGCTCAAAACTCACTTGATCATAAATCACTTTATTGTTTTATATAATATATTTGGTGAGGCCGCTACACCTATGCTATTTTTTAAAATAGATGAGGACATGTGGTCTACCATGAAAACTTTTATCATATTCTTGGATCGTCTACCGGAATATCCGAAGTGTTATATACATGATATTCCGGTCGATAAAAACTGCTTACAAATACTAGAGATGTCTTATAATGACAGATCGTAACCATAATAAAATAATAAATAATTTGAAGGAGATGATGAGTGGCATGACTACTCAAAGTACTCCTGGTGCTGCTGGTTTTTCGTCAAACTCTGATCCTAAAGGTCCTGTCGCAGGATATGACCCATTAGTTAAATTTAGAGGAAAAAAAGGAAAAACTGACTTTAGAAAAGTTCCATCTAATTATAAAAAATGGGTCAAATCTTTAGGAAAGTAACATGTTCGGTCTAGGAAAACTAGAAGTTTTAGAATCAAAATTATCAATCTACGAGGATCTTTCGAAAGAGATGCTTGATAAGTTAGAAAGAGCAGTATCATCAATTCAAGAAAGTAGCAATAAGGTTGCGATTATTTTGGAAAGACATGAGAATCGCTTGGATGAAGGAGAAAAGGCGTCTGATGCTACCTTAAAACTAGTAGATAAGATGCAAGCAGACTTTAATTCCTTAGAGTCAAAGGTAGAGTCCTTATCTAAGTTTAGATGGGTAACCTTGGGAGTAGTAGCTTCTGGAATGGTTATACTAAATGTCTTACAGATCATAGGTCCAAGGATTATACGAACATCACCACCACAAACAACAATACAACAAGTGAGATAGGAAAATGGAAAAGTCAAATCAAACAAAACAGGATTATTGTTTGATAGTGGCATCTAATGTTGTTGTTAAGTGGACATCGGTAATAACTTCTTTGATATCTGATTATTCAGAAATGGATGGAAATTTCGTATTATTGGCGGAGTACTGGGATATTGACCAAGCGTAGGTTCTTTGCTATAATCTCAGAAGAGAAAACTTAATTAATGAATCATATTGATTCCAAATTCATCAGTATCATCTCTTCAAGGCTAGACAAGTTTAAGAAGGTTAAACCAAATCTTTATAATTTCCGCTGTCCTATTTGCGGAGATTCTAAGAAGAATAAATCAAAGGCCAGAGGGTATATCTACGGGGCAAAGTCTGATGCATTTTATAAGTGTCATAATTGTGGTGCGTCAACAACTTTTAATAATTTTTTAAAAAAAGTTGATCCAGCAGTCCATAGCCAATATCTTATGGAAAGATTTAAGGGTGGGTTTACCGGGAAAGGCACAATTGTTGAAGAACCTAAATTTGAATGCAAGAGACCGGTCTTTAAAAAGAAGGTAAATCTACCACGTTGTTCTGAAGTAGATGTGGCATCAGATTACTTAAAGAAAAGAAAGATAAATCCCAAGGAATTTTACTACGCAGAAGATTTTTCAGAGTTTGTAAGATCCTTCAATATAGATCATGACAACTTGTACAAAGAGAGTAGAATAATAATTCCACTATATTTTGAGAAAAATCTTATTGGGTTTCAAGGTAGATCCTTAAGATCTGACTCAATCAAGTACATCACCATAATGCTAAACGATGATTCACCAAAAATCTACGGGATTGATCAAGTACAAAAGGATAAAAATGTATTCGTTACCGAAGGTCCGTTTGACTCGACGTTCGTTCGCAACGCGATTGCTATGTGCGGAGCTGATGCTGATGTGCGCCGTTGGGGTATTTGCAATCCTGTCTGGATCTATGATAATGAACCACGGAATAGAGAGATTGTCAACAGAATTAGAAAAACAATCGAATCCGGAGACTCCATAGTGATATGGCCTTCAAATATTGTTGAGAAGGACATAAATGATATGGTGGTATCTGGACACGATATTCAATCTCTGATAGAATCGAATATATACTCAGGACTCGAAGCTCTCGTTAAATTTAACACTTGGAAAAAAATATGACTAGTAACTTGAAAGTTAAAAAGAGAAATGGTCAAATTGAAATTCTTGATTTGGACAAGATGCATCTGATGGTGGATGAAGCCTGCAAGAATCTTGCTGGTGTATCTGCGAGTCAGGTTGAGATGAAATCTGGTATAGAATTTTATGATGGCATCACAACAGAAGAAATTCAAAAGATTCTCATTCGTGCTGCTTCAGATTTGATTGATTTGGATCATCCAAACTATCAATACGTTGCTGCTAGATTACTTCTGTTCTCTCTTAGAAAGCAGTTGTATGGGAAAATGAGAGAGTTTCCTTCCATAGAAGATCATATTATCAACTGTACGTCAATCGACGTTTATGATAAGGAAATTTTCATCAAGTATTCTCAAGAAGAAATACAAAAGGTCGATACTTTTATTGATCACGATAGAGACTTCTTGTTTACTTATGCTGGTTTACGTCAAGTTGTTGATAAATATCTAGTACAAGATCGCAGTACTGGTGGTGTTTATGAGACACCTCAGTTCATGTATATGATGATCGCTTTGACTATCTTTGCAGATTATCCAAAAGAAACGAGGCTCGACTATGTCCGACGATACTACAACGCAATCAGCAAGCACAAAATCAACATTCCCACACCTATCATGGCAGGAGTGCGAACTCCACTTCGACAGTTTGCTAGCTGTGTTCTTGTTGATATTGATGACACCCTCGATTCTATC
>MDSV01241884.1_pt1 | contig 11356 bp, 10 predicted proteins | sample 810851 | NCBI WGS metagenome assembly MDSV01 (sample SAMN05326640, study PRJNA326480) | marine metagenome | isolation source: seawater | place: Atlantic Ocean: North East | collected 2012 | reverse complement strand
ATGATTGGTCTTTTAGGATTTATTGGATGGAAAGTTACAGTAATTTCATCAAATTTTATTGCATTAATGCTAATCTTAAATATGGCTATGAATATTCATGTTACTGTTAGATTCTTGCAATTAAAAAAAGAGTTTCCAGAACTAACAAAATCTGAAGCAGTGTTTGAGGCTAGTAAAAAAATGATGCTACCAATATTCTATACAGTGTTGACAACAATTTGCGCTTTTTTATCTTTAGTATTAAGTGGCATTAAGCCAATCATCGACTTTGGATGGATGATGACTTTGGGTTTAATAGTATCCTTGCTAGTTACATTTTTGTTGTTACCTTCTTTGCTGAACCTATTATCTTCAGAACAAGAAATTTCAATTCAAAATACTCAAAAATCCCTCATAACTTCATCATTAGCGTCCTTTGCGAAAGGTAGTAAAATTTTAATTTTTGGGTCTTCAATAGCTATAATTTTTGTCAGCTTAATTGGTATTTTCAAGCTCGAGGTTGAAAATAGTTTTATAAATTATTTTGATAAAGAAACTGAAATTTATAAAGGAATGAAAAAAATAGACGATGATTTAGGCGGCACAACACCTTTAAACATAATTTTAAAATTTCCAAAAAAAATAGAAATTTCAAAAAAAGAAGATGCAAATGATGAATTAGATGATTGGGATAATGAAGAGCAAGAGGTAGATAAAGCAAAATATTGGTTTACAAGAGATAAAATGGACAAAATTATTGAGGTCCACGATTACCTTGACTCGCTTCCAGAAATTGGAAAAGTATTATCTTTTGGTTCAATTTTAAGAGTCGCCGAAGATTTAAATAATAAAAAATTGCAAAGTTTAGAGATTGCTGTTCTATATAGTAAAATACCAGATCAAATTAAAAATGAAATTGTAACACCTTACATCTCAGTAGAAAAAGATGAAGCAAGAATATTAGTAAGAATAAAAGATTCATTAAAAGACTTAAGAAGAAATAACCTAATCAATAAAATTGAAACAGATTTGAGTCAAAAATTGGGGTTAAAAAAAGATGAGTTTAAACTTGCCGGAGTACTAATATTATTTAATAATTTACTACAAAGTTTATTTAAATCACAAATATTAACGCTGGGTATAGTTATGGTTGGTATTTTATTGATGTTTTTTATTTTATTTAGAAATATTCAACTTTCAATAATAGGTGTTGTGCCAAATTTAATCGCAGCTTTTTTTATTTTAGGAATAATCGGACTGCTAGGAATTCCATTAGATATGATGACGATAACAATAGCGGCAATTACAATAGGTATAGCTGTAGATAATAGCATCCATTATATTTACAGATTTAAAGAAGAATTCAAAAAATTAAATAATTACAACAAAACTTTAGATAGATGTCACAGCACTGTAGGTATAGCTATTTTAAATACTTCAATTACGATAGTTTTTGGCTTTTCAATTCTTGTCTTGTCAAATTTTATCCCTACAATTTACTTTGGTATATTTACTGGCATAGCGATGTTATTAGCAATGTTATCAGTATTAACATTATTGCCAAAATTAATAATAACACTCCAACCTTTTGGAAAAGAAATTAGTAATCTGTAATGGACGTTGAATTATTTGATCGATTTTTTAATAATGTAAATTTATTCGATATTATCTTTATAATAATTTTGACTTATTGTGTAACGCAATGTTTTTTAAAGGGCTTTTCATTGAGTTTAATTTCATTTATGAAATGGGTAATTTCCACAATTGTTACAATTATTTTGGTTCCTAAATTACAACCTACGGTGAGTGATTATATTGAGTCCGAGTTTATTAATAATGTTGGATTGGGTATTGCGATATTTGCTTTAACACTTTTTATAGCTATTTTGACAGGAAAAACGTTAAGTAAGGCTGTTACTTGGACAGGAGTGGGATCGGTAGACAAAAGTTTTGGATTATTGTTTGGTTTTTTTAAAGGATATATTGTTGCTGTCTGTGTTTTTTCAATTACTAATTGGTTTTATCCGTATAAAAATTGGGGTATATCAGCAGAGGATGCTTTTACTTTCAATTTAGTAAACAAAGGAAGTAAAATTTTAATTGAGGAATTTCCAACAAGAGAAGATCTTAGAGACACTAAGGAAAAAATTGAAAAAATATAAGTCTGATAAATTAAGAGAAGAGTGTGGTATTTTTGGGATATCCAATCATGAAGACGCTTCTGCGCTTGTCGCTTTAGGATTGCATGCTTTACAACATAGAGGTCAAGAGGGATGTGGGATAGTTTCATTTGATGGAAAAAATTATCATTCGGAAAAAAGACAAGGTTTAGTAGGAGACCATTTTACAGATTTAAATATATTAAAAAAATTACCAGGTAATTTTGCTATAGGTCATAACAGATATTCTACTACAGGTGAAACCTCTTTAAGAAATATTCAACCTTTTTTTGCTGATCTCTACATGGGAGGTTTAAGCATAGCACACAACGGAAATTTAACTAATGCTCTTCTCTTAAGACAGGTATTAGTAAAAGAAGGAGCAATTTTTAGAACAACTAGTGATACAGAAACTATTGTTCAGCTTATAGCAAAATCAAAAAGAGAAAGATTTTCTGATAAATTAATTGAAGCATTATTTCAAATTAAAGGAGGTTACTCCTTAGTGCTTATGACTAATAAAAAATTAGTTGGAGTTAGAGATCCATTTGGAATAAGACCTTTAGTTATAGGAAAATTAAATAATTCTTATATTTTCGCTTCAGAGACATGTGCTCTTGATATTGTGGGTGCAAAATTTATCAGAGAAGTTGAAAATGGAGAAATAGTTATAGTTGAAGATCAACAGTTAAAGTCATTAAAACCTTTTCCTAAACAAAAACCTAGACCTTGCATATTTGAATATATTTATTTTGCAAGACCTGACAGCTTGATAGACAATATCTGCGCGTATGATTTTAGAAAAAAAATTGGTATAGAATTAGCAAAGGAAAAAGATATAAAAGCAGACGTAGTTATCCCAGTTCCTGACTCTGGTGTTCCTGCAGCTTTAGGTTTTGCAGAATACTCAAATAAAAAATTTGAATTAGGGTTAATCAGAAACCATTATGTTGGAAGAACTTTTATCGAGCCTACCCAAAGTATAAGAAGTTTAGGAGTAAAACTAAAATTAAGTCCAACTAAAACTGTTGTTAAGGATAAATCAATAATATTAGTTGATGATTCATTGGTAAGAGGAACAACATGTGGCAAAATTGTAAAAATGCTTTACGATAGTGGGGCAAAAGAAGTTCATGTTAGAATCGCGTGTCCTGAAATACGTTTCCCTGATTTTTACGGTGTAGACATGCCAACAAAAAAAGAATTATTAGCACATAATAAAAATAATGAAGATATGTGCAAACATTTAAATGCTGATAGCTTAGAATTTCTTAGTTTAGATGGTTTATACAAAGCGCTAATTGATAAAAAAAGAAATAAAGAGTATCCTCAATTCAGTGATCATTATTTTACGGGTGATTATCCAGTAAAACCAGATGATGATTTAAATGGAATGAAAGTTAAACAATTATCCTTATTAAGTGTAAAATCAAACACTTAATTAATTTCTAATAATTTATTTTTGGAATCTAAGTATAAGATAGAATTATCGATGAAGATTGGGCTACTTTTTATTTTTGATTTGAATTTGTCGATATCTAATAGTTCTCCACTTAAATCAAGTTCTAAAAAATAAGAATTTTCTAAAATTATCAATAATTTGTTATTAGCAAGTGTAAAAAATTTAAATTCGGCTTCTTTTTTTTCTATATTTAGAAATTTTGATATTTTTTCATTTAAGTTATGGGAATAAACTAAAGTTCCGTTTTCAAGATTAAATAGGATAAGCAAGTTATTATTTGATATTAAATAAAGATACTTATCTATTATTATTGGTTTAATCTTTGATATGATATTAAGTTTATAGATTATTGATCCACTATTTTCATCAACTATGTATGTAGATTTGTTAGAGGTAACAATTATAAACCCTTTATCATTTATTAATTGATTGGCATTAAAAAGATCTGTCAAATTAGATCCTGCGCTCATATTTAAATTTATATACCAATTTACTTGAAAATTTTTTACGTTTATTGAGTATAAAGAGCCAAATGTGTTTAAATAAAAAATAGAATTTTCATTTTGTGATAGACTATTTTTAAAATTATTTTTTACAAAAACTTCTTCTGTTGGTATTTTTTGCACATTGTTTCCATTTTCTTTTTCTAAAATTAAAAAAACATTATTAATATTTGACGCAAAGAGATTTTTATTTGAAATTTTTAAATTAGAACTAAAGGGAATTTTGTAGTTTTTTGCCCAAATTAATTTATTTTCCGAAAAATCAAATGCATACGCGTATCCAAGATTGTCTGTAACATAAATAATTTTTTCATCAATTATTAAATTTAATTTTTTTTTAAATTTTTTATATTTTTTTTTATAAAAATTAAATTTTTTTTTTATTTTTTTTTCAGTTAAAGAGTAAATAATAATATTTCCCTTTTCATCGTAAAAAATTAAATTATTTTTTGAGAATAAAATGTAATCTCCTATTGTATATTTAGTTAATTTTTTTGTTTTAAGTAGAACTTGATTTAAATAGTCATAATCAAAGTTTACATAGTTATTATTTTTTTTGTAAAATATTTCATTCCACTCCTCAGGTTGTGTTAAACTTGGTAATTTAATTTTTAAACTCTTTGTGAGTGGTATTATTTGATTAAAAATTTCTTGAGAAGAAGATATCTTTTCAAAATCTTTAAATTGATCTTTACTCTCTTTTGTAATATTTTTTTCGTTATCCCAAATACCTGTTTTGTTATCAAAAGAACAGTTATTTAAAAAAAATGCTATTATTAAAATGAAATATAATTTCATTAATTTATTTTTTTAATATTTCTTGAGCAATTATTTTTAGAGAAGACTCTTTTTCAATTAATTTTTTTAATAATTTATTAGCTTCATCAGAATTAGACTCTTTTAAAAGATAAAGAGCTTTCTTAAAATGAATTAAATCAATATTTGCTTCTTTGTAGGATAAATTCTCTATAATGCTAAAAAATTCTAAAATCTTTTTTTTATCCAAAATTAATTTTTTTTCCAAAATAGCATTTAATGCTAATACAGAGTAAAATTTATTCTTACTTAAAATAATTTCTTCATAATATTTTGCTGCAGTTTCCTTTTCATTATTAGAGAAAAGAAGTTGAGCTTTTGTATATTTTTCTGAAATGATGATATTTTTTTTATTTTGATTATCTTTCCATAAAAAAAAGGCTATTGTCATTGCTATTATTATAAAAATTATAATAAAAAACTTTTTTTTATTTTTATTAAAAAAAGTTAGTAATAACTCTTTTAATTCTGGTTTTTTATCTAAGCTTTGTTCCATTTAAAATATTTTTTTTTGAGGGAAAATTATTTAATTTTACATCCTTAGTATAATTTTTTACAGCTTTATCAATTATTCTGTCTAAATTTTGATATTTTTTTACAAATTTTGGGTAAAAACCACTTAATCCAAGCATATCGTCAGTAACTAATATTTGACCATCACAATATAAAGAAGAACCGATGCCAATTGTTGGTATTTTAATCTCATTAGTGATTATTTTTGCTGCGTTAGATGATAGACACTCTAAAACAATAGCGAATGCACCTGCATTTTCAATTAATTTTGCTTCTCTAAGCAAATTTTGTTTCTCATAATTAGATTGTCCTTCCAGCTTAAATCTTTTTTTAAATTGAGGTGTATATCCAATGTGACCCATTACTGGAATTTTTCTTTGGACTAAATACTTTATTATTTTAAAATTATTTTTGTAATTTTCTAATTTAACAGCATCACACCTTGTTTTTTTTAAAATCAACCTTGCATTTTTGAGTGCTGTATTTGAATTGCTGTAACTTCCTTTTGGCATATCTACAACTAACAAAGACTTTTTTACTCCTGATTTTACACTTAAAGTATGTTGAATTATATTATCCATGCTAATTTTATGAGTATTTTTTTGGGCGTAAAGAACGTTAGCCATCGAGTCGCCTACTAAAATAATATCACAATATTTATCTAAAATTTTAGCAATACTTTTTGAGTATGCTGTGAGACTAACAATCTTAGTTTTATTTTTTTTTGAAATAATTTTTTTAATTTTAGAGTTCATTATTCTAATTCAATGGTGCTTGGTGGTTTGGACGTTATATCGTATACTACTCTATTTATACCCTTAACATTATTCACAATTTTATTAGAAATTCTATCTAAAAAATCTTTTTGAAAATTATAGTAATCCGCAGTCATACCATCTTTTGAGATGACTGCTCTCAATAAGCAAATATTTTCATAAGTTCTAGTATCTCCCATTACTCCAACAGTTTTTATTGGAAGTAATGCTGCATATGCCTGCCAAATATTGTGATAAAGATTATTTTGAATTAATTCATCAATATAAATATGATCTGCTTCTTGAAGAATTTTTATTTTCTTCGAAGTAATTTCTCCTACAATTCTTATTCCCAGTCCTGGTCCAGGAAAGGGATGTTTGTAATTTATTTCATTTACTAAATCCAATGATTTACCTAAAACTCTTACCTCATCTTTAAAAAATTCTTTTAATGGTTCTATAAGTTTTAATTTCATTAATTTTGGAAGACCGCCAACATTATGATGAGATTTTATTTTAGAAGTTTTGCTACCAGTAGAAGATCTACTTTCAATAATGTCTGGATAAAGCGTTCCTTGAGCCAAATATTTTATATTATTATATTTTTTTGCCTCTTTTTCAAAAACCTTGATAAATAAATTTCCAATAATTTTTCTCTTTTTTTCTGGATTTGTGACACCTTTTAATTTTTTGATAAAAATTTTTGAGGCATCAATTAATTTTACATTTAATTTATATTTTTTTTTAAAAATTTCAAAAGAACTTTTAAATTCATTCTTTCTCATTAACCCAGTGTCAACCATTATGCAAATCAGATTTTTTTTTATTGCCTTATTAATTAATAAAGCAGCTACACTACTATCGACACCGCCTGATAATGCGCATATAACTTTATCGTTCTTAACTTTTAATCTTATCTCATTAATAAGTCGTAATTTTTGTGAGTTTACATTCCAATTTTTTTTTATTTTACAGATTAGAAAAATAAAATTTTTAAATATTTGTTTGCCGTTTTCTGTATGCGTTACTTCAGGATGAAATTGCACTCCATAAATTTTTTTTGGGGTATTTTCTATTATTGTAAGTTTTGAGCTATTAGTTGAAGCTATAATTTTAAATGATTTTGGCAATTTTACAACTGCATCCTCATGGCTCATCCAAACTGTTGTTTTTTTTTTAAAAAAATTTTTTGTTAACTGTGAATGGTTTTTTTTAGTTAAGTAAGCTCTTCCAAACTCCCTTTTGCCTCTTGACGGTTTTATTTTACCTCCAAATAATTTGGCTATTAGTTGCAAGCCATAACAAATACCTAAAATTGGTATATTTTTCTCAAAGATCTTTTTTGATATTTTTTGGTAATTTTTGGAAGTGACAGATGATGGGCCACCTGAAAATATTATTCCCTTTATTAGATGATATTCTTTAATTTTTTCAAAATCTTTAGGAGTTATAATTTCTGAATAAACTCCAAGTTCTCTAATATTTCTTCCAATTAATTTTGTAACTTGAGAACCAAAATCAATAACTAATATTTTTTCTCTCTCTCTAGGAAATTGCATTTATTTCTTAGATAAATTCTCAATTTCAATTTTTAATTCATTATTTTTTTTGCAAAATTTATTACAAATTGAACTAAGTCTATTGTTTAAGTCTTTACTTTTTTTATAGTCTGACGAAGCAAGTTTAAGTTTTGCTAGATTATATATGGCTTCCTCATTTTTTGGGTTCAGTAGCATTACTGTGTTTAAATTTTGTTCTTCTAAGTCTTTTTTATCTAATTTATTAAAAATTTTTGATAAATATAAATATGATAACTCACTTTTAGGATTAAAAACTATTTCCTGTTCAAACTTAAATTGAGCTTCTTTAAATTTTTCTTTTTTGTATAAATTAATCCCTTCACTAAAATAATCAGACTTGGCATGTAAGAGGTTATTTAGAAGAAAAAAAATTAATATAGATCTTAAAATTAATATTTTCATAATTTATAATTAATTGATTTTTGAGTTACCTCAACACTGTGTACCATACTTTCATAAAAGCCTGCTTTAGTAATTTTAACAAATTTTGCTCTTTTGTTAATCTCTTTTAAGGATTTAGCTCCAATGTAACCCATAGACGATCTTAATCCACCCTGTAGTTGATAAATTATTTTGGATACCTTTCCTTTATATTCTACTCTTCCTTCAACACCCTCTGGTACAAACTTTGATTTATCTGTAAAATTACTTTGAAAATACCTATTTGCTGATCCAGCAGACATAGCCCCTATCGATCCCATTCCTCTGTATTTCTTAAATATTTTTCCCTCACTTTTAAATTTCTTACCTGGACTTTCATCTGTGCCTGCAAATATAGAGCCCATCATTATTGCATCTGCTCCTGCTGCCAACGCTTTAGCGATATCGCCAGAAAATTTTATACCACCATCGGAAATTATTTTAATATTTTTTTTATTTAACGCTTTTTTTACATCCATTATAGCTGAAATTTGAGGGACTCCGATACCAGCTACCATTCTTGTAGTACAAATAGATCCTGGTCCAATTCCAACCTTAATTATATCAGCCCCTGAATTATATAATTTTTTTGCAGCTTCCCCTGTTGCAATATTTCCTACGCAGAAAGGGATTTTACTTTTATTTTTTTTTAATTTTGATAATGTTTTTAAAACTTTTTCACTATGACCATGAGCGGTATCAATCACGATTAGATCTACTCCGCTATCTATTAATGCTTTGGCTCTTTCAAAATCTTCTTTATTTGTGCCTACTGCTGCTCCAACTAATAATTTTTTATTTTTAACTTTTTTTACTTCTGATGACTGTCTTTGTATATCTAGATTTCGATGTATCACTCCTATCCCACCCTCTTGCGCTATAGCTATGGCCATAGAGCTCTCAGTAACTGTGTCCATTGCTGAGGATAAAAATGGTACTTTAAGATCTATATTATTTGTTAGTTTTAAACTTATATCGGTATTTGAGGGAAGAATTGATGAAAAGCGTGGAAGCATTAAAACATCATCAAAGGTTAAAGCTTCTTTTATTGATACCATATAAACTTATATACAATTATTCTGATTTATAAAGTTTTTAATGTATCGCAGTGTATATAAGTTTCTTTTGACTCACTTCTGCTAGAGTCAGGCTTAAAAAAATTGACCGTTTTAAATATAGATTTTGCAAGATTCTTTACTTCAATAAAATCTTCACCCATAAATAACTTTGAGACTAATACACCTTTAGGTTTTAGCATATCTTTTGATAGACCAACTATTTCAGCGCATAATTGATTTGTTCTTATTGAGTCTAAAGATCTATTTCCTGTGGTATCAGCAGCCATATCTGAAATTATTATGTCTAATTTTGATTGAAAATAATCAATTATGATGTCTTTGGTATCATTTTGTAAAATATCAGCTTTTACAAACTCTACATTATTTATTGGCTCCATATCTTTTATATCAATAGATAATATCTTTCCGTTAGTGATAATTTTATTAGCTACTTGGGACCAGCCTCCTGGACAAGAGCCTAGATCTAGGAGATTTGAGTTTTTTTTTATAAACCGATATTTTTTATTTAATTCAATTAATTTAAATGAAGCTCTAGATCTATAACCTAGGGTTTTTGATTTTTTAAAATAAGGATCTCTATGCTGTTTTATTTTCCAAGAATTACTTTTCTTGGTTCTCTTTGATTTTTTCATTATAAAATATCTTCATGATTTTCTTCAGATATTTTAGAATTTTTTTTGTTTTGTGTTCTAAAAAGAATTACACCTACTGGTATTGAAATTAAATAAACTAATCCAAAAGCTAAAAGAGTTTCTAAAGTGTAAAATAATAATGCAATAAAAACTAATCCAATTCCTAAAAGAAGGAACACTGTAGTTTTTGGTGAAATTGATATCCTTTTTAAAGCTAAAGTAGGAATTTTACTTACAAGCATAATTGCAATAAAAATTGTGAAATAGGGAACAACTTTTTTTACATCAAAATCAAAATTAAGATTAGTCAACTCATATATTAAAGGCATTAGTATTAACAACCCACCAGCAGGTGATGGTATCCCCTCAAAAAAATTATTCTTCCATTCTTCCAATGTTTCAGTTTTAGTTAAATTAAATCTTGCTAATCTCAACACACAACAAACTGAATAAGTAAGAGTGATTGCCCATCCAAGTTTGCCATAATTATTTAATTCCCAAAAAAATAAAATAAATGCTGGTGCAATACCGAAGCTCACAAAGTCAGTTAAGGAGTCTAATTCTTTTCCAAATTCAGATGTTCCTTTAATTAATCGTGCAATTCGTCCATCTAAAGCATCTAAAATTGCTGCAATTAAAATTAATGTTACTGCCAGGCTATAGTTTCCATCAATAGAAAATTTAATGGAGCTGATACCTAAACAAACACCAGCTAATGTTAAAATATTTGGTAATAAGTACCTAGTTTTTTTGGATGATACTAATCTAAACTTTTTATTTTCTTCCATCACTCTCCAGCGATTAAACTTTCTCCAGCAACAACATTTTGACCTTGTTTAGCTAAAATATTTTTATTCTTAAAATAGATGTCTACTCTGCTTCCGAATCTTATCATTCCAATTCTTTCACCTTGTTTTAATTCTTGATCTTGCTCAACCTGGCAGACAATTCGTCTAGCTATTAATCCAGCAATCTGAACAATAATTATTTCTTCACCACTTGGAGTTTTTATTTTAAAATAATTTCTTTCATTTTCCTCACTAGCTTTATCTAAGGATGCGTTTAAAAACTTTCCAGGTTTGTAATATATCTCTTCAACTTTTCCTGATATTGGAGTTCTATTTACATGACAATTAAATACATTCATAAATATACTTACTCTTGTATATGTAGTATTTTCAAGTCTTAGCTCTACTGGACCTGAGCGTTCTGAGATGTCAGTAATTAAGCCATCAGCTGGACTTACTAAAAACTTATCATCATTAATAGAATATCTCTCAGGATCTCTAAAGAAATAATAAACCCAGAATGTAACTAAAATAAAAAGGACTCCCAGAAATTTGGAGAAAATCAAAATAATGAAATTAGCTAAAATTGAAATAGCTAAAAATTTATATCCCTCTTTATGTATCTTTGGAAATATTGTATTAAACATAATTAATAGTTTGATAATTTTTT
>MDSV01222829.1_pt1 | contig 11356 bp, 3 predicted proteins | sample 810851 | NCBI WGS metagenome assembly MDSV01 (sample SAMN05326640, study PRJNA326480) | marine metagenome | isolation source: seawater | place: Atlantic Ocean: North East | collected 2012 | reverse complement strand
GGAATTCCTATAATTAATTTAGGTTTTCCAAATGTACCTAAGTTAACAAGTTCTATAATTATTCCAGATATGTATGATATGAGTTTAAATATAATAGAATTTGAATTTGAAGAAATAGAAAATATAAATATTTCACCTTCCAAGGGGAACTTATCTAGAGATGTTAATCCATCTTCTATACCTCTAACATTTGGAAAAGTTTATGATATTGATGAATTTTATCCGAGTGAACTTGCATCTATTAGTGAACCATTTATAATTAGAGATAAAAGAGGGCTGACAATTACATTTAATCCAATACAATATAATCCTAAAACTAAGAAATTAAGAATATACAATAAAATTAGAGTAAGTGTAAACTCAGATAATGTTAATGGAAATAATATTTTACTAAGAAGTAATTCTCCAGAAAAAAAATCAAAAGAATTCTCAGAGATATACGATAATTTATTTATTAATTCTCGTGATGACTTTAGATTTAATTATTTAGATGATTATGGTTCAATGTTAATTATTTCTGATGACTCATTCTTAGATCAAATGGAAGAATTTGTAATTTGGAAAAATAAAAGAGGATTGCAAACTAATTTAGTGTCTATTTCTGAAGTTGGTAATAATGTAAATTCAATGCAAGATTATATAAACAACTATTATTATCAAAATGATTTATCATACTTATTATTAGTTGGAGATATTAGCCAAATACCAACTCATATAGTAAATGGAGCAGCTTCAGATCCTACTTTTGGATTCATTGAAGGTGATGATTCTTTTGCAGAAGTTATTGTTGGAAGATTTTCAGCAAATAATCCTTCAGAATTACAAACCCAGATTGATAGAACTATTTCATATGAAAAAAATCCTCCTACCTCTGATTACTTTAATAATGCCATTGGTATTGGATCAAATCAAGGTCCTGGATATGGAGGATTATCTGATGATGAATTTAATGATTTATTATGGAGTGACTTTTTGTCAAATTATACATATGATAATTATTTAGGCGTATATGATCCTAGCGGTACAGAACAACAAGCATTAGATGCTATTAATAATGGAGTAGGAATTATTAATTATACAGGACATGCTGGGCCTACTGGTTGGGGTAATGGTGCAGCTTTAAATGTAAATGATGTAAATAACTTACAAAATGTAGATAAGTTACCATTTATTTTTACTGTTGGATGCAATCCTGGTGAATTTAATAATTATGGTGAGAGTTTTTGTGAAGCATGGATGAGAGCGACTGATGATAATGGAAATCCTGTAGGTTCAATTGCTCATTTAGGTTCAACTATAAGTCAATCTTGGGAACCACCTATGCATGGCCAATGGGCTATGAATTCAATTTTAACAGAATCTTATGATAATAATCTTTCAAGATCTTTTGGTGGAATTGCTGTAAATGGATGTATGCACATGAATGAAGCTCAAGGTAGTTATGGAATTAATGAAACAAATCATTGGACAATTTTTGGAGATCCTTCTGTTATGATTAGGACAGATGAGCCTTCTCAGATTTCAGCAAGTTATAACAATGCAATTTTTGTAGGACAAACTGAATTTGTCATAGATGTTGGAATCGATGGTGTCTTAGGAGCGTTATCATCAAATGGGCAATTAATCTCTTCTTCTGTTTCAAGTGGAGGAGTGATTATTTTTGATTTATCAAATGTAATATTAAATCCTGGTACTGTTGATTTAGTTATTACTTCATTTAACTCAATCCCAATTGAAGATACAATTAATATAGGAGCTCCAGATGGCGCATATTTAGTTTATCATGATTATAATATTTTAGGTAGTGCAGATTTTGATCAAGTTAGTTATGGAGATTTTGTTGAAATGAGCTTGGAAGTTGAAAACATAGGTAATTTAAATGCAAATACAGTTACTGTAGAAATATCATCCGATGATCCATATATTACATTAATAAATAATCAATCATTATTTTCATACGTTTTAATGGATGAAACTTCAACTACAGAAGGTAATCCCCTTAGTTTTTCTATCTCAAATAATATTCCTGATAATCATACCATATATTTTCAAGCAAGTCTAAATGATGGTGAAAATCAATGGAGTTTTGGTTTTGGAATAATTGCTTCTGCTCCAGTCTTTGAAATTAATAATTTAGTTTTCCAAGATGATGGATTGGATGGTATTTGGGATCCAGGTGAAATTGCGATGATTAATGTTGATTTAGTTAATTCTGGTTCAGCGGGTTTTGGTTGGTATCCTGGTGCTACTATTCAAACTGATAATCCATATATAACAATATTAACTCATGAAAATGAAAATACTTTTTATGGTATTGATTCAAATACAACCTACCAAGGTTTTTTTCAAGTTCAGTCAAGTATTGATACACCACCTAATACCAATGTAGAATTCAATATTTCATGGGGCTATAGCGCTACTGCAACTTGTGAGAGTCTTAATCAATCATTAAATACGGATGGTTGTATAGAACAAGCAAACCTAATTTATAATTATATCGTAGGTCACCCCTCAATAATTATATGGGATCCATCTGATAATAATAGTTCTGGACAAAGATTAACTGATTATTTTGATTCTAATGGGTTTTCTAGTTATGATTATGTAACATCAATAGAAGTTCCAGAATTGGATAATTATTTGACTGCTTTTGTTTTACTGGGCATGTATCCTGGTAATTTTGTTATTCAAGAAAATAATGCTCAGCAATTTGTTGAATTTTTAACTAGTGGTAAGAATATGTATATGGAAAGTAATGATACATGGGCTTTTGATATGCAAACTTCTCTACAGCCTATGTTTGGTCTTTTGGGTATATCAGATGGTACCGGAGATTTAAGTTCTGTAATTGGTTCAGATGGTTCATTTGCTGAAGGTTTGTCAATGACATATAATGGTGAAAATAGTTTTATTGATCAATTGGCCCCATCTGGAGGATTTGCGCTACTTGAAAATGATATTGCAAATTATATTACAGCAGTTGCATATGAAAATCAGATTAATGGATATAAAACAGTAGGATCATCTCATGAAATAGCTGGTCTTCAGGGTGATGATTTTAATTTGTATATTGAAGGTGTTTTAAACTTTTTTGATAATGATAATGATTCTAATCCTAATCCAGAGTGTGCTGCTGGCGATATTGACCAAGATGGTTTTATAGATGTTACGGATATAATTAGAGTTGTTAATATTATTATTAATTCTGGCTTTCCACCTTCTGAAATAGAAATTTGTTCAGCAGATGTAAATTCAGATGGTGAGATAAATGTTCTTGATGTTCTTATTCTAATCAATGTTATTATTGATTCTCCAAGAGAGAGATCTTCTTTAATTTCAGAAGCTGAAATAATTTTAGAAAAAAATGAGATGAATGTTTCAACAAATAGTAAAATTAAAGGTATCCAGTTCGAAGTTGTTTCCTTAGGAAATCTAGAATTTAATGATGATTTAGAAATGGATATTTCTTATAATAAAATTGAAGATAGACATTATGGTTTAATATATAGTTTTGAAGGTAATTATATAGATTCTGAATTATTTAATTTATTCACATTAGATGCACCATTTATTTTAAATGAAATAATTATTGTTGATGGTTTAAATCAAAAAATTGAAAATACAATTTTAAATGATTATATTCCTTCAGCTTTTAAATTAAGTCAAAATTATCCAAATCCTTTCAACCCTATTACTAATATTGATTTCATTATAAATCAAGATAGCAATATTAAGCTTACCATCCGTGATATAGCTGGCAATCTAGTTAGAACTTTGGTTGATAAAAAAATGAGTCAAGGTAATTATAGCTATAGATGGAATGGGAATAATGATTTAGGATATCCCGTATCATCTGGTATCTATATATACACATTGCAATCAAGTAATTTTTTAGATTCCAAACGAATGATTTTATTAAAATAAAATTCATCTGTAACACTATGTAAAGATTATTGTTATATATTTACAGTAGATTTATTTTTAATTGTACCAAAAATTTAAATTTATGAGGACTAAATGAATACAAAGACAATAATAATTATTATTTTGTTCGCTTTTGCGATGCCAAGTCAATGGATTGATATAAATTCATCTGAGCCTAAATCACCTGAAGTTAATATAGTAGATTCAAGTTTTGAATCTACTACTATATCTTTTAGGCTTAATGGTTTTTATTTGAATCCTATTGAAATAAATGGCGAGAATTATAATTCGATTAGTTTTCCAGAATCTGCTAGTATGTTAGAACAAGGGAACCCTAATTTACCTAAAGTTTCAAGTTCTATAATCATTTCTAATGATAAAAAAGTAGTTTATGAAATTTTATCTTCTGAATATATTGAGTATAAAAATATTAAAGTTGCTCCTTCGAAAGGTAATTTTTCCAGAAATATAGATCCTTCTGTTGTGCCTTATCAATTTAGTAGTACTTATAATAATAACAGCTTTTTTCCAGAAGAAATAATTAGTCTTAGCGATCCTTACATTCTTAGAGATTTCAGAGGTGTTTCTGTTCAATTTTCTCCTATACAATATAATCCTAAAACAATGACTCTTAGAGTTTATAAATCTATTGAATTAAATGTAATATCTGATGAAATAGATAATATCAATATTATTGAAAGTGATTATAGCTTTATCAATAAAATAGATAAAGATTATAATGATATCTACAGTAATCATTTTTCAAATTTTGATTTATCAAATACAAGATTTGACTATTTAGTTGATCATGGAAATATGTTAATTATTTCAGAATCTGCATTTATGAGTACTATGGAGCCATTTGTTGATTGGAAAAATTTAAAAGGTATATCAACTGAAATGGTTAGTGTATCAAATATAGGTGCAAATGCCTCTTCAATAGCAAATTATGTAGAAAATTATTATTATTCTAATGGTTTGACCTTCTTATTATTAGTTGGTGATATTGCTCAAATTCCATCTACAATAGTTAGTGGAAGTGCTTCTGATGTTTCATATGGATGTATTGAAGGTAATGACTTTTATCCAGAGGTAATTGTAGGAAGATTTTCAGGAAATAATCCATCTGAAATATTAACTCAAGTAGAAAGGTCCATAAATTATGAAAGATATCCTCAGGCAAATGTCGAGTGGTATGATAATGCATTAGGAGTTGCTTCAAACCAAGGTCCTGGTTTCCAAAATATGAGTGATGATGTTTTTTCTCAATTTTTATGGGACTCAATTTTATCTGATTTTACTTATGATTCTTACCAAGGAGTGTATGATGGTAGTGGAGGCTCAGATTCTCAAGGTATATCTGCTATAAATGGTGGTGTTAGTATAGTTAATTATACTGGACACGGCTCTATTTCTAGTTGGGGTAATGGTGCTTCATTGAATAACACTCAAATTAATCAACTTACAAATAATAATAAGTTACCTTTTGTTATTACAGTTGGTTGTAATGTTGGTGAATTTAATAGTACTAATGCTTGTTATGCAGAGACATGGCAAAGAGCAACAAATGGGAATGAGCCAACTGGAGGTATTGCACATTTTGGCTCTACTATCAGTCAGTCATGGGAGCCTCCAATGCATGGACAATATGCAATGAATTTAATTATTACAGAAAGCTATGATAATAATTTAACTCGATCACTTGGTGGAATTGCAACAAATGGTTGTATGTACATGAATGATGCTCAAGGATCAAATGGTATAAATGAAACTAAGTATTGGACATTCTTTGGTGATCCATCACTTAATATTAGAACTGCTCCTCCTTCAGATTTATCAGTTAATCATGATGGAGTAATTTTAATTAGCCAGGAAGAATATGTTGTAGATGTTGGTGAGGATGGAGCTTTAGTTGCATTATCTCGAAATGGAGAATTACTATCCAGTGCTTATACAGTTGGAGGTGTAGCAGTCCTAAATTTAGGAAATTCTGTAGATATTCCTGGACAACTTGACTTAGTTGTATCAGGGTTTAATTCTTTTACTTATGAATCAGAGGTAATGGTTGTTTCTCCACAAGGTTCATATTTAATGATTGATGATATTGAAGTTCAATATGGACTTGTTGAAAATGGATTCTTATTATATGGACAAAATAATAATTTAGGAATTACTTTATCTAATGTTGGAAGTGATTCAGCAAGTAATATTTCAGTTGAATTATCTGTTGATAATCCATTTGTAAGTCTTATTGAGGGTACAGTTAATTATAATAATATCAATCCAAATCAAACAGTTGATCTAGATGGTTTGGTTTTATATGTAGATTCTAATGCTTTAAATGATGAAATCGTTAATTTGACTTTTCAAATTTCTAGTGATGATGATTCAGTTCAATTAGTAGTACCTTTTACAATACAAGCTCCTAATATAGGTTTTAATAGCATGTCTGGATCATTAAGTTCAGGTGAGACTTCTGATTTAACCATAGCTTTGTTTAATTCTGGCTCTGCTGCTATTAATTATCCAATTGTATCTCTTGAAGGTGATATGTACGTAACAGTTAATTCTTCTGGAATTAATAATGCTTACTATTGGGATTATCTTCAAGGAAATAATCAAGAGAACTTAAATGCAAATGTTTCAGTTAGTTCCTCTGCACCAATAGGACATGTTGCAGAATTAACTATTCGTGTTAATAATTTAAATGGTGATTTAGATATAGTATTTCCTATTAACGTAGCTATTGGTCAGATTACTGAAAATTTTGAATCTGGATTCAGTGATATTCTTGATTGGGAGTTTTCTGGTGATTCTAATTGGGAAATAACAACTACTGATCAATATGAGGGTTTTTATTCTGCAAAATCTGGTCAAATAGAAAATAATCAAAATACAGATATGTCTGTTACTTTAGATGTTGTAATTGATGGCCAAATTAGTTTTTACTATAGAGTAGCTTCTGAGTATAGTCCTTCAGGGTTATATTTTTATGATGGTTTAGAATTTTATATTGATAATCAAATGGTTGGACAATATTCTCCTGATCAAAATGGTAATACTCCTTGGACTTTTGCAAGTTTTCCTGTTGAGTCTGGAACGCATACGTTTACATGGTCTTATATAAAAGATGGAGGTGGTGGATCGACAGATATGCCAGAAGATTGTTCATGGATTGACTATATAACGTTCCCTCCTGCCTCTGTTGGTGATGGTTCTGTCTTGGGTGATATGAATGGAGATGGCTCATTAAATGTTCAAGATATTGTTATGATTATTAATATGGTTATAGGAAATTCTGAATCAGATTCCAATGCTGACATAAATATGGATGGTACTGTTGATGTACTAGATATTGTATTAGTAGTTAATATTGTTTTGGGTAGTTAGATAAATAAATCTTTAGTTATTTCATCAACAAATAAAAACCCATTATCAATTAGTCTAATTCTGTCATTGGACACTGATAGACAATCCCATTTTTCATTAATTTTTTTTATATAGGTTTTGTCAATTAAATCATTGTAATTATTTAAATCAGAAGTTCTAATACCAGCTTTTAATCTAAGTCCATTCAATATTATTTCATTGAAATTATCAATACGAGATAGGTTTTCCTTTCCTTCTAATGCTGATTTATTGTTAATAAGTTGTTTGATATATTTTTCTAAAGATTTCACATTCCACCATCTTTCCTTTAAATTATATGAATGAGCTGATGGTCCAAATGATAAATATGGTGAAAGGTTCCAATAGTGAAGATTATGCATAGATTCCATTTTTTCCTTTGAGTAATTAGATATTTCATATTGATAATATCCATGCTTAGTTAAAATATCATTTGTTAGAAGAAATTGTTCTATATCAATTTTTTCAATAGGCATTAAAATCTTCTTATTTTTTACTAAGTTAAATAGTTTTGTTTCTGGCTCTACCGTTAACGAATATGCAGAAATATGTTCAGGATTTAATTTAATAATAGTATTCAAATCTTCTTTCCAATTTTTAGAAGATAATCCAGGAATATTAAAAATCATATCTGTATTAATGTTTTCAAATCCAGCTTTTCGTGCATTTTCAAATGTTTTAAAGCAATCTTGAGATTTGTGGAGTCTTCCTAATTGCTTAAGGATTTTATCATTAAAACTTTGGAATCCCATAGAGAGTCTATTTACTCCAAGATTTCTTATATCCTTCAAATATTCCAAAGGTGCTTCACCTGGATTTGCTTCAAGTGTAATTTCTTTAATATTTGAAGTATCAAATGTATCATGTAATTTTTTTAAAATTTGTTCTAAATATCTAGCTGGTAGAATTGAGGGAGTACCTCCTCCAAAAAAAATGGTATTAAATTCCCACTCTCCATTATAATTCTTATAAGACTCTATTTCATTAATGATACATTTTGTAAATAATGGTATTTGATCTTCTTGTTTTGTAATAGAGTAAAAATCACAATAAACGCATTTTACTTTACAAAAAGGAATATGAATATATAAACCAGCTTTTTTCATGAATTAAATTTATTTTTGATTTGAATTATTCCTTCAATGATCATCCAAATAATGAGTGTAATTAAAAAGATATTGATTGATAGTAATAAATAATTTCTCGATATAAAAAATTCACTTGATTTTATGAATAAAGATATAATAGTAATAATCATTATAAAAATCATAGGAATTAATAAAGGGATAATATTTCTTTTTTTGCTCCAAAAATATATAGATAATATCATAAGTGTTAAAGCTGCTAGCATTTGGTTAGATGCACCAAAAATAGGCCAAAGTTTCCATCCAGTTCCATTCAAAGTTAAAAAATAAGCTGGGACTATACCTAATATGGTAGCTATAATCTTATTTTTTAATGGTGTTATCTTAGAAGCATTTCCAAGTTCATTTATAATCATCCTTTGAATTCTAGTTGCTGTATCAAGTGTCGTCGCTGCAAATGAAATAATTAAAACTGATATAAGTGTTCGAGCTAATTCTGTAGAAAGACCAAGTTTTTCAAGTAAGGCTCCGCCACCGAGTACAAATGCCATAAATTTATTTTTTGCAGCATTTTCCCAGCTATCATAGTAGCTATCCCATGTTAGATGTTGATGAAAAACACCATTAATCTCACAATTAGTAACAAGAGCAATACCAGCAACAGATGCAATAATAGTTGCTAACGCAAGAGATCCTTCTCCAAGCATACTGCCATATCCAATCATGCGCGCATCTTTTTCTTTATTAATTTGTTTAGAAGTTGTTCCAGAAGACACAAGGCCATGGAATCCGCTTATTGCACCGCATGCTATTGTGACAAATAAAAATGGAATAATAGGTGGGCCCCCGGATGATAGATTTAATGCTGGTGCAGTGATTTCAGGTTGAAAAATAAATATTGAAGTATATATTAATCCTAGACCTACAACAAGTTGATGAGAATTTATATAATCTCTTGGTTGAAGTAGTAACCACACAGGTAACATGCTAGCAATTCCTGAATAAATGAATAGAAAAATTATCCAAATATTTTGAGGATTTGAAACATTTAAATTTATGGGATAAATAGTACCTAGGTAAATAAACATGTATAAAATAAATAATGCAATTAGTGAAGGTACAAAAGAATGCATTTTTTTTCTATATATTATATATCCCATAATTAAAGCAATAATTATTTCAATATTTACTGGAAGAACTGATGATGGATAAATAGTGAATAATTTTGATATTGCCATTGCAAAAACTGCTAATACTAACCAAGTCAAGCACATAACAAAACATAAGAACATAATTCGTATTCTTTTGTTAATTACTTTTGATGAAATATCAGCAATTGAACGTCCATTTTCTTTAAGGCTAATGCTTAATGCACCGAAATCATGTACAGCTCCCATGAAAACAGTTCCTATTACTACCCATAAAACAGCAGGTAGCCATCCCCAAAAAACAGCAATACATGGACCAATTATAGGCGCGGCTCCAGCTATTGAAGTGAAATGATGACCAAATAAAATATGTTTTTTAGTTGGAACATAGTCAATATTATCTTTTTGTTTATGAGCTGGTGTTGAAGAATTATTAGATAAATTAAATATTTTATCTGAAAGATATTTGCTGTAGTATCGATAGCCTAAATAAAAAAATGAGAAGGCAAAAAAAACTAAAAAAATTGAATTCATAGCTATTGACTTAAAATTATATTAACGATAGTTATTATATCAAGTATATTTATAATAGAATCTTGATTCGCATCTGCATTTAGTAAACTGTATTCATTTTGGATAATCTCTTGAATTATTATATTTATTATAAGTATTATATCTAAAATATCAATCGTTGAATCAATGTTAGCATCTCCATAGTTATTAGAATTATATTCAAAATAGCCTATATCTGGCATACTTCCAGAATACTGATATATTTCTTGATTAATAATATTTTCTCCATTTATAATAAGAGAATTTGTACCTGTATCAATACAAGGAGAAGAAGCTGACAAGTTGTAATTATTCGATTCAATAAATAAGGGATTTGATGATATTGTATTATAATGATTGATATTATCAATTATTTTAATGTCTGAAAAATAAGCATTTACATCAAGAATTGAATTATTTGGTAAGGGTAAAAATTCATGAGTTCCATTATCATTCCATAGAATTGAATTAGCAAATACAAGATGAGAGTTGTCAGTTAGTCCAAATGAGAATGCACCATTATTATCTACAATTGTTGATTGAATAACTGTCATATTGATATCATCAACAACTAATCCTAGAGGTTCTCCCATACTTATTGCAGATCCATAATTCCCTGTATTATTATAAATTAATAAATGGTCTAACGTAATATTACCAGATAACACTCCAATACCAGCTCCTATATTAGCAGAATTATTAAAGATTTCTGTATTAGATAGAGTTAATTCTAAGGGAGTATCTGTAAAATTAAAGCCACATAATATGCCACCACCACCATTTAATTGATAGAGATTTAATCCTACACTATTGTTTTTTATAATACAATTATCTATAAAGGTTATGCCGCCATTTATTGCTATTGCGGCACCTCCGAGTGCATCTCCATCTGGGATATGGTTATTTTCAAATAAAACATTTTGAATGTTTGAGTGAGAATCTACTAAGCCTATTCCTGCCCCAAAGTTAGTTGCAGTATTATCTTTAATGATTAAATTATTCAAATTAATGTTTGAGTTAATAGATGTAATTGCTCCAGATTTAATATAGTTATACATCATATCATTAAACATTGAAGCGTCTGAAGCTACGCTAATAAAATACTCAAAATCAACTCCTTGTCCATATCCGCCTTGTAATGTAAAACCATCTACAATGGCAGTATCATTAATAGCATTAATAATTGTTATAACTGATTTACTAGAATCCATAACTTCATTTTGATAATTTGCTATAATG
>MDSV01177121.1_pt1 | contig 11356 bp, 10 predicted proteins | sample 810851 | NCBI WGS metagenome assembly MDSV01 (sample SAMN05326640, study PRJNA326480) | marine metagenome | isolation source: seawater | place: Atlantic Ocean: North East | collected 2012 | reverse complement strand
TGGCTACTGAAGCAACTGCAGGCGCTATTTATAAGCGCCTGCTGACCTACCTGGGGCCGCAGAAATGGTACTTTTTGCTGAGTATCATCGGTTTTGCGATGTTTGCGGCTTCTGCTCCGGCGCTTGCTCATTTAATGGGTGTTGTTGAAGAAACCCTGAATGAGCCAACGCAGGAGAATATTTTCCTTCTGGTATCTGCGCTCTTTGCTGTTTACCTCTTTCGTGGTATCGGTACCTTTCTTGGTAAGTATTTTACGGCCTTGGTTGGGCGTGAAATTGTGCATGCACTGCGTACCCAGCTGTTCAATCGTATGCTGCGTCTGCCCAGCCAATATTATGATAATGAATCCAGTGGGCGCGTAATATCACGGGTTATTTTTGATGTTGAGCAGGTCAACGGCGCCAGCACCAAAGCGTTGACGACGGTGGTTCAGGAAGGTCTTACCGTGACTCTTCTGATGGGGTATCTGATCTGGCTGGACTACACTCTGACGGCGATCTTTCTTGTCGTTATTCCAGTGATTGGTGGTCTCGTTTCTTTAGCAAGTAAATTTTTCCGCCGTTACAGTCGTCGCATCCAGAAATCCATGGGCCAGGTAACTCAGGTTACCAACGAATCGATCAGCGGTTACCGTGAGGTTCGTACCTATAATGCCACCTCGGTTGAGGAACAGCGGTTTCTGAAAGCAAGCAATGAAAACCGCAAGCAGGTGATGAAATTCGCGTTAACGAATGCGATCAACGTCCCTTTGTCTCAGCAGGTTATTGCTACCGGCCTGGGGGTGATGATTTATCTGATGTTTCAGCGTGTGGCCAGTGGCACCATGGACGCAGGTGAATTTCTCCAGTTTATTACTGCTGCGTCTCTGATCGCCAAACCTCTTCGTGCGCTCACTGACGTCAACTCGGTTATTCAGAAAGGCGTTACCGCTGCTGAGTCTGTATTTAGTGTGCTGGATACTGAAACTGAGAAGGATACCGGCACAAAAGAATTAGGAAAAAGCACGGGCGCGGTCGAGTTTAAAGAGGCTCGTTTCCGTTATGCTCAAGCAGAGACGGATGCTATCAAAGGCATCAACCTGAATATCAAAGCCGGTACTTCGGTCGCGTTTGTCGGTCGCTCTGGCAGCGGTAAAACGACCCTGGTCAATCTGCTACCGCGCTTTTACGAATTAACGTCGGGCAGCATCAGCATTGATGGCCACCCAATCAATGAGCTGACGCTTAACTCATTGAGAGAACAGATCGCGATCGTGTCACAGAGTGTGACCCTGTTTAATTGCAGCATTCGCGAAAATATTGCTTACGGCAGTCTTGCCGATGCAAGCGACGAAGCCGTTATTGAAGCAGCGAAAGCCGCACATGCGCACGAATTTATTGAGAAACTCCCTGAAGGGTATGACACTCAGGTGGGCGAAAATGGCGTCATGCTTTCGGGCGGTCAGCGTCAGCGTCTGGCGATTGCACGGGCCATTCTTAAAAATGCCCCAATTCTTATTCTGGATGAAGCCACCTCGGCCCTGGATACAGAGTCTGAGCGACACATCCAGGCGGCGATGGAAGAAGTCATGAAGGGCCGTACCACATTGGTTATCGCTCATCGTCTGAGCACCATTGAAAACGTCGACACGATCGTTGTGATTGATGATGGACAGGTTGTTGAATCTGGCCCGCATCAGGAACTTCTTAATCAGCAGGGCGCATACGCTCAGCTTCATCAGCTGCAATTTGCAGAGGAAGAGTGATCGTGGGGTTGGCGGCCCGTATAGAGAAAAACTGGTACGGCCGTGCGCTGGGAAATCTTTGGTTGCTGCCGCTCTGGTGTCTGTTTGTTCTGGTAAGTGCGCTTCGGCGTGTTAAATATCAGATTTTCCCTGCCAGTCCGGCAGACACGCCGGTACTCGTTGTTGGCAATATTGCCATCGGCGGAACCGGAAAAACGCCGTTGATCACCTTGCTCGCCGGGCTCGCCGCAAAGCAGGGGATTCGTGTCGGTGTCGTGTCTCGAGGGTACGGTGGTCGCGCAGAGCAATACCCTCTGGTGGTTGATACAGATACACCGGTTGCGCAGTCGGGTGATGAGCCTGCTTTGCTCGCAGGGCTGGGGCTCCCGGTGGTTGTTGACCCTCAGCGAGCCCGTGCGGTAAAGGCGTTAAAAGATAAAGTAGATCTGATTCTGTCAGACGATGGCCTGCAGCATTATGCGATGGCCAGAGACGCCGAAATTGTTGTCAGTGATGCGACGCGCGGATTTGGTAATGGCTGGCAGTTGCCGGTTGGGCCTCTGCGTGAGCCCATATCCCGTATCGATACGTGTGATCTGCACCTGGTAAATGGCGTTGATTTCACGGTGCAGCCGACAGGCTATTTCGTCGATTCGGTTGAGCTATCGCCTGAGAGCCTGAAGGGCAGGCGTGTTCACGCTGTTGCTGGCATCGGAAATCCAGCACGCTTTTTTACCACGCTCCGGCAGTTGGGCGCTGATGTTGTAGAGCATGCATTTTCAGATCATCACGCGTTTGTAAAAGACGACCTCGTATTTAATGATGATTTACCCGTCGTCATGACAGAGAAAGACTGGGTAAAATGTCGTCACTTTGAACTACCAAATTCTGGATTTCTTCGGGTGAGCGCCGTACCGTCGGAAGCCGCCGAAGAAAACATTTCGCAGTTATTGAAAAGATTGGGAGCAATCCGTCATGGATAAAAAATTACTGAGCATGCTGGTATGCCCTGAGTGTAAAGGCAAATTGAAGTACGACCGTGAAGCTCAGGAGCTTCTGTGTACGTTCGATGGTTTAGCGTATCCGATTCAGGATGGCGTGCCGGTCATGCTGGAAGGCGAAGCTCGTAAGATGAGCGAAGAAGAAAAGCTAGAGAAAGCCAAAGCGGTGAAACCAGCCGAATGATCCGGGTACTGTTTGTTTGCCTCGGCAATATCTGTCGCTCTCCAACGGCGCACGGCGTCATGCTGGGGCTGCTGGAGAGTGAGGGTCTGAATGATCAGGTCTTTGTCGACTCTGCGGGAACAGCAGGGTGGCATATCGGTAAAACGCCAGACCCGCGCTCTCAGCAGGCGGCACTCGCGCGGGGCGTTGATATTTCAGACCAGCGTGCACGCCAGGTTTCTGCAGAAGATTTTGAAACTTTCGATTATGTTCTGGCAATGGATCGATCAAACCTCGACGATCTGAAAGCACTCTATGCCAGTAATGGAAGTCAGGGCACTGAGCCCAAACTGTTTCTGCGTGCATTTGGACGCAGCTTTGACGAACATGAAGTGCCTGATCCCTATTACGGTGGTGAGGCAGGATTTCGTCATGTTCTTGATCTGGTTGAAGACGCCTGTGACGGCTTGTTGGCCGACATCCGGCAGAAGATGGATGCCTGATGTCTCAGATGCCGGTCATTTCTGAACACTATTCACTCCACGATAAAAATACGCTCAGGCTGGCTTCGTGTGCGGAGTACTTCGCAACATTTACCTCAAGTGATGAACTTGCGGAGCTTGTTCACTGGGCAGAGCAGAAAAGCCTTGCGATCCGCGTCCTCGGCGGGGGAAGCAATGTCCTTATGCCTGAGTTTGTTCCGGGGCTCGTTATTCAGTCAAAAGATGAAACGGTATCGGTCGTTTCTGAAGATGAAAACTCAGTCGTTATAGATGTGGCGGCCGGGAAGTGCTGGCACGACTGGGTGGTTGAAAGCATTCAGTATGGCCATGGTCTTGAGAATCTTGCACTGATTCCAGGTTCGGTCGGCGCCTCGCCCGTGCAGAACATCGGTGCTTATGGTGTTGAGGTGTCAGACCTTCTTGTCTCTGTGACTGGGTTCAGTATTGCAGAACAGCGCATGCTGACAATTGAAAAAGCAGATTGCGATTTTTCCTATCGGGATTCTGTTTTTAAACATCGCCTGAAAAATAATTTTGTTATTTGTAGTGTCAGGTTCCGATTGAATAAGTTCTTTGCGCCCAATCTTGAATATGCGCCGCTTAATTCACTTGAACCAAATGCCTTGTCTGCTCGGGATTTGATCGATTTTGTGGTCGGCGTCCGGTCGGCAAAACTGCCAGATCCTAGACTGATTCCTAATGCTGGCTCCTTTTTTAAAAACCCGATTGTCAGTACTGAGACCGCCGAAGACCTCAAAAACCTGCACCCAACACTGCCTGTTTATCCGGTTCATAGTTCTCCCCAGAGTGCTAAGTTGGCGGCAGGCTGGTTAATTGAGCAGTGTGGCTTTAAAGGCAAAGCGTACGGGCCCGTTGCCATGTATGAAAAACAAGCGCTCGTGCTGACCGCTCCGGGGGAGGCTGAGCTACAGGATGTCGCCCGCTTGCAAAGCCTGGTGCAGACAGAAGTCGAATCACGCTTTGGTGTCCACCTCGAACCTGAGCCGCAACTCTTTACTGACTGAGGTTTCGGCTCAGTTTATTCAGAATATCAAGGTGCGGCCCACATCGCGGACGATCTGCACTAGTCAAGGAACTACATCAAAGCCTCTGGTTACTGGAAACGGGGCATTCAAACTCAGTTTATTGGCGGGCAGGCTTCTTGGTAAATGTGACGATGGCAATACCGCCGAGCACCAGCAGAGAGGCAATGACGAATCGACTGGTGATGGGCTCTGCCGCGAATAGCAATCCACCAACGGCGGCAATGACTGGCACTGAGAGCTGGACGACCGCCGCTTGAGATACCCGAAGGTGGCTGATGACGGCATACCACACTGCATAGCCTGCACCCGATGCAAGTGCGCCTGATGCGATGGCGAGCAGCAGGCCTCTTTCCGTTAGGTAAACGTCGCCGAAAGAGTAAAAAAGTAGAATCAGCGCAGGTATGCACGATCGTAAAAAGTTTCCACTGGTGTCGGCCAGAGGCGTCGCAGAGCCTCGCCCGATCAGGGTATACACGCCCCAGGCAGCCCCCGATATGGCCATAAGAACGAAGCCGGCAAGCTCAGGTGCTTCTGATCCCGGCAGCAGCATATAACTTAAGCCGCCAAAGGCCAGAAGAGTGCCGGCCCATTCTGTGAGCGCAAGTCGATGCCCACGAAAAACGCCAATCAGAATCATGGAAAGCTGCACAAAACCAAACAGAATAAGTGCACCTGCGCCGGTATCAATGCTGATGTAACCGAATGACAGGGTCGCTGCGTAAATAAACAGAGCCGTTGCGGCGGGCCAGTTGCCGTAATTCAGAATCTGGTTCGGTCGACTGGGCTTCAACAGGATTAACGAGAGCAGGGCAAGGAAAACGGCGCCAGCAATAAGCCGCACCAGGGTGTATCCGGCCGGGTCGATAGTCTCGTCTTTGAGTGCCAGTCGACAGAGGACAGAATTACCGGCAAAGGCAAGCATTGCAAAGGCGGTGAGCCCTAGTGTGCGAAGCCAGTGAGGAGGCGAACTCATAAAAGTCCGGGTTAAAACCCGAACTTTTCTAAGACAGGGCTTGAACCCTCATCCCAGCGGACAAGCCAGCCGTGATCGTCGCCCCAGTCACCGAGTACGATGCGCTGACGCTTCTGGCCGTTACATTCCCAGTCATGAGTTGCGGGGCGGTGAGTGTGACCGTGGATCAGCAGGTTTACTTTCGCATCATCCATCACCTTGTCGACCTCTTCGGGGGTGACGTCCATAATGTCGTCCGCTTTCATCTGCTGGCCAGCTTTGCTTTCTGACCTGACCTGTTGACCAATGGCCAGTCGTTCTTCGATCGACTTGCTCAACAGATCGGCCTGCCACTCAGGGTTGCGGAACAGCTGTCGCATGTTCATGTAAGCAACGTCACGGGTACACAAGCTATCACCGTGCATCAGCAGCGCTTGCTGATCGCCAACGGTAATAACCGTACCTTCAGCGAGCATCTCCGCGCCGCAGGCATTGGCGAATACATCGCCCATCAGAAAGTCGCGATTACCGTGCATAAAGAAAATCTTTACGCCTTGATCCGCGAGAGCTTTCAGTGAGGTTTGAATGCGTTCAACCAGAGCGTCGGTGTAATCGTCACCGATCCAGACTTCGAAGAAGTCGCCGAGAATATACAGTGTCTCTGCGTCTTTGAGCCGGTCCAGCAGTCCGAAGAAGCCTTCGGACATGGCTGGTCGGTTGCCCTGCAGGTGCAGGTCAGAAATAAAGTAATGCGTCATAGAAACCGGATCAGTCAGCGATGACTTCAGCTTTCTCGATGATTACGTCTTCCGCAGGTACGTCCTGGTGGCCCATAGCCATCGTGGTACGCACGCCTTTGATGCGGTTAACCACATCCATGCCTTCAGTTACTTTGCCGAATACTGCGTAGCCCCAACCCTGCATGTCTTTGCTGGTGTGGTTAAGGAAGGCGTTATCAGCAACGTTGATAAAGAACTGCGCGCTGGCAGAGTGTGGGTCCATGGTGCGGGCCATCGCCAGGGTGCCAACTTCGTTCTTGAGGCCGTTGTCAGCTTCGTTTTCGATAGGCTCGCGAGTCGCCTTCTCTTTCATGCCAGGCTCCATGCCGCCGCCCTGAATCATGAAACCGTCGATGACGCGGTGGAAGATAACGCCGTCGTAGAAGCCATCTTTAACGTACTGCTCGAAGTTCGCGGCAGTTTTAGGAGCTTTTTCGTGGTTCAGTTCGACTTTGATGTCACCAAAGTTGGTTTTCAGCAGGATCATGATTTCTCTCAGCTCAAATAGTGTGTTCGGGTATCCCTTACGGGCTTTCGGCGCGTATAATACCGCCTTTTTCCACGGCCCGACATGGGGCGGCTATCGTTTCTGTACAGATACGGACCAATATGACTGATACGACATCGAACACCAGTAATAATTTCATCGCCAAAATCATTCAGGAAGACCTTGATGCCGGGCGCGTACAATCGGTACAGACCCGATTCCCGCCAGAGCCAAATGGTTACCTCCATGTCGGCCATGCGAAATCCATCTGTCTTAACTTCGGTGTTGCCGAACAGTTTGATGGCGCATGTAACCTGCGTTTCGATGACACCAACCCAGAGAAAGAAAGCCAGGAATTCATTGATGCGATCAAAGACGACATCACCTGGCTGGGCTATCAGTGGAAGGGCGACATTCACTACGCGTCTGATTACTTTGATCAGCTGCACGACTGGGCGGTTGAACTGATCAAGGCCGACAAAGCCTATGTCTGTGACCTGAACGCCGAAGAGGCGCGCGAATATCGCGGCACCCTGACCGAGCCGGGTAAGAACAGCCCATATCGCGAACGTACTGTCGAAGAGAATCTCGACCTGTTTGCTCGTATGAAAGGGGGTGAGTTCGATACGGGTGCGAAAGTTCTGCGCGCTAAGATCGACATGGCGTCGCCGAACATGAATATGCGCGACCCGATCATCTACCGCATTCGTAAGATCACCCATCACCAGACTGGTGATACGTGGTGCATCTATCCGACCTATGACTTTACTCATGGGCAGTCGGATGCGATTGAGGGCATCACTCACTCTGTGTGCACGCTGGAATTCGAAGATCACCGCCCATTGTACGAGTGGTTCATCGAAAACCTGCCGGTACCTGCGCAGCCAAAGCAGTACGAGTTTGGCCGCCTGAACCTCGACTACACAGTAACGTCTAAACGTAAGCTCAAGTTCCTGGTTGATGAAGGCGTGGTCGCTGGCTGGGATGACCCGCGTATGCCGACTATTTCCGGTATGCGCCGTCGTGGTTTTACCCCAAACTCAATTCGTACCTTCTGCGACATGATTGGCGTAACCCGCAGTGATGGCATGGTAGATGTAGCCATGCTGGAGCACGCGTTGCGTAGCGACCTGAACCAGAATGCACCTCGCGCCATGGCCGTACTCAAACCATTGAAAGTGGTGATTGAAAATCTGCCTGAAGATCACAAAGAAATGCTCAAAGCGCCATTCCACCCAGAGCTGGATCTGGGCGAGCGTGAGATGCCATTTACGCGTGAAATCTTTATTGATCAGGACGACTTCAAAGAAGAGTACAGCAAAAAGTTCAAGAAGAAGTTCTGTCCGGGCAAACGCATCCGTCTGCGTTTCTCTTATGTAATAGAAGCAACCGATTACGAGAAAGACGCCGAAGGCAATGTCACGCTCGTGAAGGCGAAGCTTATTGAAAATACCCTTGGCGAAAACCCGGAAGACGGCGTAAATCCGAAGGGTGTTGTTCATTGGGTGTCGGCCACCGATCACAAAGAAGCCGAACTGCGTCTGTATGAGCGACTCTTCACCAGCGCGACGCCAGACAAAGGCGAGGGCGACTTTATGGATCACGTGAATAAAGATTCATTGAGTGTAGTTACCGCACTGATCGAACCGGCACTGGCCGAAGTGGATGCTGAGGCAAACTTCCAGTTTGAGCGAGAAGGCTACTACGTTGCTGATCGTTTTGATCATACGGCAGATCGTCCAATCTTTAATTTGACTATTGGCTTGCGTGAAGACAAAGCCCTTTTGGGCTAACTGCCTTGAAACTACAGCGTTGAAGTGCGCCTCAAAAATACTCATTTACTCTAGTAAACTCCGTTTTTTGATGCGCCCTTCGCCTTGTATTTTCGGCGTCGTAAACGCCCAAAATTAACCGGCAACTAAAGCCTCAAATTTAGCTATCGGAAAAAACATGACACTGAAGATTTTTAACACCCTGACCCGACAGAAAGAAGAATTCAAACCCCTCGTACCCGGTAAGGTCGGCATGTACGTGTGTGGCATGACGGTCTACGATTTCTGTCATCTGGGGCATGCCCGTGTCATGGTCGCGTTTGATGTTATTGCGCGTTATCTGCGCCATCGCGGTTTCGATGTGAATTACATCCGTAACATCACCGACATCGACGACAAAATCATTCAGCGTGCTAACGAAAATGGCGAAGCCTTTGACGCACTGACTGAGCGCTTTATCGCAGAAATGCACAAAGACTCAGAGTTGCTCGGTATCGAAAAGCCAGACGCAGAGCCAAAAGCCACCGCACACATCGGTGACATCATTAAGCTGGTTGAAACTCTGATCGAAAAGGGTTTTGCCTACGCTGCTGATAATGGTGACGTGTATTACCGTGTTCGTAAGTTTGAAGGTTACGGCAAGCTGTCGGGTAAGGTTCTTGATGAGCTTGAAGCCGGCGCCCGTGTAGAAGTGGGCGACGTTAAAGAAGACCCGCTCGACTTCGTACTCTGGAAGTCGGCTAAGCCAGAAGAGCCACACTGGGATTCCCCGTGGGGTATTGGTCGCCCGGGCTGGCACATCGAATGTTCTGCGATGTCGACCTGCTGCTTAGGCGACACCTTCGACATCCACGGCGGTGGCCCGGATCTTAAATTCCCGCACCACGAGAATGAAATCGCTCAGTCAGAAGCGGCAACCGGCAAGAAATACGTTAACACCTGGATGCACGCAGGGGCAGTGCGCGTCGACGGCGAGAAGATGTCTAAATCACTGGGCAACTTCTTCACCATTCGTGAAATCCTCGACAAATACCCGGCCGAAGTTGTTCGCTTCCTGCTGCTGTCGAGCCAGTACCGCAGCCCAATTAACTACTCAGAAGATAGCCTGAAAGAAGCGCAGACCAAACTCGAACGTTTCTACAATGCACTGCTGAGTGTTGAAGTGGGTTCTGTCAGCGATATTGATAACGACTACAGCGCTCGTTTCCACGCAGCGATGGATGACGACTTCAATACGCCGGTTGCTATCGCCGTGCTGTTTGATCTGGTGCGCGACCTGAACAAAGCATCAGGCGAAGAGCAGGCCGCACTGGCGGGCCAGCTTCGTTATCTGGGCGGTGTCTTGGGCTGCTTGCAGTCTGATCCGCAAAGCTTCCTACAGTCGGGTGCTGGTGATGAAGCGGAATGGATCGAAGAAATGATCCAGAAGCGTGCAGAAGCCAAAAAAGCCAAAGACTTTGCGACAGCAGACGCTGTACGTGATGAGCTGGTTGCTAAAGGCATTGTGCTGAAAGACGGACCGGAAGGGACGACCTGGTCGAAATCGTAATCTAATAAAAAAGTACTAGATTAACGAATAAAACGCCGGGCAATGCCCGGCGTTTTTGTATCTCATGAATGTAAAGATGTACTGTGTATAACAATAGTATATTTCCGAGATTCGCGGAAATCTGGCACGCTTTACACTCGAGCTTGCGCGTTTTGCCGCAGGGTAGTACGGTAAACGTCATACGAATCAGAAACTTACAAGCTTGGTTTACAAGTTTATGTGCGCAGGACTATCGAAATAACAGGCGTGCGCGTTTTCCTGGAAGGGAGGTTTAAGTTATGGAAGATTCTTCAATGCTGTCAATGAGTTATCCCAGAAACCTCGAAAGAGTGTTCCAGGATAAACGCGCACGCACACTAATAACCTGTTAGCCTCATGGGAGCATGAATTGAATTTTCAAGATTTTCTTCCGTTTGTAGGCTTAGCTGTTCCGCTTATTGCGTTATATTTTGTGGTAAGGAATTACTGGCGAAAGTCGGGAATGCACATAAAGGGTCAGTTTACTATTATCTCAAGCGCTTACGCCGAAGATAGATATGTTGACAGCGTCACCCTAGAAAATTTCAAAGACAGATCAGTAATCATATTTAAGGTGTTCTTGAGGATTGGCCCTAACTATTACATTGAGCTTGATGATTTTGAACACGACCCTAAAATTTTGAAACCCTATGAGTCGTATTCGAGCCATTATGGCCCAGTAGATTTCTACTCTTTGAATATGAATCGCATCAAGCTTAATGAGCTTCTTGGGTCAGGAAAAGTAAAAAAGAATCTTGTTTTATCTACCTCGCACGGAAAGTATGTAGTGAAAGAATGGATAAAAAGATGGGATCCAATTTTTGACTTTTTTGATAACCACATGACAGCTTCTGTCTTGCCAATGCGCCCTAAAGAAAGTGCAGGATATTATGGTTCAGATGTTAAGTATCTGGTGAGGTTGCTGACTGAAGATGGTTATAAGAAGACAGTACCCGTATACCCAAATGACTACAAACGCCCTCGTTTCGAAAATTTCAGACTTTCTGAAGAGTCACTTTCTTCGCGTGAAAAACTTGAGGATTTTTTAACAGACCAAGCAATAAATGGAAATCTTAAGTGTGTTGATGTGGAAGTCATCGATGCAGATGAGTTAAGAAAGAAAAATTACGGGCACGAATTTGAAAAAGTATTTGAAGCAAAACATTACAGCTGGCTTTTTTATGTGGTTGTTGGGAAATTGTTAACTATATTGAGCAATTTCCGATTATACCTTATAAACCGGAAGCACAAAAAGGCTAACAAAGCATTGCAGCGGACAAGTGATCTTGCCCCGATAAAACGGACACCAAAGTCAAACTGACGAGGTGTCCAATGCCAAAATATAATCAGCCAAGAAAGACC
>MDSV01246377.1_pt1 | contig 11357 bp, 7 predicted proteins | sample 810851 | NCBI WGS metagenome assembly MDSV01 (sample SAMN05326640, study PRJNA326480) | marine metagenome | isolation source: seawater | place: Atlantic Ocean: North East | collected 2012 | reverse complement strand
TTCGACGCCGTGAAGCCGCTCATCGACGTCGTGGACGACGACGCGCTCGCCGAGCTGCGCTCGTTGCCGCGCGCGCCCAAGGCGACGTGGCGCGTGGTGAAAGCCGGCTTGTACATAACGGGCCACAAGAAGTTTGAGTTTGAGACGTGGGCTTTGACGCGCAAGCAGATCGTGGACACGTACAACGACTCGCTCAAGGCGCTGGACCCCACGAAGGTGGAGGCGCGCGACCCCAAGGCGTGGGAGGGCGTGCACCGATGCCTGAATGGGCTCAAGGACCGCGCGGTGATGAAGGAGTCGAAGGTTGGCGCGTTGCTTTTCCGCTGGATCGAGGGCTTCGCCGGCGTCAGCGACGCCGCGCTCGAGGTGAGCGAGCTCAAGGCGACCATCGAGGATTGCGAAAACGAGATCGAGAAGGCGCAGGAACGCATCGCCGAGGCTGCTGCGGACGCCGAGGCGGCGGCGGCGCAGGAAGCCGCCGCCGCCGCCGCGGGCGGAGGCGAGGGCGACGCGCCTGCCGAAGAGCCTCCCGCCGAGTGATGGTGTTGTCATTACAGCGAAAAGCGCGCTACTGATCACATGAATTTTCGTAACCGTTGAAAAATCCGAAACTGCCGTTCGCGCGTCGGACGGACCGAGCCCGACTTCCGTCGTGGGGCGCCACTCTGGTCGCCGCGCGCGACGCACCCACCTGGTCGCGCCGTGAGAAGAGCCTCGCGCGCGTGGACGCATCCGGCGCGCGTCTCGTCGGTACCGCGTCGCGGCACGCCGTCGCTGACGGTTCTCGGGATTCTCGAAAACCGGCGCCGCGATGGCCAAGCCCGAGATTTGCTCGTCGAAGACCAATCCCCCCCCTCGTTCGGGGGGCTCGACGACCCAGGAGCAGCGCAAGCAGCTCGGCGCGCTTCACCCCAACGCCGAGCTGATAAAATTTTACCGCGAACGCGTGGCGGACTTCGAGCGCGAGCGCGATGAGCTCATCGGGCGCCTCGACGGCGTCGGTATCCGACGCGCAGAGCTGCACCAGGCGGAGTGGGAGCTGAAGAAGCGCACGGACGAAGCCGCGGAGTTGCAGAAGGCGCTCTCCGACGCGCACGCGTACCTGTTCGAGGAGCGCGAGCGCCTGCTGAAGGTTCAGGCGGAGAACGACGAGCTGAAGCTGCAGGAGGTGGAGGACAGGCGACGCATTCAGCACTTGCTGCAGCTGATGAACCCCGCCGAGCCGGAGGTTGCGTTTTCCCGCGAGTCGCCCCCCAGCGAGCCCGCCGCCACCGCGTCGTACGCCAAGAACACCGCGAACGCGGACATCCGCGCGCGCTTGACCGTCCCGAAACCCACGCCGAAGGACGCCAAGGCCGAGGCCGCGTCTCCCGACCCCGCGCCGGCGAAGAACACCGCCGGCGCGGCGCGCACGGTTTTCCTCCCAGCGCAAAACGTGGAGACGCTCAAGCTGGAGGTGACGTCGCTGAAGGGGCAGCTGCGGGACCAGCGCAAGTTCTCGGAGGAGCGCGTGGCGGCTCTGCTGGAGGACCGGCGCATTCGCGACGCGGACGAGGCGATGCAAAAGGAGCAGTACGAGAAGAAGGCGTCCGAGCTGCGCAACCGGCTGGCGCGCACGGAGGATCTGCTGCAGAAGGCGACGAAGGATTTCATCCTCGCCAAGACGGCGCCGTTTGTGGTCCAGGAGCAGCAGGCGCTGCTGGAGATGGAGATGGCGAAGCTCAGCGGCGAGCGCGAGGCGATGCAGACCACCATCGCGTCCGCGGCGCAGGACGCCGCGAGCATCGCCAAGGCGGAGGCGGAGACCTACGTGAGCCAGTTCAAGGACCAGATGCAGCGCCGCAGCGCCATCGCCGCGCAATACGAGCGGCGCATCAAGGAGCTGGAGCGCGAAAACAAAAAGACCAGGAAGAAGATGCGCGAGCTGGAGCAGCGCCGCGCGATGGACCTGGAGGGGTTCACCGCGGATGTCACGACGCTGCGCAAACTGCTCAGCGCGGTGGACAGGCGGCTGCATCAGACCAGGCTCGCGCAGAGGCTGGACGATGACGAGCGCCTGGACGCGCTGCTTGAGCAGCTCGAGCAGCGCGCGCCGGACCCGGCGGGGGTCGCGCGGCGACAGAAGCCCTTCCAGAAGGGGCCTTCGGGATACGTCGGGCCGACGGACGCCGGCGGCGTGGCGTACGACGTACGGCACATACGCAGCGCGCTCGGGTCGGTGGAGGACCGTCTGGAGGACGCGAAGAGGAGCAATATCTCGCGCGACGACGGCGATGAGGACGACGCGGCGTTCGTCGCGCGCGTCGACGCCGGCGGACCGAGGCCGGGCGCCGAAAACGCCTGGCCGGCGGTGATCGTCGCGCAGGGCGCGGCGGGACCGCCAAGGAATCGCGCGTGGAAACCGGGGGGACGCGTGCCTAGAAAAATTCGGTGAGCGGCGCGTACGGCGTAGTTGGCTTCGCTCGGTGTACGATATTACTATTCCCGCGATACGGTGCATGGATCCGCCCCGCGTTTTAAAGCGACTCTCCTCTCCGTCCGCGTTGGTCGCGCCGCCGCGGGCAGCGGCGCATCTGCGGCGGAGGCGCGCTTTTCAGTCACCGAGCCGTCCGTCTCTTCTTCGCCGACTTTTTCGCCGGCTCGGCCTCCCGGGGGGGCGAGGGGGCGGGGCTCTCGCTCTCCGCGCGGCGTTGTCTCCGCGTTTTGCGAGGCGAAATCGCCGGCTGAGCCGCCCCCTTCGACGGTCTCGACCCGTCGGACGAGCCCTTCGCGCGCGGCGCGACGGGCGGTTTCCCCGCCGCCGCGCTCGGCGCCGACTTCTTCCCGCGCCTCGGCTTCGGCTCCGGCTCCGGCTCCGGCTCGGGCTCGGAATCGGACGCCGCGGGCGCATCGGCGTCCTCGTCGCCTTCGCTCTCGGCATCGCCATCCGAATCGCCACCGGTTTCCTCGTCCCCGTCGCGGTCCCCGTCCAGGACGAAGTCGTCGGCGTCGTCGCCGCCGGGGCGGCTCGCGACGCAGGTCAACGTCGGCGCGCGCGCCGCCGGGATCGCGGCGGCGCCCAGGCCGGCTCCTGCCAGGTTGACTTCGTCCACGGTGGGCGCGTCCGAGCCCCCCCAGCTCCTCACCATGCGCGCGACGAGTCCCTCCTCTCCCGCGTCCGCGTCCTCGGTCGCCCCCCCGCCAAGCAGGGAACCTGTCTCAGGTCCGGCGCCGGCCCCCCCGCCTGCGGGCCCCGCGGCGGGCTTCCCGTGCGCCGCGCGGCGCCCGCCCTCCAGCTCGATCCGCCCCTCCTCGTCGTCCAGGAGCGCGCCCATGCCCGCGAGCGCGACGTCCAGCAGGTACGTGCCCCGCAGTAGCCTCCCCGCGCGCGCGAAGTGGCGCTGCGTGTACGCGCGGAGCGCCGCGACGACGTCGGCGGCGCCGGGGACGGCGGAGAGCTCGTCCAGCGAACGCAGCCGCAGCAGCGAGGAGAGCACTCTCTGCGCGGCGTCGCAGTGCCTGGCGTTGGCGTTCCACTCCCTGGTCGCGGTGATCAGGCGGTGCAGCGCCTTGCCCTTGACGGACCCCGCGAGCGCGTCGAGCGCGGCGTCTCCGAACTCCGGGTCCGCGAGCATCGCGTTTATCGCCTTGAGCAGCGCGTGCGGATGGTTCAGCTTGAGCGCCAGCCGCGCGGCTTTCTCGTGGTGGCCGCTGGCGGCGGCGTTGGAGAGCGCCTGCGCGGCGCCCGTCTGCTTCGCCGAAAGAGCCGCCGCCTCCTCAGCGGCTGCCTGCGTGGCGTCGCGCCACAGCGTGAGCTTCGCGTCCGCGCCGCCGGTCGCGACCCGGTCGCCGTCGCCGTCGCACGCGAGCGCCCACGCCTTGTCGTCGTGCGCGTCCAGCGTGGCCACCGAGGCGCCTTGCCGCACGCCCCACAGCATGAGCAGCCCGTCGCCCCCAGTGGACACCAGCTGTGTCCCCTGCGTGACGAACTTGAGCGCCAACACGGCGGCGGTGTGCCCCTCCAGCGTGCGCAGGCACGTCGCGCCCGCCGCGCCCGCGCTCGGGTCCACGGTCCACAGCTTGATCACCTTGTCGCCGCCGGCGGTGGCGACGACGCGGTCGGTTGGCGAAAACGCAACCGCCCAGACGCCCCGCTTGTGCCCGCGGTACGCCCCCGCGGGCACCAGGTCGGGCAGGCGCCACAGGCGCGCGGTGCGGTCGCCCGAGCACGTCGCGCCGAACGCCGCGTTCGGCGCGATCGCCGTGCAGTTCACGGACTTGTCGTGCGCGATGGCGGCGGCGCGCGCCGGGAGCGACACCGGGAGCTCGCCGTCCGCGGCGCGCCCCGCCGCCTTGACCGCGGCGGCGACGTCCCAGACGCGCGCCACCTTGTCCGCGCCGCCCGAGAGCGCCAGCGGCGCACCGCTGCGCCGCGCGAACGCGACCGCCGCGACCGCGCCGACGTGCCCTTCGCCCACGGCCAAACATCGAGACGCGCCGGCGGCGGCGACGTCGGCGGCGTCCGCGCCGCGCCGCTCATCGCCGGGCCGAGCGGCGGCGGCCTCGGGGCTCAGGTCCCAGAGCCGCACGGTGTGGTCTCGGCTCCCCGTGAGCACGAGCGCCTCGCCGTTCGGGCCGACGGCGGTGTCCAGCGTGAGGATCGCGCCGGCGTGCCCCGCGAGCGCCGCGGTGCACGCCATGGTGTCCGGGTCGAACACGCGGAGCAGAGGCGAGTTGGTGGCGACAGCGAGCGCCGCCGACGGCGCCTTCGCGTCCCCCGCGCGTTCGACCCGGGGAAGGAACGACGCGGCGATGATCTCGTCCGTGCTCCCGATGAGCTCGCGCGTCACCGCGAGCGCGCCCGTGTGCTTTTTTCGGTCGTCGCCGCCGCCGTAGAACAGGAGCCGCGAGTCGCCGGTCACGGCGAGGAGCCCGTCGCCGGACGGCGTCGGGTGCAACGACGTGAACGCGGCGGCGGCGGCGTCGTCTCCGGCTTCGTCCTGCGCTTGGCCGGCGTGTGCGCCGCCGCCGGACGCGCCGTGGCGCAGAGACGCGCTCTCAGTGATTGGCTTCCCCGACCCCACGCGCCACACGCGCACCACGCCCTTGTCCCCCGCGGTGGCGAAATACACCGCGTCGGGTTTGCGCTCGACCTCCCGGGCGCCGACGACGCCAACCGCCGTCGCGGGGTCCAGCGCCGTCATGCCCTCGCACGCCTCGTGCGTCGGGACGGTCGCGGTCCGCTTGTGCGTCTTGAGGTCCCACTGGTGCACGACGCGGTCGCGCGCGGAGGAGAGGAGCGCGTCCTCGCCCCCCGCGGCGGCCATAGGCACGGCCAGCGCCGTGACCGAGCTCGTGTGCGCTTTCATCGATCCCACGCACGCGCGGTCACGGAGGCTCCAGGCGCGAATCTCGCCGTCGTGCGCGCCCGTGTACAGCTCCAGGCGCCGCGGGTCGGGGTGAAACGCCGCGACGGTGACCATCGCGGCGTGCCCGCGGAAGGCGTGCGTGCAGAAGCCCTTGGCGACGTCCCAGACGCGCGCGGTGCGGTCCGCGGAGGTGGTCACCAGCAGCGTCCCCGTGGGGTCCACGCCCATGAAGAGCACTGGAGTGGCGTGCGCCTTGAACGTGCGCACGCTCCGCCCGGTCCGCGCGTCCCACACCGTACACCGCATCGAGCGCGACGCGGAGAACACGAGCGAGCCATCTCGGGACCACGTGAGTGCGGTGATTGGCTCGGTGTCCCCCTCGAGCGCGTGCACCACCTTCCCCGTGGCCACCTCCACGATGTTCACCGCCTCCACGCACGCGGTCGCCACCAAGGTGCCATCGGGCGACAGACGCACGGGACCGCCGGTGTGGAACACCTCGAGGCTGGACGCCGCGGCGTACGTCTTACGCGGCTGCGCCTGAACGTGCGCCATCGCGCGCTTTGAACCCTCTCGCCTCGGTCCAAGCCGTTCGCTTCCTCGCGCGCGCGCGACTGCACGGAGAAGAACTTTTGTCGGCGGAGAGACGAGCGCCGCCGACAACGAATCGGGCGGAATCCACGGTCTGTGACTTGAGAGAAATGTGTAGCCAAGCCATCGTATGCTTTTCAGTCAGATGAAGGAGTTTGCCGAAGCAGCCGTTCCGTTGATACCCCACACAACCTCACACCTCCGCGCGCGACCCGGTGCGGAGGCGTCTGCCGTGCGTGCCGCCTCACGCCAACCCTCGATACGGCGCCGCGGGCGTGTTTCCCGCCCGATGTCGAGCGCGCGCGTCTCGCCCCGACTCGTCTCTGCCCTCCCCCTCGCGAGCCTTCTTCTCGCGCTCTTCGTTCCCGTCCGCGAGGCGTCCGCCAGGCGCGCGTTCGGTAAACCCGCGCCGGTCTCTTCCGCGCCGGGCATCATCGCCGCGGAGGGCGGTCGGTTCGTCGACCCGAGCGACGGCTCGACGTTCCACGTCGCCGGCGCGAACTGCTACTACCTGGTGTACTCCAGCGGCGCGGACGAGGGCAGCTACGAGCACGCCTGGGTCGAGGAGGTTCTCGAAACGTCGCAGCAGCTCAACCTCAACGTGCTGAGAGTGTGGACGTTTCAGGACCAGTGGTGGGAGAAGGAGCGCGCGCTTCAGACGTCGCCCGGGGAGTACAACGAGCGGTTCCTGGTCGCACTCGACACGCTCCTGGTGCGAGCCTCGGCGCGAGGCATACGCCTACTGCTCTGCCTCTCCAACTACTGGGAAGACTACGGTGCGCGCGAAACCTTTTTTTTTTTCAGACGGAGACGGCGACGGCGCCGCCGTCGCCGCGTCGCGAACCCACGGCGCGCCGCGTACGTCTTCGCAACCGACGCCCTGACGACCTCACCACCGCATGCATCACACCCGCGCGCGTATCATTATATCACGCGTCACCGCGCATCCTCTGAAACGCGAACCGTCCCGTCCGTCTCTTCCCTTCCGTCGCAGGCGGCGCGATCGCGTACGTGAAGTGGGCACACGCGGCTGGCGAGCGCGCGCCGGACGGCGCGCCCCTTCGCCATCGCGAGGACTTCTTCACGTCGCGGCTGTGCCGCGACTGGTTCAAGGCGTTCGTGGAGAAGATGCTGACGCGCGTCAACACGGCGACCGGCGTTCCTTACCGCGACGATCCCACCATCTTCGCGTGGGAGCTGATCAACGAGCCGCGCGTGCAGGGCGACGCGAGCGGCGACGTGCTGCAGGCGTGGATCGAGGACGTCGCGGCGTACGCCAAGAGCCTCGACGACGCGCACCTCCTGACCGTGGGCTTCGAGGGCTTTTACAACGGAAACACCGACCCGGCGCGCGCGGCGCGCGAGAACCCGGGGGGCGGCGCCGAGCGGCTGGGCGGCGACTACACGCGGAACTTTTTCGTACCCGCGCTGGACTTCGCGTGCGTGCACCTGTGGGTGGACCTGTGGCTCTCCTGCGACGAGGCGTGCAAGCTGGCGTTCGCGGACCGCTGGATCGTCGGCCACCTCAACGCGTCGCGCGCCGCGTTCGATAAGCCGGTGATCCTGGAGGAGTTCGGCAAGTGGAAGCCGCAGCGCGTCCGAAACGACTTCTTCCGGCGGGCGCTCGAGGCGTCACTGCCGCCCACCTCGCCCGTGGCCTCGCACGCGGGCGGGTCCATGTTCTGGCACATCGACCCCACGGCGTACCCGTACAACGAGGACGGCTTCTCCGTGCAAGCGCGCGGCGAGCCGGCGACGGCGCAAGTCGTGCGCGGCGCCGTCCAGCGCGCGCGCGCCGCGGGGCTCGCGAAGCCGCCGTCGAAGCCGCCGTCGAGGCCCTCGAAACCGCCGCCGATCGCGACAACGCCGGCCGGCGACGGGGATTCCGAGCCGCCGGGAGACTCGGAGTCGTCGCCCGCGTATCGCTCGCCTTCTTCGCACGGCTCGGGGACGAGCGCGCCCGGCGAGATGCCCCGGTACCGTTTCGAATCCATCCCCGGTACTGCGGACGCGCCGTCGCGGCGCGGCGAGGGCCACCGGGAACGAGGAGGGTGAGCCGAGAGCACGCTTCGTTTCGTCTCGCGACGCGCCATCGCGTACGCCGCGTCACCGTCAAAACGTCATCGAACACCGCGAGTCTCCGCTACCGTCGTTTCGCGTTCCCGCGCTTCTTCGCCGCCTTCCCCGAGGCAACCTGCTTCTTGCCGCTAACAAACATCCCCGCGGGAAACACGGACCTGAGCGCGTTGGCTTTCTTCTTCGCCACCCCGGCGGGCGACTTCACGACGCGCGCCTCACCCAGCCGCGACGCGAGCGAAGCGCCGCGGGCGCCCGCCAGCTTGCCTCCGCGCCCGCTCACCTGCCTCTGCGCGGCGCTCAGCTTGCGCTGCGCCGCGGCGCTCTGCACCTTGCCCCGCGCGCCCGCGCGCTGCGAGCCGGGCTTGGGCTTGGGGGGTGTCTTGAGGTCGTTGATGATGGAGATGCGAAGCGTGCCCGCCGGCGGCGCGAACGCGGACGCCGCGGCTTTGCCGGGCGTCGTCGACTTTTTCCCGGCCGAGTCGCCGCCTTTCTTCTCGTTCGGCGTCGGGCCGCCGCCTTTGCCGAGACGCTTGGTCGTCTTGACGACGGCGACGCGCACCTTCTTGGCCACCCGAACGGCTTTCCCCTTCTTTGCCACCTTAGATGTCTTCGCCTTGGTCACCGCTGGCTTCGCGGCAGCCGCTTTCTTGGCCTTGGCGTCGGCGAGGGCGACGGCTTTGGCGCTCATGCCGCGCTTCTTGGCGAGCACGGCGGCGCGCTTGTCCGAGGACCGGCTAGCCACGGCTTTCACGGCGGCGCGCTTCTTCGCGCTCTTCGTCACCGCGGCGGGAGGTGTTTGTTTCTTCGGCTGCTTCGCCGTCTTTGCCTTCGGAGGGGTCTTGACCTGCGCGGTTGGAACGTGAGAGTACGTCGGTGAGTCGCGTCGTTCGGTCCTCAAAGGACGCAGTTGATGGATTTCTTCTTTCGTTCGCTCCGTGAGAAGAATGATTGTTGGATGCCCATTTAACGGACCGACCGGTGCTCTTCGGGGGCACGCACCGGAGTCTTCTTGGCCTTCGCCGCGGCGGCGGCTTGTTTCTTGGCCTTTGCGCCCTGTTCACGCGCAGAGTGGGGGCAGGGGAGGGGAAGGGTGGTGTCAGGCTGAGCGGGCCTGCCGGATTTTCCATCGTCTTGGAACGAACGTTTCAAATGTCTTTTCGGGTCGCGGGAGCGGAGAACGGGAGACGCACCTGCTTGATCATGTCGTCCAGGGAGACGTCCATGCCCGCAGGACCGGTGGCGCCCATTGTGAACCCGCCGAAGGGGAAGCCGTTGAGAACCATCTTCGAGGCGAATTCGGGAGGTGTGCGCGCGAGAATGGCGAGAGGCCGGAAATGGCAGCGAGACAACTGAACAATCCGATGCACTTTTCGCGCGCGGTACAAGGTTCTTCTCCGGTTCTCGCGCGAGTTTCGTGATAGAGTCTACTTCCTCGCCGCGCCGACGGGGTTGTTGCGAATCGCCTCCGCGCACTTCTCGATCGTCTCGCTGCTCTTGCACACCGCGAACCTCACCAGGTTCCTCGGGATATCCTTCGCAGAATCCCTTTTCGAGTCGAAGAAGACGTCCATTGGGACACAAGCGACCCGCGCCGGCCCCGTCGCGAGCGCTTTGCAGTACTCCGTCGCGGCGAGCCCGGTGTCGGAGACGTCGACGACGAGGAAGTACCCGCCCGAGGGCGCGAACGGCGCGACGCCCGAATCCGCGAGCGCGCGCGAAAGCACGGAGACGTTCGACGCGATGACCCCCGCGACCGCGTCCGGGACGAGTCGTCCTCGCGTGCACGCGAAAGCCGCCTCTCGGCGTCGAGCGGTTTCCGTGAAGGCAGGTGTTCCTTCTTCCGGCGGCAGTCTGCTCGCGTCGGCGGCGCGTCGTCGCGTCGCCGCGTCGGCGTCGTCGGCGATCTTCGTCAGCGCCGCAGCGACGCCCAGCTGCAGGGGCGTCGGCGCGCAGAAGGTGGCGTACGCGTGCATGGTTCGCAGCGCCGCGATGAGCGGTTTCGGGCCCACGACCCATCCCACGCGCCACCCGCTCAAGCACAGCAGCTTCGAGGCGCTACCGACGACGAGCGTCCGCGCGCGAAGGTTGAGATGTTTTTCGGTTTCGGTTTCGGTTTCGGTCGCTGCGACGTCGGCGATTCTCGTCATCGGCGCCTCTTCGTCGAACGTGCACCGCTCGTACACCTCGTCCGCCACTATCACGACGTCAAACTCGGCGCAGAGCCGCGCGATCGCCCTCGTCTCGGCCTCGCTGAACATCACGCCCGTGGGATTATGCGGGTTACAGTGGATGAACGCCTTTGTTTTGCCGGCGCCGGCGACAAACGCCGCGCGCAAGTCGTTCAGGTCCAACCGAAACCGCGCGTCGCGCGTCTTCGCGGCGTCGGGGTCGCCGTCCACTCGCAGACGCACGGTCCGCGGCGTGGCGCCGAAGATGCGCGCGTGCGCGATGTACCACGGAAAGAACGGCTCGAGGAAAACGACCTCGTCCCCGGGGTCGCACAGCGCTTGCAGCGCGACGTACAGCGCCTCCGTCGCGGACGTGGTGACCAAAACGTCCCGCTGCACCGAGTCGGCCGGCAGCGAACCCGTGGCGCGGTAGTACCTGTCGATGGCGGCGACAAGCTCGGGCGCACCTGGAGGCGGGGAGTACTGGTTTGAGCGCGGGTCATCATCAGAAAGCATCGCCTCCGACGCCGCCGCGCGAGCCACCTGGCTCGCGCCCATGTCTGGCCAGCCCTGCCCGAGATCCAACACGCCGGGAAGCCTCGCCAAAGCCGTGACTTCCGCCCACACCTGCGACGCGCCTTGGCTTTCCATCTGCGCACGCGCTGTCGCGTTGAGAAACCGAGCGCTAGAAGATGGGGCGGGTGTCGCGTCCCCCCCATCCCCGTCCGCCGCCGGCCGGGCCTCCATGGCACGTGCTACCTCGGTTGTGCGGCCACGCGAGAGGAAGCATTCTTTCCAAACGCTCGTGAGTTTGGTCACGAGCTGAACGAAAGATCGTTTTAGTGCAACTCGTGCTCGAATGTGGCTACATGTCTACCACGGCATAATACACTAATAGCTACAAAAGCCGCGTCGTCCGCGTCTGATTCACAGCTTGCGTTTTATCGGGCTGAGGTTCTGCTCAATGCTTACGAACCTCGCCGGCACTGGCAAGCCGGGAACAGGACCGCCCCTAACACGCGCCTCGCGTATTCCCGGAGCGCTCCGTGGAGATATTTGTTGATTCGCGAGCGTGCGAAAGTCCAGTCTTACGCGGCGACCGCTCCCGCTTTAGCAGCAGCCTCGGCGGCGTACCCTGCGGTCTTCTTCACCGCCGCAGGAGCGCAAGGGG
>MDSV01228205.1_pt1 | contig 11358 bp, 5 predicted proteins | sample 810851 | NCBI WGS metagenome assembly MDSV01 (sample SAMN05326640, study PRJNA326480) | marine metagenome | isolation source: seawater | place: Atlantic Ocean: North East | collected 2012 | reverse complement strand
CGTCCATGAATTTATCTGAAAATTTCCCTGATACATCTCGAAATGAGTTAATTTCTCGTGTACGAAACCTTGGATTTATTGGTCATGAGGAAGATTTTCAGTCACTTGCCTTAGATGTCTTTAGATTTCAGTACCAAAACAACAAAGTCTATAAAAATTTCACAGACTTCCTTCATGTCCATCCGGAGGATGTCAGAGACTACAGAGATATTCCATGTCTTCCGGTGGAATCTTTTCGTGATCATGACATCTGTACTGGTGTATTCAATCCTGAAGTCATCTATCGAAGTTCTGGAACAACGCACTCAAAATCTCGTTCAAAACATCTTGTTCGGTCTCTAGAGTGGTATCATGAAATCTCCAATCGCATCTATAGTAAATTGGTAAGTCCTGTAAAGAATTCTGTTTTTTATGCGCTTCTTCCAGGATATATTGAAAGAGAAGATGCCTCTCTGGTGGCCATGGCAAAGTCATTTATGCGCATATCAGGTCAGGATGATAAATTTTATTTGGACAATCACAGAGCATTAGAAGATGAGCTTGAGAAGTCGATAGACAGAAATGAAGACGTTGTTGTGATAGGTGTTACTCACGCACTTTTAAAATGGCTAGAGAGCATTGAAGCAGGCGTTTGGGCAAAAAAAGGAGTTGAAAAAGGGTGGTCTCTCACAATTATAGAGACAGGAGGGATGAAGGGGCATGGTCGAGAACCTATCCGAGAAGAAGTTCATGCTAGAATTCAAAGTGTACTTCCTTTTGTACGAATCATAAGTGAATATGGAATGACAGAGCTTTTGTCTCAGGCGTACAGTCTTGATGGTCGATTCTTTCAATCGCCACCATGGATGAGAGTCATTGTGAGAGACCCTGCTGATCCAGGATGTATATTGAATCCTGGGAGAACTGGCAGGTTGCAGATCATTGATTTGGCAAATATTGACAGTTGTGCATTTATCTCCACCTCTGACTTAGGCCGCATGAAAGTCAACGAAGACACGCCTATGTTTGAAGTGCTTGGTAGATTTGATCACGCTGAGGTGAGGGGGTGTAATCTGCTATCGCTCTGAGTCATTCTACTGATACGAGGAAATAGGTCTTCTTGCCTCTTTGGAGAAGCAATTGACGGCCGTTCAGAAGGTCGGATGTTGTAATCGACGTCGTATCATCTACAAGGTCTTTGTTGACTCTTATACTGTTTTCCTTCAATGCGCGTCTCGCCTCACCTTTTGAAGGGAGGAATCCAGTGAGTTCACTAAGTAATTCTACAATTCCTATCCCATTTGATAACACATCGGCCTTGATGGTCGTTTGATCAACACCTTCAAAGACAGATAAAAACTCCGATTCAGGCAACGCTTCTAAGTCAGCCTTGACGCTTTTTCCAAACAAAATACCAGACGCCGCTATTGCGGTTTTTAAATCCTCTTGTCCGTGTATGCGAAGCGTGATGTCCTCTGCCAATGCTTTTTGTAGGATTCTGGCACGTGGGTTTTCAGCATGCTGAGCTTCAAGAGATTCAATTTCCTCCTTTCCTTTTAACGTAAATATTCTGAGATACTTCCCAGAATCTTCATCTGCGGAATTGATCCAGTACTGGTAGAATTTGTATGCAGACGTTTTCTTTTTGTCGATCCAAATATTCCCTCCTTCAGACTTTCCAAACTTACTTCCATCGGCTTTTGTGAGCAGCGGAGCTGTCAGAGCAAATGCTTGACCTCCACCTTTTTTACGAATCAGCTCAGTGCCAGTCACTATATTTCCCCATTGGTCACTACCACCCATTTGCACCATGCAGTTTTCATTCTTCCAGAGGTGGAAGAAATCGTACCCCTGAACAAGTTGGTAAGAGAATTCCGTAAAACTCATCCCTGATTCCAGTCTATTTTTCACACTGTCTTTTGACATCATGTAATTAACGGTGATATGTTTCCCCACGTCACGAATGAACTCAAGGAAATTAATATTCTTAAACCAATCAAAGTTGTTGACGACGGCCGCTCCATTCTTTCCTTCAAAATCTAAAAAACGACTCAATTGCGCTTTCTGACAGTCAAGATTGTGTTGCATGACTTCCAAATCCAGAAGCTGTCTTTCTTTTGTCTTTCCGCTTGGATCCCCGACCATTCCAGTCGCTCCACCCACCAAAACCATGGGTTTGTGCCCCGCTCTTTGCCAATGCACAAGGAGCATCACCGGAACGAGATTCCCGATATGAAGTGAGTCCGCTGTAGGGTCAAACCCCACGTATCCCGTGGTAGCTTCTTTTTTTAATTGGTCTTCTAGCCCGGGCATGATGTCGTGTAGCATTCCCCGCCATTTTAATTCTTCGATCAAATCCATTGTCGCAAAGATATGATTAGAGGAGGGGGAGTAAACGTTCCATTGCCATTCCTCTACTTCCTTTTAGTAAAATATTTTCACCTTTGATCTTCCCACCCTTTATTTCAGAGATTAATTCCTCTAAGGAAGAGAAGAAACGCCCGGTGTTTTTGACTTGTGAGACTTCTCCAAAGGCTTCCCCCACAAATATTGCATTTAATGCCAATTCATGACAAAGTTCCACGATTCTGGAATGTGAATGCATTGAATGTGTTCCGAGTTCTCGCATGTCACCTAAAATCACCAATCGCGGGTTCTTTTTGTGTAATGCGAAGGATTTTAGCGCTTGCTCCATGCTTGAGGGATTTGCATTGTACGCATCTAATAGAATCTCATTTGAATCAGTTGTGATCGTCTGTGATCTATTATTTGTTGGAACATAGTTGCTGATTGAAGCTGTTATAGCCTCTCTTTCGATGTCGAAGAACCGACCCACAGCGATGGCTGCAGAAATGTTATCTAGATTGTAATCACCCTCCAATAGAATCGGGGCTGGGTTGCTTTTGTATCCGTCTTCATCCCACATAAATTGGCGTCTCATTCCTTCTCCGCTAAACACAACCCGCGGTTTTTCTTGATCAGTTCCAAAGATAATTCTCTCCATCCCTTCAGACACTTCAATTAATACAGGATGTCCTCCGTGTACAAAGGCCATTTTGTGACTTCCATCCAAATTATTTGTGCTGCGCAGGTAATCAAAAAGCTCCGTCTTTCCTTTTTTCACGCCTTCTGCACTTCCAAATCCCTCTAAATGAGCCAAACCAATATTTGTGATGATGCCGAAATTTGGTTCTGCAATGTTTGCCAATTCTGCGATTTCACCCATGTGGTTTGCGCCCATTTCGACCACTAGAAATTCACAATCAACGGGCATTGATAAAAGGGTCAATGGCACTCCAAGGTGGTTGTTTAAATTTCCTTCTGTTGCGTGAACGTTATACTTATTTGACAAAACGAGCTTGATGAGCTCTTTTGTGGTTGTCTTTCCATTGCTTCCCGTAAGTCCCAGTACGGGGATGTCAAAGTTTCTTCGGTGCATTGTCGCCAATTTCTGAATCGTCGCAAGGACGTTATCGACATGAACTATCCCCTCTGATTTACCGATCTCCACGTCATCGACTACTGATGCAATACATCCCTTTTTTAAGGCTTCTTGTGCAAACCTGTTGCCATCAAAATTTTCTCCCTTGATTGCAAAAAACAACATCCCAGGGCCACATTTCCGAGAGTCTGTGGTGACACCGTTTTCTGCGCCTTGGTAAAGTTTATATAACTTTTTTAAATTCATTTATCAACCCTGATATATTTTCAACTAAAAGCCCCAACGTACAATCGTACGTTGGGGCTTTTATTCATGTCTCAAGTCTTTGTATACCTTACGTTTATTGACCCTGGAAAGGTACCGGTGCCCCTACACGCGTCATTGCGCAACGAAACCCTACAGTTGATGAAGATTTCCTTTCGTCTAAAAATCGTCTGGTACCAGGTACAAGCCAGTACGCTCGATCATTCCAACTTCCACCTTTGTATACGCGAGATTCGTTGTTGACCAATGTCGAATTCCCGTAATCATACATGCGGCTCGAATTTGCATTTGCATCCTCTGGCGTATTATATGATGTAGAACTATGTGTGTCTCCATCCCTGTAATCAATGTTGTCAGAGACGCGGTAGTTGGATCGACCTAGATTTTCTTCCAAAGTAACGTCACGGTATTTCATGTCACCTGGCACAGCAACAATATTTTCACTGAATCCTTTTCTCAAGTCAGCTGCGATTAATGCATCGCTGTCTTTAATGACCTCCATCACGTCAGCAATCAAAGTCATCACACTTTCTTCGTCTTGATTATCCTGACTTTTCTCAATCGCTTCATCAACCACAATTTCGACAGCACCAATCAACTCTTCATCTTCTTTACCCATTCCTCTTCCTCCTTTGCTTTTTTCTGTCATGTAATCGGATAGGAAATTTCCAATGCGGTTCAGATCGTAAACAACATACTCGTATTTTTCATCAGGATCTCCTTCAGCATTAAGCACCTTTGTTTGGTAGTTATTCCCTCTGAATGGACGGAATTCCTCGTTGTCTAAACTTGAAAATGGACGATACACATCCATTACCCATTCGTTGACATTTCCGGCCATATTAAATAGCCCGTAATCGTTTGGTGCATATTGATGAACATCTACTGTAATGTCGCCAAAATCATCTAGATCTCCAGCGATACCCATAAAGTCACCACGTCCACGAACAAAGTTCGCGTTGATGTTTCCATATTCTTTCGATCTCAGTTCATCATTTCTGATGTAGTGCCCGTCCCATGGATACGTTCTACGCTCTTCAATAAGTTCGCCGTAGCTATTTCCGATGAGGCCCAGCGCTGCATATTCCCACTCTGCTTCTGTAGGCAATCTGTAGTCGGGGAGAAGCAATCCATCTTCAAGTGAGATGTCACGGAATTCAGATTGACCATAGGATTTCACGCCTTCTACTTCGCCAGTCCCTACATACTGATTGTTCAGATAAGTCTCTGTTGTAAAGTGCTCCAAATCTGATTGACCGTATGGATTGTCAACCAACAGTCCCTCTCTAATGAGAATACCTTCATTCACACGGTCGGTGCGCCATTTACAGAATTCATTAGCTTGTCTCCAAGAAACCCCCACAACTGGATATTCACGGTAGGCAGGATGTCTTAGGTAGTATTTCACCAATGGCTCATTGTATGCAAGTTTTTCGCGCCAAGCAAGCGTGTCAGGGAGCGCTCTTTCTACTATTTCAGAGTTGTTGTCACCATAAATTCGTTCTAACCATGCGATATATTCTAGCCAAAAATGATTCGTCACTTCTGTTTCGTCCATATAGAAGGTGGAAACGGTCACCCTGCGTGGCGAATTGTCCCATGACCCCATCAAATCGTCTTCGACTTGTCCCATGGTGAATGTTCCTCCTTCGACAAGAATCAATCCAGGGCCAGTTTGTTGTTCAAAGAATGTGCTTTTTTCAAAACCACCATTTGCTGCGTCGTTGTAAGCCCATCCAGTCGCACCAGAACGTTCGTAATAACAGCCAGAAAGTACCGTCAGTAGTATAAAAAGCGAAAGAATGCTTGAAGAATTTTTCCAGGTCATCTTATATATATTTTGAGAATGTTAGTTTATCGTTCTTGCAGGTTAGCTTGACCGATAATAGATCTATAGGTTCATATATAACTAAAAAGTAGGGCAAGGTATTTTGCGGAACTTGCCTTTTTTTTGTGAGCAATCGAATTTTAAGGTCATACTTAGCTCGTGAGCACCACCAGTAGCGGGCGTGAGCTCTGATATTGTTATATCGTAACTGTACCCGAAACGCATGATGTCTGTTTCGACACCTACAACAGCAATTAAAGCATCGCGGTAGTCAGTAAAAACAACGCCTCGGTACCAAACCCCTCCAAAGAGAGGTCCTTTATTGACGAACAGGCCGAGATTCATTTGCTTAAACTCACCTTGTTGACGGAAGAGAAAACTTGGAGAGATAGATGCGACTACTTCTCTACGAATATTTGTCTTTAATGGGAATTTACCGCCTCCATGAATTGTGAGCTTCATAGGCAGACGACTTAATCCTACAACCAAAGACTCATTTGGCTCATTCAGATGGTGAGCAGCGAAACCGAGATGAAATTTCTCAGTGAATACGAGCATCCCTGCACCGAAATCTACATTTTGAACTGTGCCGCCTCTGGGGGTGTCTTGGGTTTCATAGATGAATCCACGTCGGGGATCAATCATGTCACCAAATGTCAGATTGCTCCAATCGAGTGCTTTCTGAAAGTAACTTGCTTCCAGCGCTGCGCGTATCGAAATCTTACGCGTAAGTGCTTGCTGATATGCATACATTCCAGTGACTCGAGTCGTAGAAAGTGTGTTTTGGCCAGCCTGATCACGCAAGACGGTAAGACCTAAACCACCTTGAATACTTTGAAGGTGTTGGTCATATGAAACAGCTTGAGTGACATAGGATCCACTCATGGCAGGCCATTGATTTCGGTATGCCATAACCATGCGAGGGCATCTGTCGGACCCAGCGAAAGCGGGGTTTAAGAACAGAGGGTTCGCATAGTATTGCGTGAATTCTGGATCTTGAGCTTGCGCATCATTGGATGTGCAAACAAGCATGATTCCCGCAAGTAGCGCGAATCCAAAAACGGATATTAGAGGTGTTTTCAACATAGAGGTTCCCATTGAACCCACAATAATACGGAAATTTTATCGACTTTAAGGTGGCAATAACCTTGTATTGTTTGCGTTTGTTTCATGATTGTGCCCGAAATTTGGCATTATTATTATAATAAATGACATGCAGTATAAAATGATATTCACACGACTTCGTTTATTCGCTCTGCTTTTCAGCTTAAATGTCATTTTTTTATGCGGTGTTTTTGGGCAAGATGAAGTCTCTGTTTTAGGTGAAGTTGTTGTTGCAGATTTGTCGTTTAATGACGAAAATTTAAATTTTGTCATAGGTGAAGTGAAAATCCCCTCACATTGGTCTGGAATCGAAGTGCTCGATCAAGATTTGAATTGGATACTTGTTCAAGGCAACGGTGAAGTGGAGATTAACGATAATATTCAAACGGGTTGGAGAATTGTGAGGGGGACACATTCTAAAGAATGGTATGCGCAGTTCAGATCTCCCAAATACAGAATGAACGCGGAGGGGGGCATAGAGAAACTCACGAATTGGTCAGGCATGCTAGGGAGTTCACCTGTGGGGGGAAGTAGGTTTCAAAGAGTATGGCCAGAACATTCGGTCTTATCTGATGGTGCCTGGCTGAAATTTGCCACAGGCCAAGAGGGTATATTCAAAATTGGTTACGCAGACTTGGTCGCTTCGGGTGTGAATCCAGATACGATTGATTTCGCATCCATTCAATTGTTTGGAGGAGGAGGCAGGGCTTTACCCTTTCAAAACAATGATGACAGACCACTGGACTTGCCATTGATAAAAGTTCATGCAGATGGCGCTACAGATGGCATATTTAATCAAGAGGATGCCATTTATTTTTACGCTTCGGGTGTTGATTCTTGGAACTGGAATCCATCCTCGGAGCGATGGCAACACGAACTCAATCCTTGGTCTGACAGTGCATATTATTTTCTTAGAATCAATGGTCCTCAAAATGTATTCGGGAGTAGAATTGAAAATGCAGCAGATGTGTCGTTGCCTGTTTTAGATGAATTAGAGACTCATTTGGCAAAAGAATTTCACGAAATAGAGTCTCATAACATTGCGAAGAGTGGCAGAGAATTTTATGGAGAACGCTTTACCAGTTTAGGGAGTCAAATCTATGGTTTTTCATTTAACATCCCCAATCTCATTGGAGATTCTGGATGGGTGGATTCAAGAATCGCAGGAAGAACCCTTGGCGCTACGAGCAATTACTTGATGCAGTGTAATGGGACAGAGGTGAGTACCACTGACATCTCTCTCAGTGAGAGCAGTTTGCTTCTCGCTCAGAAACGAAACCTATCGCTTCATGTCCCTATGAGTGGTGATGGTGTCAATGTTGAAATGTCTTTTGAACCAGGAAATGCGGATGCTGAAGGTTGGATTGATTATGTCAGGGTACAGGCAAGGCAGGCATTGGTTTTTTCAAGTGGTCAATTTTTTATAAATGGCACAGAAAACATGTCGTTCAATCATGCGGCAAGATATCGTTTGACAGAATCCTCTTCAGTCGACCAAATTTGGGACGTCACCGACCCCCTTTCTCCCCGCCGGAATCTCCTGAGCCAAGAAGGAGACGTAACAACTTGGAAAGCCCAACAAGATACAACAAGGCGTTTTGTTGCCTTTAGATATGGTGCTGCCAAGAGCGTAAGACCCATGGGATCCGTTGATAATATAGATTTGCATGGCTTGGGCCATTTGGATTTGGTCATTGTAACGGTGCCTCTTTTGGACTCAGCAGCACGGAGACTCGCAACGTTACATGCAAATCAGGGAATGCGTGTGGCGGTCGTGAGTCAACGCGAAGTTTTTGATGCATTTTCTTCTGGTTCTCCTGATCCCACCGCTTTGAAAATGTTGATGATGATGCTATGGGATAGGGCGGAAAGTGATGCTGATAAGCCCAAGTATCTTCAGCTTATGGGTGACGGTTCGTACTTTAATCGAAACCTTGACCCAGATGGGGTTAATCTTCTTACGTTTCAGAGCGCCAATTCAGAAAGTACAGTAAGCAGCTATGTGACGGATGATTATTTTGGACTTTTAGAAGAAGGTATGGGAGAATCTCCTGGGGACAAACTTGCAATAGGTGTGGGGCGTATTCCCGCGCCAACTTTGTCGCAGGCCCTTGCATTTGTGTCAAAAGTAGAAACGTATTCAGGTGCGAACGAGGATTCTACAGCTGGCGCAGGATGCGAAACAGAGGGGTCATCGACCACTTTTGGCCCTTGGCGCAACAGAATCATATTTGTCACAGATGATCAAGATGGCAACAACAATGATGGTTGGCGTCATATGTCTGACAGTGAGGTGCATTCTAATCGGGTTTCAGAAGAACACGGTGAATACGATATTATTAAAATATACCCAGATTCATATTTGCAAGAAGCGACACCCGGAGGAGAACGATATAATGAAGCAGAAGCAGAAATAGCTCGAAAAGTTGAAGAGGGGGCTTTGATTATTGATTATATCGGTCATGGAGGTGACAGAGGTTGGGCGCATGAACGCATTCTCAATACGACCACGATTAGGGAGTGGACGAACAAGAAACGTCTGCCTGTCTTTATGACTGCAACATGCGAATTGTCAAGATATGATGACCCCGAAGTCGAATCTGCAGGGGAGATGATCGTGTTTAATCCTGATGGTGGAGCGGTAGGAATGCTGACGACCACACGTACTGTTTTTAGTGGAGGAAATCAGGAACTCAATACGGCTTTTTTTAAAACAGTTCTTGATGAGGATGAAGGGACAGGGCAGTTAAGATGCCTTGGAGATATTTGTAAGGACACAAAAAACAGCTCAGATGTTACGAGTGTCACAAATATGAGAAACTTCTCTCTTTTGGGAGATCCAGCAATGCAATTGGCCTATCCAACTCACAGAGTATTTGTGACTGAAATACCTGATACGATTAAATCACTCGATCTCGTTAAAATGAGTGGTTTTGTCGGAACGTCTTCGGGCGACACTTTACATGAGTTTAACGGATTTGTTTATCCCAAAGTTTTTGACAAACGCTCTCAAATAAGCACTTTAGACAATGATAATGTGGCGGGCGCATTCTCCTACACAATGTATCGTAACGTCATCCACAAAGGGGTTGCGAGCGTGATAGATGGTGTTTTTGAATTCGAGTTTGTCGTACCCAGAGACATTGATTACACATACGGTTCAGGCAGAGTAAGTCTCTATGCCGTTGATGGAGATTTGGATGCGCATGGGGCTTCTGAAGACTTTGTGATCGGAGGTACTTCTGAAAATGTGGGGAATGACAATCTGGGACCCACCATTCAATTGTATATGAATGATTCTTTGTTTGTAAGGGGCGACATTACCAATGAAGATCCCTGGCTGTATGCGCGGCTATTTGATGAAAGTGGAATTAACACTGTAGGCAATGGAATAGGTCACGATCTTAAAGCGGTCTTAGATGACAAATTTGAATCGCCATTTATTTTAAACACCTATTTCTCTGCTGATTTGGATACCTACAAAAGTGGTGTGGTAAAGTACCCATTCAATGACCTTGAGGACGGTGCGCATTCTCTTGAGTTAAAGGTGTGGGATGTTCAGAATAACAGTGCGGTTGCATCAACGGAATTCTTGGTTGTTAATTCCTTAGAAGTGGCATTGGCGTCGGTGATTGCCTATCCTAATCCAGCATATGATCATGTTTCTTTCCGCGTGTCACATAACCAAGTTTGTAATGTTGTAGATGCACTTGTCGAAGTTTACGATGTGACTGGAAAGAAAATAAAAGTGTTTGAATCGGAACTTTTGGCACATGGAAACCGTACAGATATTGCAGAATGGAATTTGCGTGACGGAAATGGCGGTGACGTTCCTGCTGGTGTTTATGTTTTTAAGATTAAAATGACAACGAAAAATGGTGTTTCTGCACAATATGGTAGTAAAGTTATCGTTGTGAGGCCATAATCCAGAATTTGAGTCATTACATTTGTTTTTTTAAAGAAATCCATGAAGAATATCTTTCTTTTATCTCGAGTGTCAGTAATGACAGCAATTATGTTGTTATCTCTCAGCAACTTTCAGGCTCAGTTAGATCCTGGCGAGGCGGCTTCATTAGTTCAGCTTAATACCATTACTACTGCCGTTCCTTTTTTGATGATCGCCCCAGATTCACGATCAGGTGCCTTGGGAGATGCTGGCGTTGCACTTTCCCCTGATGGAAACAGTCTCCATTGGAATCCGTCAAAAATGGCTTTCTCAGAGAATGAATTAGAGGTGAGTCTAAGCTATGCGCCATGGCTACGTGCGCTTGTGGATGATATGAATCTTGCCTACTTGACGATGGTTCGTAAAGTAAACCGCAAGCAAGCTTATGGAGTAGCACTTCGATATTTCAGTTTAGGAAACATCACATTTACGGATGAGGTTGGCACAACGATTCGGGATTTTAAACCTGCTGAATTAAGTTTAGATGCAGGTTTCTCTCAACGTTTTACAGATAAATTTAGCGGAGGCATCGCGGGCCGATTTGTGCATTCAAATCTCACCGGAGGCGTGAGTGTTTCAGGCGCAGAATCAAAGCCAGGAATCTCTGTAGCTGCGGATGTGAGTATGTTTTATACAAACGATCAAGCAAATTGGGGAGGAAAAGATGGAACATTTAATTTCGGAATGAACATTTCAAATATTGGCTCAAAAATGAGTTACACGGAGACCGCTGCCCGTGACTTCATTCCCGCGAACCTCCGATTGGGGGTGGCCTATAAAATGGTGCTTGATGAT
>MDSV01111048.1_pt1 | contig 11358 bp, 13 predicted proteins | sample 810851 | NCBI WGS metagenome assembly MDSV01 (sample SAMN05326640, study PRJNA326480) | marine metagenome | isolation source: seawater | place: Atlantic Ocean: North East | collected 2012 | reverse complement strand
TTTTTATGATATTAATCCACAAAAAAAAATTCATGCATTAGTAATACCAAAAGGTAAATATGTAGACCTTGATGATTTTAGTCAGAATGCATCTCCAGAGGAGTTGGTAGGTTTATTAAAAGGAATAAATACTGTTGCCAAAAAGCTTGAAATTTCAGTTGATAATGGCAAAGGTTATAGAGCTTTGACAAATATTAGTGAGAATGGAGGACAAGAAGTTCCCCACTTACATTTTCATTTATTTGGAGGAGAAAAAGTTGGGAAAATGATTCAGTGAACGATCAAGTAAAAAGAAATTATCTTGAAATTAAATCTTTACACGATTTAGTCGCTAAAGAAAAACCTTTTGAAAATTTAAATTTATTGAAAGTTCAACCTGTAGATTTTCAAATAAATAAATTTTTTTATAAAAATGTAGGGAAAAAACATAGATGGATAGATAGATTAAATTGGGAAAATGATAATTGGATTAATTATCTAAATTCTATGGGTGTTAATACTTTTGTTTTAAAACAGAAAGATGATCTAGTAGGATATTTTGAGCAAATTTATTATAAAGATAAAAAAGAATGTGAAATAGCTTATTTTGGAATTTTAGAAGAATATATTGGAAAAAAATTAGGTGGCTATTTACTAACTGAAGCAATCAGAAATTCATTTTTACTTGGATCAAGAAGGGTATGGGTGCATACCTGTTCATTAGATCATGAGCATGCTTTAAATAATTATATTTCAAGAGGTATGAAAATTTTTCAAACAGAAACTCTTAATTTATAGTTAGTTCTGCTTTGGTAGTTTAAATAATTTTTCATCAATATTTTTATTCTTTTCAATATTATATATGTAGGTCATTACAAGATTTTGATATATATCTTCGGTTTGCCATCCAATTAAATCATAAGAATTTTTTTCAAAAAATAAGTTTATTTTGTTTGTATTATTTCCTATTGAGAAAACATAATATTTTTCTTCTATAAATTTAGCTTTTAATTTTTTGATTTTACTTATTAGTAATTCTTTATTTAAAATTAGATCTAAAGAGGTTTTTTCTAATGGATATAAAAAATAAGCTTTTCCAATTCTATTTTTAATTACAAGTGATTTTCCATTTGATACTATTATTTTTTTATTTTTATTTTTATAACTGCAATATATCTTTTTTGGATATTTAACTATACAATTTCCTTCTTCAGTTTTTTCCTCTATATTTTGTTTAAAATCAAAACTAATATTTTCTATTTTTTTAAAATTATTAATTATTTCAGTTTCAGTTGAACCGTATAAATTATTAAAAAAACTTAAAAAAAAAAAAATCAAAATTATTTTTTTTTTCATTTTAAAACTTCCCTTTTGCCAACATGATTTGCTTTGCTAACTTCTCCATTTTCTTCCATCATGTCAATAATTCTTGCAGCTCTATTATAGCCTATTTGTAATTTTCTCTGCAAAAATGATGTTGAAGCTTTACCTTCTGATTTAATCAACTCTAAAGCTGAAGTATAAAGCTCATCTTGATTTTCACTATCTGTTGTCTTTTGCCCAGTTTCTTTTTCATCAGCAAAATTTAAAATCTCATCTACATAGTCAGGTTCTGCCTGAGACCTCAAAAAATTATTGATTTTTTCGATCTCACTTTCAGACACATATGGTGCATGAATCCTCACTATTTTATTTGCAGAGGACATATAAAGCATATCCCCTTTACCAAGTAATTGTTCAGCACCTTGTTCACCAAGTATAGTTCTACTATCTATCTTTGATGTAACTTGAAAAGAAATTCTTGTTGGAAAATTAGCTTTAATTGTACCAGTGATTACATCCACACTTGGTCTTTGGGTTGCCATAATTATATGAATACCAGCTGCTCTGGCCATTTGAGATAATTTTTGAATATATCCTTCAATTTCTTTACCAGCTACCAACATTAAATCTGACATTTCATCGACAATTACAACTATGTAAGGCATTGGTAGTTTATGTTTTGAATTATACCCATCTATATTTTTAACTCCAACCCTTGTCATTAATCTGTATCTACTTTCCATTTCTTTTACTACCCAACCGAGCACCGACGCTGCTCTCTTGGCTTCTGTTATAACTGGACATAATAAATGAGGTATCCCCTCATAAGTAGATAATTCTAACATTTTAGGATCAATAAGTATTAATTTACATTTATCAGGACCATGTTTGTACAATAGTGATAAAATTATTGTATTAATACAAACAGACTTTCCAGAACCAGTAGTACCTGCAATCAACATATGAGGCATTGAATTTAAGTCTCCGATTAGAGGAGAACCAGAAATATTTTTTCCCAGAGCTATTGGAATTTTATTTTCTTTAATTTTAAAATTTGAGCTAGATATGATTTCTTTTAAATATACATCTTCTCGTGATGAGTTTGGAATTTCTATTCCTATAGTACTACTACCGGGTATTGTAGAAATTCTTGCAGACTCTGAACTTGTATTTCTAGCAATATCCTCAGATAAATTGATTATTTTTGAAACTTTTATCCCAGCTGCTGGCTCAAATTCGTTTAAAGTAACTACAGGGCCTTTACTAACTTTTTTAATTTTACCTTCCACACCAAAGTCCATTAATATTTTTTCTAAGGTATCTTCGTCTATTTTATCATCATTGTAATTTTTTTTATTTTCAGCTTTTTCAGGATTTTTTAAAAAATCTATAGATGGCAATTTGAATTTATATTTTTTTATATTTTCTGAATTAGTCGTATTAAAGGGTAAATCTTCTTGTATAGGCTTTATATATTCTTGATCTACACTCTCCTGTTCATCTTGAGGACTATTATATATATTTTCTTTTTTAATTTTTGATTTTTTTAATCTTTCTGAAAAAAAACTAAAAATAGAAATAAAAGATTTAATATTAAAATTAATACTCACTAGAAAAAATATTATGACAAATATTAGCAATAAGTAATAAGAAACTTTCTGATTAAGGCTTAATATATTAAATAAAAAAGTATTTTCAAAAAAATTACCAACAAAACCACCGTTACCATTTATAGAAAGCCAGAAAGAATCAGGATAAAAAATTGTAAAAAATAAACATCCAAAAATACTATATAGAATTGAGTAAAAAAAGTTTTCAATAATTATTAAAAATCTTTTTTTATTAATTAAATTAATACCTGTAAAAAAAATGGTGAATGATACTAAAAATGATGTTAGGCCAATTGATTGAAAAAATAAGTCTGAGGTGTAACTTCCTCGAATACCAAGAATATTTTTTATCTCTGTATTTTCAGAAAAAATAAAATTCGGATCTTCTGGGGAATAGCTTATAAATGATAAAAACAATAAAATTGATATACAAACAAGAATTATACCAATAATTTCTGCAACTCTTTTTACAATAAAATCAATAGTTTTTTCACTTAACTCTTTTATGTTCATTTTATAAAGAATCTATTTTGTAACTTTGTATCATTTAATATTTATTGTTAAACTTAAAATTTAATTATGAATATATGTTTAATTGGCAATAGTTTACCCTGCTTGATACTATCTAATATTTTAATAAATAAAAATATTAAAATATCAATTTTTCAAGAAAGTAAGCAAAAAAGAAAATTTACTACAAGAACTTTAGGAATATCAAAAAATAATATTGAATTTTTAAAAAAAGAAAAAATTAATATAGAAAATAAAGCATGGAATATTAATAGAATTAAAATATTTAACGAGTCACAAAAAAAAGAAATATTAAGTTTTGGAGATAATAAGAAAGAACTTTTTTCAATAATAAAAAATTTTCAATTTATAAAATTACTTAATAATAATATAAAAAAAAAAAAAATTAGTTACTTTTATCAAAACAAGAAAAGCTACTTTTTATAAAAATATTATTAAAGGTAAAAATAAATTTGACTTAGTTATAAATTTTGATGAAAAAAATGAAATTTCAAAAAAAATATTTTTTAATAGGGAGAAAAGGGATTATAATAGTTTATCTTACACAACTATTATTAAGCATAAAAAATGCAATAATAGAGAAGCTCATCAGATTTTTACAAATTCAGGTCCTATTGCGTTTTTACCATGCTCAAAAAATGAAACATCAATTGTTTATTCAATATTTAATAAAAAAAAAATAACTTTTGATGAAGAAATTTTCAGCATGATCCAGAAATATAATAGCAGATATTTAATAGAATCTTTTTCAAAATTTGAAAAATTTGAACTTAAAGGGTCAGTTTTAAAAAAATATAATTACAATAATATTTTATGTTTTGGAGATAATATTCATAAAATTCATCCATTAGCAGGCCAAGGGCTTAACATGACAATAAGAGATATTAAAATACTATCAGAATTAATCGATGAAAGAATTAATTTAGGCTTGCCCCTGGATAAGTCAATTTTAAGAAAATTTGAAGAAAAAACAAAGCACTTCAATTATTTATATACGAACAGTATTGATTTTATTTTTGATTTTTTTAAATTAGATAGCAAACTTAAAAATAATTATTCAAATAAAATATTTAAATTTTTAGATAGAAACCCCTTATTCAAAAAATATTCTACAAAATTTGCAGATCAAGGTTTTATAAATTATTGAATAGTCTTATTGAAGTGTTTGTCAAAATTATATGTAGACAAAATTTGTTCTAATTTTTCTTTTCTTTCATTAAGATTTTTTGTTTCTAACAGAATTTGTTTTTCTTCCAAAGTAAAAGGTGAAGCCATAGATAAAGTATTTATTGTCTCATTAAGATTTTGTTTTTCTAACTCTTTCCAATCAATTGTGTATCCTTGTTTAATAAATAGTGACTTTAGATTTTTAAAAATAAGCTCAAGGTCAGTAAATTTAATTTCCTCATTTTTATTAACCAAATCATTTGAAAAATAATCAAAATTTATTTCACATTTTCTGTAAAGTTTTTTTGATTCTATTTCTTTGATTATTTTAAATCTACTTATTCCAACTAAAACTATTAAATACTTACCATCATTAGTTTCGTTAAAACTGGTAATTTTGCCAGCACAACCAATATCATATAGGGTAGGAGTTGTTTGATTTGATTTCTTTGGCTGCACCATTCCAATTATTCTATCACTCTTCATAGCATCATCGATCATTTCAATATATCTTGGTTCGAAAATATTTAACGGAACAGATGTATTTGGAAAAATTATAAAGTTAGATAGTGGAAAAATTGGAATTTTTTTTGGTAAATCATTAGGTAATTTAATCATAATTTTAATTTAGCAGAAAAAATTAAACAAGCAAACTAGCAAGATTGACCTATCAATAAGCACAATAATAAAAATGTTGTTTAAATTTAATAATATTTATAGAGTTTATTTTCAATTAAAACAAAATGAAAAAAAAAATATTAATTCTTGGCTATTCCTCATTTTTTAAAAGAAGAATACTTCCTTCAATCAGTAAAATAAAAAATCTTAAAATTTTTATATGTTCAAAATCAAGTAAAGTAGATTTAAAAAAAAATATTCATTTTAATAATTATAATGTAGCACTAAATAAAACAAAATATGATTTAGTATATGTGTCTTTAATTAATCCTTTACATTATTACTTAGCAAAAAAAGCACTAATGGCAGGTAATAATGTTATAGTTGATAAACCAATTACACTAAATTTTATACAAACTCAAAAACTAATTAATTTGGCAAAAAAAAAGAATCTTTTACTGTTAGAACTAATAATATTTAATTATCATATAGTTTTTGAAAAAATATTAAAATTAATTGGAGGAATTAAAAATTTAGAATTAATTCAATCAAACTTTAATGTACCAAAAGTAAAAAATTTAAACGAAATTATTAAAAAAAAAAATGATTGTCTCCAAGACATGTCACCTTATGCATCAGCAATTGTAAGAATTTTTTTAAAAGGAAAAATAAATAAATTTTTAGTGAAAAAAAAATATTTTAATAAAAAAAAAATTGTTAAAGAATTTTCACTTTTTGCTGAAAATAAAAATGTTCATTTTCTTGGAAATTTTGCAATTTCAAAAGAATATTTAAGCAAAATTGCTTTTTTTGGACAAAAAAAAATTATTGAAATACCATTTCAAGCTTTTGCTTTATCATCGAAAAAGCCTATTCTAATTAATTATAAAAAAAATAATGTATCTAAAAAATTATATTTAAAAGATGATTATATTAAAAGGATTTTTAAAAAAATATTATTTGGAAATTTTAAAAAAAATTATTCTTTGAATAATATAATTATGGATAATAATATAAAAAAAAAAATGAATTTATTTAGATAAAGAATTTGTTATGAATAAAATTGACCAATTAAGAAAAAAAATTGAATTTAGCAAAACTATTGAGAATAAAAGTATTTTAGATGTAATTAAATGGTACCGTTCACGAATAATAATAGACAATACAAAAGTAAAAAGAGTTCCTTTATCTAAATTAAAAGATTGGCATATCAATAAAAATGGTAATATTTATCATAAAAGTAGACAATTTTTTTCTTTAGAAGGAGTTAAAGTTAAAAATGCTAATAACAGAGAGGTTAGTAAGTGGGATCAGCCTTTACTCTTTCAAAAACATGGAGGGATTTTAGCAATTTTAGTTAGAGAAAAAAATAATGTTATAGAATTTCTGTTAAATGCTAGAAGGGAGCCAGGAGATGGCAAAGGAGTATTAAAATTATGTCCTTCTTTTTCAGCAACTAAATCAAATATGAATCTCGCCCATGGTGGAAAAAAAACTCAATTATCAAAACTTATTTTAAATAATAAAAATGTAATAGCTAAAACCATTCACTATGAGGAGGGAGCAAGATTCTGGAGAAAGCCAAATCAGAATTGGTTATTATATTTAGATAAAAAACAACAAAAAAAAATTAAGGGTAAAAATTTTATTTGGTTAAACTTGACTCAAATAAAAAAATTAAACCAAAAAAAGGGAATTTTAAACCCATTTGTAAAAACAATTTTATTTATGATTTAATAAATTAATTACTAAAAACTTATATATTTTTATTTCTTGCAATTATAAAAGTCGAAATCTATAATATTTTTTAAATAAGCGGGCATAGCTCAGTGGTAGAGCGTCTCGTTGCCAACGAGAAGGTCGTGGGTTCAAGTCCCATTGCCCGCTCCAAGTGAATGAGGACAAATATGAGCGATTTAGCAGATAAAAAATGTATACCTTGTGAAGGAGGTATTCCAAGTTTTGATTTAAGTGAAATTCACAAGTATTTAAAAAAAGTTGATGGTTGGGATGTAAAGTCTGAGGACAAGAAAACTTATTATCTAATTAAAGAATTTAAGTTTGATAATTTTTTAGAAAGCCAAAACTTTATAAATAAAGTAGGAAACATTGCTGAAAAGGAAGGTCATCATCCAGATATTTGGTTTGGATGGGGATATGCTAAAATTAAGATTTTTACACATGCTATAAGTGGTTTACACGAAAGCGATTTTGTTCTTGCAGCAAAAATAGACCAAATTTCTAATGTCTAAAATGTCTAGTTTTTGAAAAAACTAAAATAGTATTTGTTTTATTTGCAAATTTAATTATTTCTTTATCATTTATTGAACCAGAAGGTTGAACTATAGCTGATATGCCAGATTGAACTAATTTTTCAACTCCATCTACAAATGGAAAAAAAGCATCGGAAGCAGCTATTATTTCATCATTTTTTTTCTCTCTATAAAATTTTTTCATTTTATTTATTGCTATTTCACAGCTATCAACTCTGCTAGGTTGACCAGATCCAATTCCGATTATTGAGTCTCTATTAGCAATTACGATTGCATTAGACTTTACAAATCTACAAATATTAAATGCAAATATTAAATTCTTTAAAATTTTTCTACTTGGTTTAATCTTAGAAACCACTTTAAAATTTGATTTTGAAAAAGACAATACATCTGGAGTTTGTACTAAAAGAGATTCAAATTTTGATGAAATATTGTTATTATAAATTTTGTTTAATTTACTAGAGTCTAAAATTCTCAAATTCTTTTTATTTTTCAATATTTTAAGTGCATTATCTTCAATTCCATTACAAATCACTACTTCTAAGTATATTTTTTTAAGTTCTAAAGCTAAATTTTTTTTTATTTTAAAATTACAAGAAACTATTCCACCAAATGCACTTATTGGATCACATGAAAGAGCAAGTTTATAACTTTTCAACTTATTTTTATTAATTGATACTCCACATGGGTTTGCGTGTTTAATTATTACTGTACCAACATTTTTTGGTAGAGATTTTGAAATTTGTAATGCAGCAAAGATATCGTTATAATTATTATAACTGAGTTTTTTTCCGTTAAGTTGTTCCAGGTTTAATTTATTTTTTATAGAATAAATAGCCGCCTCTTGATGAGGATTTTCGCCATATCTTAATTTTTCAACTAAATTACTAAAAATTATTTTTTTTTTAGGAAAAAAATTTTTAGATTTAGTATTAAAATAATTAGATATTAATCCATCATAATAAGCAGTTTCAGAAAATGCAATTTCAGACATTTTTTGTCTAAATTTTAATGATGTTTTACTTTTATTTATATTTAATTCTTCAATCAATTCTTGATATTGTTCAGGACTTGTTATCACTGTAGTATCATTGTAATTTTTGGCAGCAGCTCGAACCATCGCTGGTCCACCAATATCTATATTTTGAACTATTTTTTCATGCTTACTTGTATTTTCTAAAGTTTTTTCAAAAGGATAAAAATTTACAATTATAAGATCTATTTCTTTAAAATTATTATTTTTTAAATCTTTTGCATGAGATTTATTTCCTCTTATACTTAAAATTCCAGCATGAATTTTTGGATGAAGAGTTTTTACTCTTCCTCCTAATATTTCTTTAGAGCCAGTATATTTTGATATTTCTAAACATTTATATCCAAGTTTTTTAATCTCACTAAAAGTACCGCCAGAACTAATTATTTTTATTTTGTGTTTAAATAAATTTTTTAAAAGTATATTTAAATTTTTTTTATCTGAAACAGAAATTAAGGCTGTATTTATTTTTTTCATTAAATTTTAACTATTTCCCACATAATTTCTTGATCTTCATTTTTTGTTAAACCAGAAATAAATATATTTTGATTTTCAACAAAAGAGTTTTTTTTACCGAAATATAGACCAGTTTCAACATCAATTTTATAATCTTTAGTTGAAAATTTCCATCCTGAATTTTCTAGTTCAATGAGAATTGATTTTTCATTTTGTGTCTTTGTTATTTTTACACCGGGTTCAAAATGAAATCTAATTTCAAAATTAGAACTTTTAAACTTTTTATTTTTTATTAATCTATCTTTGCCAATAAATTTGTTGTTTTCCTTAAAAAATTCTATTTCTCTTTCATGAATTACTCCATATTTTTTTAAATATCCGTCGTGAGAACCTGAAATATTCCAATAATTTTTTTCTGATATAATAGATTTTTTTAAAATTTTCAGTTCTTCATCAACTTTAAAGATTCCATCAGTATCTTTTTTCATTTTACATGAGGATCTATTATCTAAAACTAAAGTTGAATGTGTTGCACTTGATTTAGAAATTGAATTAAGTTGATGCTTATAATTTTGGAAGTAACCACAATTAGAAACTAACTTACAATTATTAAAAAAAATTTCAAAAGACAAAGCTCCAGATTGATAATCATTACTAAATTTTTTATGTGGTGACGATCCTAAATCAATTGAAAGTATAAAGTTTTTATTTTTTAAGATAGCATATCCTCCACTTTCTTTACTTTCATTTTTGAATTTATAATTGTGAAAATTTAAATATTTATCAAAATCAATATTTGAGTTTTTATGGTTTCCGTTAAATAAAAAATGTTGATTAGTATTTTGCCATATAAAATTATAATTTTGTCCTAAGAAAAAGATTATTTCATTTAAATATTCTGGTATTTCATTTTGAGATTCTTTTAACCATTCTCTTATTAAAACAAAATATTTTAAATAGAATACAAGTTGTCTGAGATTTCTGGATTTTGGAAAACTTTGTTCATCAAATGAAAATTTAATAATTTTTTTTAGGAGTCTTAATCCATAATTTAAATTTTTTTCATCTTTATATGAGATGCCTGATAGTATAATTGATGCACAACCAATCATTTTATCATTTACCCATTTAGATCTATTTATTTCATTAATTAAATGATTAACCTGTTTTTTTATACTGTTGTTAAACTTTTCTTTATAAACTTCATCACTATTGTCATAACTTAATCTTGTGTTTGATATCCAAGCTATAATCCTTTTTGACAAAGTATCGATTTCCCAATTTTTAGAATTATATTTTTGATTTTTTTCAATCCAATTCAAAATAATTGATTGAGTGATTTTTTTTGAAGATTTTAAATCAATTGTAAAAAGCCAAAAAAAACTATGAAGTTTTTTATAATCAGCATATTTCATATCCTGATTAACCCAAACAGAATTTAAATAAAAATTTTCAATATTTATTTTCTTTTTCTCATATTTTATTAAACAATCAAGAAGATTTGGACTTGGTTTATACTCAATAAACTTATCATCTATTCTAGATATTTTTTTGTTATAAATTGTGGAACTTAGGTAAATTTTTCTTATTTGATCTGAGGAATAATTAAAAAATTCACTAATAAAATTCAAAGAATTTTTTAAAATCATTGAGTTACACTAATTTTAAAGAATCAATATTTTTTTTAATATTACCATTATTTTCTTTAAAAATAGTAGTTCCTGAAACTAAAATATTAGCTCCTGCATCTATTACAATCTTATTATTTTCAAAATTAATTCCCCCATCAACTTCAATATCAAAGTTAAGTTTTTTTTCTTCTTTAACTTTTTTTAAATTTTTTATTTTTTCTACAACTTCTGGCATAAATTTTTGACCACCAAATCCAGGAAAAACACTCATAATCAAAACAAGATCTATTTGATTTAAAACTTTAGTAATAACATCTATTTTTGTGTCAGGGTTTAAAGAAACTCCAACTTTTTTTTTTAATTTTTTAATAAGATTTATTGAGTCAGTCAAGTTGTCAGTTGCCTCAGGATGAATAGTAATTATATCTGCTCCTGCTTTTGAATAATCTTCAATATATTTATGTACAGGAGATATCATTAAATGAACATCAAAAGGTAATTTGGTAGAATTTCTTAATCTTTTAATTACTGGTGGACCAATAGTAAGATTGGGAACAAAATGACCATCCATAACATCAACATGAATCATGTCAGCGCCACCTTCTTCTAATCTCTTTATTTCATTACCTAACTGCCCGAAATCGGCTGAAAGAATTGACGGTGAAATTTGTATTTTTTTCATTGATAACTAAATTTACTAGTATCAATTTTTAAAATTTAATTGAATTAAAAAATTG
>MDSV01075094.1_pt1 | contig 11358 bp, 9 predicted proteins | sample 810851 | NCBI WGS metagenome assembly MDSV01 (sample SAMN05326640, study PRJNA326480) | marine metagenome | isolation source: seawater | place: Atlantic Ocean: North East | collected 2012 | reverse complement strand
TAAATTAGTTAATCAATTAAAAGAATCTAATTCATCACTTATTATCGATATTAGTAATCTTACTTTAGACGCTCAACAAGAAATGATTGCCGATTATTGTGAATCGTTAATACAAGCCAAAATGGGCAAAGGATTACTAACTATTTTCGAAGAGTGTCAAGATTTCGTTCCATTACAAAAGAGAAATCCTGCTACTGCACCTATTATTAGACTGTGTAAATTGGGTCGTGCTTTAGGCTATGGTGTTTGTATGGTTACACAACGACCTGCGGCTATCACGAAAGAAGCCCTCTCCCAAGCCAGTACTTACATTATTCACAACGTCATGCAAACGCGTGACTTGATTGCTATTAAAGACCAAATATCTTATGGAACGGATAAAGAGCGGATTGATAGGCTAGTAGATGGTATCGCTTTCGCTCAATCTGGTGAATGTATCATTTACTCACCTGAATTCTTGAAAGATGATGGTTTCTTATGGATTGGTAAAATTCGTGGTGACCGACGAACGGAACACAAGGGTAAAAACATTGAAGTTCGACCTCAAAAAGACATTGGAATGCACACGGCTTACGATGTCGTCGAAACTCCTGTGATGGAAAATAAAGCCTCGGAATTCACGAGTAGTTTCAATACATTTTCTACAGAAGTCACCCCGATGAAACTTCCTGTGACTTCACCCGTCCTCACCGAACCAGATTGGATGTCTCCTAAACTAGATGAACCTACTCTAACTTGGTCTGCCCCAGTAGTAGAAAGGAAAGCGGAAGAGGATGAAAAAACTAAGAACCCTTACACGTTCGGCTTAGTTTTAACAGGTGGTTTTCTAGCCACCGCCACCGTCGTCTTGGCACTTCTTCGAGATGAGTGAGGAAAGGAAGTCTTTAAGTATCGGAAGGGTTGAGTGATAAATATGGTAAATCTAGGTATGTCCGATTTTGCTCACTTTACTACTTTTGATAATTCTACTGTAACTCCATCGTCTTTGCCTAGTCCTATGAGCCCTACTTATATTGCAGGTGAGCCTATGGACACAATTGCCATGATAAACCCTACCCCTGAACCTACAAATTCCACCATCTATATGGCAGAAGAATCAAAATCTGCTGAGTGGAAAAAGCCTTCTTACAATTACAGTCGTGTTAAGGCTGCAGAAGACACTACTATGAATCCTTTTACAATTTTGGGCTTAGGATTCCTTGGATTTGGTGTTTTTGGAGTAATTAGAATGTTGGGTGAGTCTTTTGATGAGTCTGGTTTAAACATTGGAGGAAATCCGACTCCTTAGACGGTAACTTTAAATAACAAGAAGATAAAGGTGATATTATGAATACGAGATTCGACCCAACCATGGCTCCATCATTCCGTAACTTGCAAGGGCCTAACACATCCGCCCTTCAAGCAGGCTTAAAGCAATCTGGGTTGACTTTCGACCCTTCCCGTGATACACTTTCTGCTCGAAATGCAAGTATGGCGGGACTAGGTATCGGCCCTGGCGGTTCAGGAGTTCTTCCTGGTGCGCCTGCTATGCCTGATATGACTTTGCTTGACTCAAGTATCAATAACATTTCTCTCGAAGGTACATCCCTTCAAGACCAAGTTGAAAATATCGTCGAATTAGGAAACAGTCCAGTTCCAGTCGATACTTATGTTCTACCAACTAACTTTGCTGCATTACCTTCACATTCAGCCCTAATGGGTGGTGCTGATGTCGACATTTCAGGAGTTCAACTCACTCCTCTTGATGTTGTACTTGGCGATGGTGACATGCTCGCACCTAGCGGTGTTGTGCAAGGTAACTACGGTCGCTCTACTATGGAAGACCAATCCGCTTGGATTTACTCGCCTGAGTCTCCAGACCAAACTGGTGCACCTGAATTAACTATTGCTCCAACTGATAAAGCCGTTCCAATTATGGAAGAGAGAACTATCCCTCAAGCAAACTTGCCTGATATGGGTGGTATCATTTCGGCACTTCGTGGAATGCCTGCCGCACGACCGATGGTTATCAAAGAAGAAATAGTTACTCCACCAGTTACCCAAAGTGACCTTGGAGGTCTTTTCTCTGCTCAATCTATTGTTTCGGGCGGTGTAGGTAACAGCCCTGGGCGCTCTTTCGGAGCCGAAGCGCACCTTTATGGATTCGGATATGGCTCACAATAGGTGAGTCAAAATGGAAGAAGCATTATTAGATTTAGCCGCTGAATCTGTCTTTTGTAGTGAACCTGTGGAAAATAGATTAGCCGAATCTCTAAGTGCTTCTACGACCTTGGTTTTAGCCACTGTAGGTTTATTTACTAGTATATTTAGTGTTTTGTGGTGGAACTTACCTGCTCAGACTCGTGGAGATTTACCGAAATGGGCAGGATTAGTATTTCCAATTTTCGGTGTCACTGCAGGTTATCTAGGAACTGAAAGTTCTAATATTAGTGCTGCGGAAACATTTGAAGCCGCTTATAAGATGAAGTGTAATTATTGTATGGATGATGAACGTTGTGAATCACTTTACGGCATAGGGTGGGAATGCGTCGAAGGCGAGTGTATGGAAACTGCCGACGACGATGATGAGGAGGACAATTGAGCGACAGGCTTATAAGGGGAAGACCTCTAGCCTAGAACATGCCACCACGCAACATCAAAGGAGACAATAGTATGCCTGTATCAGACCCAATGCCGAAAGATAAGCGAACTCGAGCGTATAAAGACTGGCTTAAGCGCGAAATGATGCGCCAACGGTTGGCAAAGTTAGAGGGTTCTGTTTCCTTGCGTTTCCTTCCTATCGACCCTCAAAGTCGTGGACCTACCGATATCAAGGCCTATAATAAAGTAGTGATGGAATTAATAGAATTACAATTTCGCCTACTAAAAGACTACTCCACTGAATTACTAGCAGTCAAAGGAATGGCCGCGGATGCCAAAGGGCAAACCGTCATTCGTCCTGATTCCACGGCCTTAAAAGGATTTTACGGTTGGTTGTTTTTGAATAATCCAAATCCATCTGGAACTGTGACTCTATCTTCTACGGTGCGTAATTTAAATTGGGGTGAAATATTGTCCCGAGACCAGCCTTTAGAAACGCTAAAGGAGAACTTGGCTAAAAATTTGAAACAGAATAAATACTATTTATATCATCAAATTGGCATTGGCAGTTCCTATGGGTATGGTAGAAATCAACCTTGTTGGTCTGTCGTCCCAAACAATTCCTTTATGCAATGGCCTCAAGGAAGAAATTCCTATAATCAAAAGCAGAATTTAGAAAGGGCAGGCGTTGAAGTCGAATACAGTAATAGATGGTATCCTATTAATCCTACTCAAACACCTAATAGTCGGAATTATAATCCTAGCCTAGGGGTATTCCCTCCAACTTTTTGGCCAAGTGAATTCGGTAAATTGCCGAGTGACCGTGATGAATTAATCATCGGTATGATGACTTGGCTTGACGATTTGATTAATACTTATTGGACGTCACCATCACGCGCTCCCATAGATAGTTACGGTAGTAAGATGAAAGGAAATATAGCGTGTAATGCTGTCGCTCAATATAACTCCTTAATGCGAAACCGTAATCAACGAAATGGTGCAGAGCAAATTGAGTATATCGAAACTTGGGAAGATTTCACAACTAATGAACACGCCGAACAGTGGTTGGAAAAGAAAAGTATGGGCATCCGATTAGAAGTTTTGTTCCAAATGATTATGTCGAATAAATTATACGAGTTACAATATCAAAAGCCTTTATCGGCCTTTGACCAATGGGTCGTTTTGCACGAGCCTAGCCTAACAGGTAATGAAGAAGAATATGGATTTATTCCTCAGAGAAACTTAGTTATGCCGTTAGAGCGTTGGGCAGAAGTCGCCGTAGAAACATATTCAAACATGGAAGGATTTCCGACCGTGAAACAAATCCTGTCGGAAGGTCCAGTTAGCATTAAAAATTGGAATGAGTCTTTCTTTGACAATTTCCTAGTAGGTTGGAGAGGCTCTCAAACCAACCAACGTTCACAAACCATGGAACTTTTCGCATTAGCCGATGATACGGTTTACTCGTTCGAGAATCCCATCAGTTCTGATGTTTTCGAAGAGTGTTATCGAGATTGGGCTAAAATTTGGCGTGATGACCAAACCTCTCGAGTGGAAGAGGCCAATGAAGGCTTACAAACCACCATTGCCGAGACGGATAAGTGGCTCAAAGAAACAAGTGAAAAGATTGCCAAGGCTGAACCTCTTTGTTATGTTCATTTTAAGCAACAATACGGACCTCGTGGTGGAAAGCGAGACGGTGAAAGTGCTTCATTCTCAATTCAATTAAAACCGCGTATTAAGCCCGAAGGTGCAAGTTCATACGGCCCACCTTGGGGATACACCCCGACAATGTATACCGAGAAACAAATAGAGGCGTTGAACAATCTTTGGACGCAACTGTATGAAAAGTATGCTAGCGTTAAAATTGCTACCAACCCTGATGAAGTAAGATTCATTCGAAATAAGAAACAAATTTCATATGAAGAAGCGCGGAAAATTAAGTCGGAAGACCGTAGTTACGGCTCAGTGCGAAAGTATAATGCTTTGGAACGCGTCATGGCAGGTCGAGGATATCGCAACGCTGATGGCCAATACGTTGTACCACAAAAAACTTGGGCGGAAATGTTTTACCCTATTGCCGAAAGGAAACTTATTGGTTTGATTGGAAGAGATAAAGTGACGAAAGCACCTGTTGCTCCAAACGAAGCCATTACTATGCCAACGGAAATCAGTGACGCAATACAATTAGAAGTGGATACTGACACGATTGTAAAATTAAAGGCGAGTTACAACCAAGACGTTAATCGAGAAGCGAAAGTTCAACAAGCCAAGAAGGCATTGGCTGATGCAGAGAAAGCCTGGAAGGCGGCACAAAAGCGTTTGAAGGCGATTCGTAAGACTAAATTGACTCCAAGTGAACAAGCCGTTTTGATGAGTAAGTATAAAGCGAACCCTACAACTTGGGCTCCGTTGTTGACTACTCTTGGTATCGAACTACCTGCCACCGAGCAAGATGACACTAATTAACTTTAAGTATCAAGCGAGTTAATTCTAAGACATGCCGAGATTCTTTAATCCCGAAGATAATCCTTGGGGGATATTTAATACTGGTACGACTTGGCAACAAATAGTTAGTACAGGCAATGCAAAGAGATTGTCGAGAGATTGGAATTTCAACCGTACTTCTTACCGTCAAGGCCTTAGTGAAAGCGTCTTAAATTGTCAATCAGCGGATGATTTTATTGCTCTAGCCAATATTAATTTTCTCGATTTACCGTTTCTTTGTCTTTTATCGCCTGCCGAAATAGAACTTGCTTGGTTGCTTTTTTGCCATTATGTCAAGGATAATTTGATTACACTTACTGACCAAGGAGTCATGAAATTTATTGGTGGTCAAGGTGCAATTGACTTAGACGGTTCATTGGATTTCCAGAATGACACTATTTCTCGGTATGGTGGAGAGTCCATGATTCTCCAATGGCCTACTGTGGGACAATTGACTACCTTAGAAGAAATTCGTCGAGGATATAAACAAAAGAGATGGGACTCCATAGGCCGAGGAGCGGTTGACAATTTCTTAATTGAATATATTAAATATTTGGCTGAAACGGAACAATCACATCGTATTACCGAGATTTTTTCTAGCCCTTTAGAGATTCGGTTAGGGTCTGGTGAGATTGCGGTCGGGTTAATCGTGGCTAATAAAACTGCACTTCGATATATCGAAGAGGATACCAACAATGATATTTATTCATTTTTCCTTACAACTGTTTCGGGGAATTATTATGGTCAAGCCCCGACAATAATTAGTCAACTTCAAAACATGACAAGTAATTCTAATTCGGAATTGTTTGGAGAATATATTGGAGATGGTGAGGAGGCGTTTATTAGCGAGGTCGAGGAAGTGATTCAAGACTTAAACTCTCAAATTAGTGCTTTCATAGATGAGTGTCCTTTAGATTTAGCCTCTTTATGTACTGAATGGTTTGGAGGTCTCAAGCCTGAATTCTCAATCGCAGACCGTCAATCAAATTTGACTACGATTACAGGTCCTGCATCTGATATAGCCATGCAATATCTCAATACACTTAAAGACGTGTATACTGAATTAATTACACCTGGTATTAACTTTGTGGGCACAACTGCTAGTGACATCCCTCTAGGATGGTCATACCCAATCACAGAGGGAGATATTAGCAATATGTATTACCCTAATAGTAGTAGAGGTACTAATCTCCGAACTTTACATTCACAACAAAAGGCAGTCCCTACTATAAACTTATCCCTCGAAGATATTGAAAATTTACAAACGGTTTTCTCTGCTATTCAAGCCTTGCAATCTAAGTTACCTCGATTAGATAAAAGTATTCAAGATGGCAAACGTAGACTAGAACAAGCACGAGCAAAATTAGTTGACCTACAAGATGTAGAAATAACGAGACAACAAGTTAATCAAGCCGCTCGCGCTGCTCGGGCTCAAGTAAGAGAACGGATTGCTAGAAACATTACTAATACAGAATACAATATTCAATCCAATTTAGATAATCTAGATAGATTGCAAAGTGAAAAGCGCGATTTAATTAGGCAATACTTGGACGAATAACTTTAAATATCAGCAAGGGATAGTGAATAATATGGTAATGAATCCGCCTGCGAATTCACGTCGTGGCCGTCGTGGTCGAAATGTTGGTAATCTTCCAACTACTACTCCTACTAGGACGTCACTTACTGCGGGTCGGCTACAAACCGAAGAAGCCGTCTTAGAAGATATTCTCGCCCAGACAGACGGTAATTATAATAATTACGTTGATGCAGGAGGTAATCCTTATATCGTTGAAATTAGTCGTGGACAACTCCAGTACACTCCTACACCTAATATTGTATGGCCGAATGCCGCTACTTTGCGAAACGCCATCGATAATTTAGCCACGGAAAAGCGCATCAAAGCCGAGCGTGAGCGAGCCGAAAGAATTGCCAATGCCGTCGGAAGTGCCGTAGTCGTTATTCCAACCGATACTCGTGCCTTTGTCTTAATGGCCGTCGTCGCCGTTGGTCTCGGGACACTATTCATTAATCGTAAACCTTGGACTTCAAGCACTACTATCGCGAAAATTACCGATACGGTGTTATACGGAGGAACGTTCCTCTTGTCTCTTTACATCTTAGTAAAAATGTCTAATGCTAAGTCAGCCGCCAAGGGTGCGGCTAAGCAAGACCGTTTAATTGCCACACCCTAGAAAGGGCGGTATCTTTAAATAGCGGAAAGACTTAGGTTCTAGTATGGTTGTAACTGACGCAGACTACCAAACCATGTTTATCGAGTTGACAGGTTCAACTGCTGACATCATTCCGACCTCGTTGAGTCAAAGTTTCATGGGTTATCAAGCCCTAGACCTTACTCACGGCGGACCAGTGGTAAACACGTTGCCTTATGGGCCTGGTGTTATCGATGTTCAGCCCATGAATCCAAATCCTTATAAGGCTAATGAACCCGAACCTGTGGCCGAACCTGTTGAAGAGGAAATCGCTCAAGAGCAATCAGTTTGGAGTCGATTAGGAAGTATACTTGGATTCAAGCGTGACGACCTAGTTGACACTAATGAAGTAACGGCTCAGGAAGTCGCTCCTGCGACAGGCCGTCCTGGTGACACTTTAAACGTGCAAGCCGCCGAACAAAAAACTTTCCAAGCACTTGCACCTGGTCAAGAATTCAACAACTATGATTTGCGTCCGCTTAAACTGATGCATCACATTGACCCTACAAGTTATGACCCGTCAGTACAAGCCCGCTTGATGGATGGTACAATGATTCCTGTCGATTATTCAGGTCGTACACCTTGTTGTAAAGCACCTGCCGAGCAAGGGCACAACTTTCCTTTCCAAGTATCGGGTGTGAATGTTCCTTTCCAAGACGTTCCTTCGATGCCTCCAAGCCCTCTTGGTGGCGATAATCCTGTCGTTTCATCGGCTTTCTCATATGATGGTCGACTTGGACAACAAATCTCTCCTGCTGAAAACAGTTCCTACTACGGTACAGATAGTATGACTGGTATTGGTGCTACAAAAACCCTTGTCGAGTGGTCTCAAGATTACACTTTACTAAAGATTAGTGATGACTCGATTCGAGGAATTCCGTCTGCACCTGGTATGGGTAAAGGAGAGATAATTTTATATAGACGTTAAGGTAAGTGATTGATTATGGAAGATGTTTTTGCAGTATATGTTTGGTCCCAAGATTGGTGGACGTTCTCTAACGATTCGTGGAGTGCACGTGACCAAGTTTATGAAGATTCTAGAATTGTATCGCCTGATAAGGTGAATTGGCAAAAAGTAAGTGATGGAGAGGCTTATCATGCTTCTCTTTATTTCGAAATTGGTAAGACTGACGCCCATAATTTCCGTCCAACTTCTATCCGTGTAGATAACGTTGAACAACCTACTATGGTTATTGTAGAAGGTGAAGAAATGGGTGATGAAGATGTTGTTCTTGGAATGGCTTATCCATTCGAGTTCGCCGTTGGACAAGAAGGATATTATGAATCTCCAGGAATGGACTTAGAAGATTTCGTAGTCACAGAAATTATTGCGGCTAAGGACGAAGAAGAAAAGGAAGACGCCATTGTTAGTTTCATTGAGGGAGTTAACGAGGCTGATATGGCTACTGTTGAAAGTATGGCTGCCGAAACCTTCTCCGCACCTAGGAAAAAGCCTAGTAAGCGAGACCTCCGCAGGGCTAATCGACGTCGTCGAAATAAAAATATGATGAAAATGAAGGAATATTCCAAGGGTTCAAAGCGAACCAAGGATTACACCACTACAGGATACGCTGAAACTCTAGCCGCTGAAACATTCCATTCCGAAACTGCTTCCGATAATATCTCGGCCGAAACAAGTAAGGCCGTAGAAGGCATTAATCCAACCCCTGTGTCTGATGGACAATGGTTGGCTGAAACTATTTCCAAGCAGGCCGAGGCAAAACACTCTTATCCACATCGAGTAATCGATGGTGATGACTACGTGCATTACGATGGAAAAGGACGTCAAACTGGACGAACCAATCGTGGTAGAAGTATCTCGGCTGACCGTCGCCGATACACTCCTAATGCTGATTTAAAACCTGGTCAAGGACACCGTGGAGACTTTGTTAGAGAAGCCCAAGGATACGATGCTCGCCTCGACGACAGTATGGGTGAGCGAAACCGTGGTCGACATCACGGTAAAATGACTATGCATGACCGACGAGACATGTCGGAAGGTGAAGCCCGCCACATGGGACGCCGAAAGTACTCTAATGTAGGTACGATGGATATGGGTAATCGGATGATGGCCGAACACAATCAAGGATATAATGCTCGCCTCGACGAAAGTATGGGTGAGCGCAACCGTGGTCGTCATCACGGTAAAATGACTATGCACGACCGACGAGATATGTCGGAAGGCGAGGCTCGACACATGGGTCGCCGAAAATATTCAAATGTCGGTACTATGGACCGTAACAATAGAATGATGATGGCCGAATCTGCTTTTGACCGATTGCAAGATGAAGTTGCTGATGAATATGAAGATGAAGGCATGAGTGAAGACCGTGCTATGAAGATTGGTGGTGCAGTGGCTTATGATGCAGGTGTTAAGAAATACGGTAAAAGAGTTATGGCACAAGCGGCTCGTGAAGGAGTTTCCGCTAAAACCATTATGCGTCGTAAGAAGCGTTCCGAAATGCAACTACGACGTGCTGAGATGACTCCTGATGACCGTGACATGATGAGTTCAGGTATGGAAAGATTCCTAAGACAACGCCGAAAGAATGCTGAGTCTCCAATGACATCTCCTGAAAGTTATTCTCCTACAGACGCTAGTCCGACCGATGCGAATCCAAAGACAGAAGGTCCAAGTTCTGCAGGAACAGGAGACCAAATTATTTCCGTTGACTCGCCATCTGCCCCTCCGAATGATATCAAGTTTGCCGAAGACCATCCTGATTTCGACCCTCGGAAAGCAGACCGAGACAAAGACGGTAGGATTTCCTCTTGGGAACGTACTGTTGGTAACGCCGTTGCTAAAGGTAAGGCTGAAAAGAACGCTGAATTCGGCGTTGTCGGCAGTGGTTCAAACTTTGGACAAGACCTTATGGCGGAGAATTGGTGTACTAAACATTCCGAAACTTTTGATGCTTGCGGATGTGAAAAGAAAGACGACAAGCGAGCCGAACCATCTGGCTCTCAACCTACTAATGAAATGGCCTCTGGTGATGACCCACTAGACGACTCTACTCTATCGGGCTTTGATATTGTGAATGTTGATTCTCCATCGGCTCCACCGTCGGATGTTTTCGTTCAATCGGCGGAAATGAATTACGACGGTTCACTTTATGGTGACCAGTATTTCCCTGATGCTTTGACTGCTAATCAAGTTGGTGTCGGTAAATTAGGCTCTGCAAACTCTGCTCCAGATTCTGGACAAGGTGTTTTGCAATGGGACGGCAGTCGTGAAGGGCCTGACCCTGATACTAAAGCAGCCGAAATCATGACTCGGAAGGGCTTAGGATTTGTGGCTAGCGTTGCCGCCATATTAGTCGGTGGTAAGATGCTTGGACTCGATGATAAGATTCTAAACATGGTTAAGAAAGAGTGAAAGCCTTTATATGGGTGATTGACTACTCAAGTAGTATGAGTGGTTTCACAATTGGTGATTTTTACATCGATGTTCAAACTGATGCAGTTCCATTTTATTACTATCATCGTGCCGTTTATTGGCCTAGTTGGATTCAAGACGAATTGCCGACATTTCAACGACAAGTCACTCAAATGACGAGTCCGAAGAAACCACTTAAATTGACGGCAACTGCTCGTATTCAAATGGGATATCCACACGAAGTGAATGCAGACCATAAAAAAGATTTGTATCAACGTGGTATTAAAAGAGATGCCGTTTCGGCCAAAGTTACGACTACAATTCCAAAATTATACCGACAAGATTTACAAAAACTTTGGGTAGAATCCAATCTCATCACGGCTTCTACTCCTACTAATTCACATTTCCTACGTGATGTTACTGTCGTAGATACTGAATCTAATGAGGCTCTAGTCTTTTGTTATGTGGTTTCTCGTAAAGGTCACGTTTTGACGGCTTGGTCTGAATTGAAAAATCGGGATGGAACTTGGTCTTGCCGTGCGCCGAAAGATTTCACAAAACTTCTTTCGCTACAGACAAAGCCTTTAAATAACTGAACCATGTAAAACTAAGTATGGGTTTAGAACTTTCCGAAGGTTTAGCGTCTTTGAAGCAGGAATTTACAACCGCACCTGTGGAAGAAGTGGCCGAAGTCGAGGTAGAATT
>MDSV01004805.1_pt1 | contig 11360 bp, 10 predicted proteins | sample 810851 | NCBI WGS metagenome assembly MDSV01 (sample SAMN05326640, study PRJNA326480) | marine metagenome | isolation source: seawater | place: Atlantic Ocean: North East | collected 2012 | reverse complement strand
TTGGACATTTTGAATGGACATTATTTTATGGTAAATAAATTTCAACACTATAAGAATTATAAAAACAACCAAATATATGAACTTTTTTAGATTTTGTGATAGATAAAGCAAATTTAGACAAAACAAATGCTTGGCCATTTGTAGAAGCAAAGAAAATTTTACGAGAGAAAAAAATCTCTATTGAAAAAAAGGGAAAAATTATTCTTCAAACTGGATATGGGCCAAGTGGACTTCCACACATTGGAACGTTTGGAGAAGTTGCAAGAACTTCAATGATAGTAAATGCTTTGAATAAAATTACAGATATTCCAAAAGAAATTATAACATTTTCTGATGATATGGATGGTTTAAGGAAAATTCCAGATAATATTCCAAATTCATTAAAATTAGAAAAAAACCTTCATAAGCCATTGACAAAAGTTCCTGATCCTTTTGAGAAATATAAAAGTTTTGGTGAACATAATAATGAATTATTAAAAAAATTTTTAGATCGATTTAAATTTAAATATACATTTAAAAGTTCAACCAACCTTTATAAATCTGGTCAATTTAATGAAACATTAAAATTAATTTTAAAAAATTATAAAGGTATAATGGAAATAATTCTGCCTACTCTAGGCAAAGAAAGACAAGAAACTTATTCTCCCTTTTTGCCGATTTGCCCAGAAACTGAAAAAGTTTTAGAGATACCAGTTTTAGAGATTGATCAAAAGAACTCAAAAATCATTTTTGATAATAATGGTAAAAAATTAGAGTCGAGTATACTCGATGGTAATTGTAAACTTCAATGGAAAGTTGATTGGGCAATGAGATGGTATGCATTAGATGTTGATTTTGAAATGTACGGAAAAGACTTAATAGAAAGTGCAATTTTATCCTCAAAAATTATTAAATTAATTGGAAAAAATAATCCAAGCGGATTTGCTTATGAATTATTCTTAGACGAAAAAGGTGAAAAAATATCAAAATCAAAAGGAAACGGTATAACTATTGATCAATGGCTTGAATACGCTTCACCTGAAAGCTTATCTCTTTTTATGTATCAAAATCCTAAAAGAGCAAAAAAACTTTACAAAGAAATTGTTCCAAAAGCAGTTAATGAGTACTTAGAGTTTATTGAAAAAGCTAAAAATCAAAATGAACTTGAGCATTTAATGAATCCCGTATGGCACGTGCATAATGGAGAAATCCCAAAAGAAAATCATATAATGAGTTTTTCAATGCTTTTAAACTTAGTAGAGACAAGTAATGCGGATAATAAAGATTTACTTTGGAAGTTTGTAAAAAAATATAAGTCTGACATTTTAAAGGAAAAATATCCTATTTTTGATAACTTAATTGAGTATGCAATTAAATATTATAAAGACGTAATTAAGCCTAATAAAAAATATAAAACTCCTAATGATTTAGAAAAGAGTGCTTTAAATTCTCTAGTAAATGCTCTAAACGAATGCAATGAAAAAATGAGTCCAGAGGAAATTCAGACTAAAATATTTACTGTTGGAAAAGAAAACGGGTATAAAGATAATTTAAGAGATTGGTTTAAATTAATTTATGAAGTTGTTTTTGGGGATGAAAATGGCCCAAGAATGGGTTTCTTTATAAGTTTTTTTGGTGTGAAAGAAACACAAAAATTAATTAAAGAAAAAATAAAGTAATGTTTCGAAAAATTAGACCTTTTATATTTAAATTTGACCCTGAAACTGCACATAATCTAGCAATTAAAGCGTTAAAATTTAATATTTTACCTAGCAAAAAAAAAATTAAATATAAATTCTTAGAAACGGAGTTTTTAGGAAAAATAATACCGAATCCAATTGGCTTGGCTGCTGGTTTTGATAAGGATGCTGAAGTTTATAATTCTATTTTAAAACTTGGTTTTGGTTTTGTTGAAGTTGGAACAGTAACTCCTCTAAAACAGACTGGTAATTCAAAACCAAGAGTTTTTCGTCTAGAAGAGGATAAAGCACTTATTAACAGATTAGGATTTAATAATTCTGGAGCAGATATAATTCAATCAAGGATAAGGTTAAATCCCCCTAAAGGTTTTTTTGGTATTAATATTGGACCAAATAAAAATACAAAAAATAGAGTTGATGATTATTTAATTGGATTAAAAAAGTTCCATGATTTAGCTGATTATTTAACTATAAATATTTCTTCACCTAATACAGAGAATCTTCGAAGTTTTCATAATCAAAATGAATTAGATGAATTATTGGATGCTATAGATAAAGAAAAAAAAAAATTAAATAGCTCTATACCTACCTTAGTAAAAATTTCACCAGATATAAATGATGATGAAATTAATAAAATTTCTCAACTAATAATTAACTATAAAATTCCTGCAGTAATAATTTCAAATACAAGCGATCGAACTAGAGACTATTTGACAAATATTAATAAGCTTGAAAAAGGAGGTTTGTCTGGAAAACCATTAGAAGATAAATCCAATAATATAATAAATAAGTTCTATAATAATTTAGGAAAACAGATAAAAATAATAGGAGTAGGTGGAGTCGACTCAGGTGAAAGCGCTTTTAGAAAAATATTAAATGGAGCAACTTTAGTTCAACTATATACAGGTATGGTTTATAACGGCCCTGATATCGCAAATAAGATAAGTGAGGAACTTAATAATTTAGTAGAAAAGCAGGGAGTTACAAATATTTCTGAATTGGTAGGAACTAAAAAATAATCTTGACTGGTAAGATTGAAGCGCCTATACCATCATAACCAATGTCAAAAAAATGTGAATTAACTGGAAAAATACCTCTTAAAGGTCATAAAGTAAGTCATGCTAATAACAAGAGTAAAAGAAGATTTTTACCAAATTTAAAAAAAGTTAGATTTAAAAGTGAACTTTTAAAAAAAAGTATTAAGTTAACTGTATCTAACGCTGGAGTAAGATCAGTTGATAAAAAAGGCAGTTTTGATCAATTCGTTAAAACAGCTAAAATTAGAGATCTTTCTCCTCGACTTAAAAAAATTAAAAAGAGCCTGCTAAGTAAATCTGCATAACTATGAATAAAATATTTTTGATCCTATCTATTTTGATGGGATTAATAGTTTTAGCATCAAATTATTTAGTCCAATTTCCAGTAAAATATCACAGATTAGAACAAATTTTAACTTATGGTGCTTTTACTTACCCTATTGCTTTTTTAATTACAGATTTAGCTAATAGATCTTTTGGAAAGCTAGTGGCTAGAAAAATTGTTTATATTGGATTTTTCATTGGTATAATTTTTACACTTTTGTTTTCCACAAATTTTGCAGATTTAATATCAGTTAGAATTGCTATTGGATCTGGTACTGCCTTTATAGTTGCACAATTATTAGATGTTCAGATTTTTGACAGATTAAGGAATAAAAAATGGTTTGTAGCTCCTTTAACTTCATCTTTAATAGGGTCTACAGTTGATACTTTTTTATTTTTTTCTATATCTTTTTATGGAACTGAAGTTTCGTGGTTTACATTATCTATTGGAGATTTAGCAGTAAAGATATTTGTAGCATTAGTGATGTTGATACCTTTTAGATTACTATTAGGTACCTTTAAAACTATTAGAGCCTAAAATAAAAACTTATAAGATAAAATTTTATAAGCCAATTTAGCTACAAGAAAGTTGTAAGAATTAAAACCTTTTATAGGAGAAAGTTCATTAATATCTGCACCAACTATTTTTGAATTTTTTGCTGCAATTCTTAAAATATCTAAAGTTTCATCCCACATTAAACCACCAGGCTCAGGAGTTCCTGTAGCTGGCATAATACTTGAGTCTAATCCATCAACATCAAAAGTAATGTAAACTGTTTTATTTTTAATCAAATTTTTGAATTTAGTAAGATCCCATTTTTTTTTATCTTTTGCCCAAAATATTTTAATTCGTGAAGAATTTTTTTTTAAGAATGGAATTTCACTTTCTGAAATATTTCTTATACCAAAAGAAATCACCGAAACGTTTGAGTGATCAAGACATCTTCTTATAGCAGAGGCATGTGAAAATTTTTGTCCATTGTAACTCTCTCGTAAATCTGCGTGAGCATCAAAGTGCAATAAACAAATATTTTTATACTTTTTAGTGAATGGCAATATACATCCAGGAGTAATTGAATGCTCTCCACCAAAAGTCATTGGAAAAAGTTTTTTATCTAAAATTTCTTGATTGATATTTGATATTTTTTTTAATGCTTTTTTAATATTTTTATCAATTCTAAATGATTTTAAAGTTTTGATCCCTATTTTTTTATAAGGTTCACAATTTAATTCTTCATCGTAAAGTTCTACTTGATGAGATGCTTTAATTATTTCTTTAGGACCATTTTTTGTGCCTTTTCCGTAACTTACTGTCTTTTCAAGGCCAAAAGGAATAATTACAACTTTTTCTTTAAAATTGAATTTATTATCAATTCCTAAAAAACCATTTTTATTAGAAAGATATTTCACTATTTAAATATTTTTGAGAAGTTTTTTCTATCTCTTTTTTTCCATTCACCTTTATGATACGCGTCACTTGCAATTAAAGGTAAAACACTAGTTGCTTCAGCAAAAACCATTTGTTCTTTTGTTACGTCAACTTTCCCCCACGAACTAGCTTCTTTAAGAGTAGAGCTACTACATGCTCCATCCCTTGAGTCCGCAACAGTAATTTGTACTGCATATTTGTGCATATCAACATCTTTACCAAGAAGTTCTGCACAAATAACAGTATCTTGAATAAAATTTTTTGGAACACCACCACCGATCATAAATAATCCTGATCCCTTGGACTGTATTTTAATTTCAGTTAGTTCTCTAAATTCTCTTATAGAGTCAATAGTAATATGTTTTTTTGGATTTTTTTCCTGGTGTATAACTAAACCAAAACCAGCACTAGAGTCAGTAAATGCAGGACAAAAAATAGGTACGTTATTGTCATACGCTGTTTCAATTAACGAATCCTTTTTCTTTGAATTTTTTTTAAGGTATTTTCCCATCTCATGAATAAATTCTCTAGATGTATAGCTTCTTGGCTCTAAATTATCTGCTATTTCACATATTCTTTTATCACATTCTTGTAGCTGATCTTCATCTATATATGTGTCATATATTCTATCTATATAGTTTTTTCTTAACTCAGTATCATCCTGGAATTGTGATCCTTGATAATGTTTGAACCCTAATGCCTCAAAAAAATCCATATCAATTATGGAAGCTCCAGTTGCAACTATGGCATCTACCATATTATATTTTACTAAATCTCTATATATATCCATGCATCCCGCGGCTGATGTTGATCCAGCCAATGTTAAAAAAATTGTACAATTTTTATCTTTTAACATTTCATTATAGATATTAGCTGCACTAGCAGTTTCCCTTGAGACAAATGACATTTTTTCCATTGATGAAATTATTTTTCTTGCATCAAAGGAAGTTATATCTATATGTTCAACAGGTTTTTTTAGAAAATCTTTTTTACTATTATGACCTAGATTTTTTTTGTCTGACATTTAGGCAACAAGAAACTCTTTATTAAAATTACCTTCATACATAGACATTATTGGTTTATCTTCCAATTCGTAAATTTCATCTGAATAAAAACCATTAAACTGAGTCCTAAAAGTTAAACCGTAACCACCAAGCTGACCAAGTTCAATATAATCACCTTCTTTAATATTATTTGGTAATACAAATGGACCTTTCATATAATCCATGCTATCACAAGTAGGACCATAAAAATCAAAAGCCGTAAATTTTTTTGATATCATTCTTCCATTTGAAATCATTCTAGATGGGAAAACTAAATTTGGAGAACCTCCATCAAAAAGTGATCCATAAGTACCATCATTAATATAAAGTTTTTGTTTTTTTCTTAAGATTACTTTAACTATTGTTGAACCGCTTTCAGCAACTAATGATCTACCTGGTTCACAAATAATCTCTGGTTTTTTTTGAAGTCTTAACTTAGAAAGACTTTTTTCTATCTCACTAAAATATTTACTTAGTGGCTGTGGAATTAAATCAGGATATATTGAAGGAAAACCTCCACCAATATTAATATAATCAGGTTCAATTTTTGTTTTTTTAATAATCGTATTTATTTCTTCAATTCCTTTAGAGTATGAAATTGGATGCATGCATTGAGAACCAACATGAAAACTTAAACCTATTTTTTTTGCATGTTGTTTAGCCAGTCTTAATAATCCCAAAGCTTCATTATTAGCAGCGCCAAATTTTTTTGATAAATCAATCTCAGCATGTTCATTTGAAACTGATATTCTTACAAATAACTCTAAATCTTTAGCCTTGTTAGTTGAGTCAAGAATCTTAATTAATTCATCTTTTGTATCTAAAGAGAAAGATTTAACCCCATATTCAAAATATGCGTCTTTAATACTTTCTCTACTTTTTACTGTATGCATATAATGACACTTAGCTTTTGGTGCTATTTCTTTTATGGTTTGAATTTCTTTTACTGAGGCAATGTCAAAGTTATTAATCCCTGACTCATAAAGTTTTTTAAGGACAAATCTATTTGGATTTGTTTTTACCGCATAAAGAATTTTTCCCTTAAAATTTTTTTGAAAATAATTTGATGCTCTTTTTAGAGAATGACCTCTAATGCAGTATACTGGATTAGATGGCTTCAGTTGATTTACTAGTTCATCAACATTTTTAAATTTTTCCATTTATTAGCCCCTCAAAAAAAATTTAACAAAAAAAATTTGCATATCTAATATGCAAATTTGTTAATTGGTTACTGATTATGAGAAATGCTAGGTAATGTAAAGTAATTATTTCAACTGATTTGAAATATTTAACTTAATTAATTTTAGACTATTGAAATGCTAAATAAAGTGACTATATCATATGGCATGAGTATAAATGTGCAAAAAATCGCTGATTTTAATGATAAATCGCTACTTATTGTAGATGATGATAATCCTTTTAGGGAGAGACTGGCGAGAGCTATGGAAAAAAAAGGTTTTATCGTTTCACAAGCTCAAGGTGTAAAATCTGGGATTGATTCTGTTAAGTCAAAAAAGCCAGCATTTGCAGTTGTTGATTTGAGGCTAGGCGATGGAAATGGATTAGAGGTTGTTAAGGAAATCCAAAATTCTAATTCAGATAGTAGAATTATTATGCTCACAGGGTATGGAAATATCCCAACTGCTGTTGCTGCAATTAAAGAAGGAGCAATAGATTATTTGGCTAAGCCAGCTGATGCTGATGATGTAGAAAAAGCTTTACTCGCGGACCCAAGCACAAAAGCCCAACCACCTGAAAATCCAATGTCAGCAGATAGAGTTAAGTGGGAGCATATTCATAGAGTTTTTGAATTATGCAATAGAAATGTATCTGAAACAGCTAGAAGATTGAAGATGCATAGAAGAACCTTGCAGAGAATATTATCAAAAAGATCTCCTAAATAAATTTTTTTAATTTTAATATATTTTTTGTTAGAAGTGTAAGAAGCAAAATTTTAAACATTTCTGCGTATAAGAATGGTAATGCTCCAAGCTTGATTATTGGTTTATCCCATCCAATAATTATTCCCAACCAAAATAAACCAAATAGATATATAAAAGATACAGAAAAAATTAATTTTAAAAAAATTACTAAAATTCCTCTTCTAAAGTTAAAATATCCTGCAAAAAAAGCTGCGAATAAAAAACCAATTAAATATCCCATAGTTGGACCTGTAAAATAAACTAATCCAACTCCTTTTTCTGGAGAGTTGGAAAATACTGGTAAACCTAAAATACCCTCAAAAAGATAAAGTCCAACAGATGCTAATGCTAATTTATAACCACAAGCAATTCCTAAAAATAATACAACAAAAGTTTGCATAGTCATTGGAACAGGATAAAAAGGTATTTTAGTTTTTGCCGAAATTGTTAAAATTAATGATCCTGCAAATATTATTACTAAATTTTTTAAAATTTTTTGATTATTTAAAACTTTAATATTCTCCATAACTATACTCTACTATTTAAATAATAAATAATCTAGTTTTTTGTTAAGTCTAGATATACATCTTCAATATCAGCATCATCTGTAGTAATATCTAAAATTCTTATATTTTGACTTGATATCTGCAAAATAATATCTTCAATTTTTAGTTTACTTTTTTCATACGAAACCGTAACTTTTTTGTCAATATTAGATATTATTTTAAGTGTATTTAAATTAAAAGATTTAGTGTCTAATACTTTATCAACTGAAAAGGTTACAATTTTTGTTTGTATTTTATCAATCAAATTTTTTGTACTATCTAGAGCTACTAGGTTACCCTTACTCAAAATACCAATTCTATTACACATTTCCTCTGCTTCAGCCAAGTAATGTGTTGTAAGTATTATTGTTACTCCCTGTTTATTTAGAAGCTTTACATTCTCCCAAAGGTTTTGTCTTAATTCTAAGTCAACTCCAGCTGTAGGTTCATCAAGAAACAAAATTGGAGGTTGATGCACTAATGCTTTTGCTATTAACAATCTTCTTTTCATTCCACCAGATAGGCTTCTGGCATAGCTATCTGATTGTTTATCTAGGGCGACTAATTTGAGTATATCATTTGTTATACGTTCACTTTTTCTTATTCCATACATACCAGCAAGCATTTCTAATAATTTTTTTGGACTAAAAAATGGATCTAAATTTACTTCTTGAGGAACTATTCCTATAGATGCTCTTACCTCTCGTGGATTTTTGTCTAAGTCAAAACCCCAAACATTAACTTCACCAGATGTTTTTATCACCGTTCCTGCAAGAATATTTATAAAAGTTGATTTACCTGCCCCATTTGGACCTAAAAGACCAAATATTTCTCCTTCTTTCACCTCTAAGTTTAAATTATTTAGTGCATTAACCGTTAAAGAACCATTTTTTGAATAAATTTTATTTAAATTTTTTACTGATAAAACGTTTTTTTTTTCCATAATGATCTATACACTTATAACATTCATGTAAATTAAGTTAACATTTTAATGAGTAAAATAAAAAAAACAGATCATTTTTATTTAGTTGATGGCTCAGGTTACATATTTAGGGCTTATTATGCATTACCTCCGCTCACTAGAAAAAGTGATGGAATGCCAACAGGTGCAGTTAGTGGATTCTGCAGTATGTTATTTAAGTTATTAGAAGACTCCAAATCTAAGGACAATCTAAATAAGCCAACTCACTTTGCAGTAATATTTGACTCTGCAAGAAAAAATTTTAGAAATGAAATTTATAAGGATTATAAAGGCAATCGAGCAGACGCTCCAGACGATCTTATACCTCAGTTTGATTTTATTAGAAAATCTGTATTAGCATTTAATTTACCATCAATAGAGCTATTAAATTATGAAGCTGATGATTTAATTGCAACTTATGTAGAAAAGATACTTGAAGCAGGTGCTAAGGCAACAATTATTTCATCAGATAAAGATTTGATGCAACTTTACAAAAAAGGTGTTCGCATCTTCGATCCAATGAAAAATAAATTTATCAATGAACAAGATGTATTAAAAAAATTTGGTGTTACTCCTGATAAAGTTATTGACGTACAATCACTCGCAGGAGACTCAAGTGATAATGTACCAGGTGTTCCAGGAATTGGTGTAAAAACAGCAGCAGAATTAATAAATAAATATAAAACTTTAGAAACACTTTTAGATAGAGCAAGTGAGATTAAGCAAAATAAGAGAAGAGAAACTATTTTAGAAAACAAAGAAAAAGCAAAGATTAGTAAAAAATTGGTAACCTTAAAAAAAGATGTTCCAGTTAAAGATAAATTAGAGAATTTTATTCTTAAAAATATAGATAAAGAAAAACTCTTTTCATTTTTAAGAGAAATGGAGTTCAACAGGTTATTAAGTAGTGTAATATCAGCTTATGGTGAAACAAAATCTTCAATACCAATTAAAAATATTCAGAACATTAATAAAGAAATAAGTACAAAAAACTATAAGTTAATTGAAGATCTTAGTGAGTTAGATGCCTGGATTTATGAGGCTGAAAAAAAAGGTGAATTTGTAATTGATACAGAAACAAGTTCTTTAAATCCACACCAAGCAAGTTTAGTTGGAATATCAATATCAATTGATATTGGAAAAGCTTGTTATATACCTTTAGATCACACTCGAGGTAAATGTCTTAATAAAGAAAGTGTATTAAAAAAATTTAAAACAATTTTAGAAGATAAATCCATAAAAAAAATCGGCCAAAATATTAAATTCGATTACTTAATATTTTATCATTTAGGAATACATTTAAATTCATTAGAGGACACAATGCTTATCTCATATGTTTTAGATGCAGGTAAAAATAGACATAATATGGATACTTTATCTGAAATTCATTTAGGTCATAAGACTATTTTGTATAAAGATATAGTTGGTACTGGAAAAAAACAAATCAATTTTAAAGATGTTGAAATTAAAAAGGCGGCTGAATACGCAGCAGAAGATGCGGATATAACTTTTAGGCTTTATAAAGTTTTAAAAGAAAATTTAAAAAGAGAAAAATTAGAAAATATTTATGAATTATTTGAGAAGCCTATGATAAAAATTTTAGCTCAGATGGAAATTCATGGAATAAAAGTAGATAAAGAATATCTTAAAATTTTATCAAAAAATTTTGTTAAAAGAATTAATTTAATTGAAAAAAAAATTTATAAAATATCAAAAAAAGAATTCAATATAGGATCTACTAAGCAGTTAGGTGAAATCATGTATAACGATCTTAAAATTTCTGCTCTTAAAAAAACAAAAAAAGGAAGCTTTGCTACGAGCGCATCGGTTCTTGAAGATTTAGCATTTAAAGGTAATGAACTTCCAAGGCTAGTTTTAGATTGGCGACAGGTTTCAAAATTAAAAAATACGTACTCTGATTCATTGCAGGAACATATTAATCCAATAACTAAAAGAGTTCATACATCATTTTTACTAGCAGCTACCTCAACCGGTCGATTAGCATCAAGTGATCCAAATTTACAAAATATCCCAATTAAATCTGATGATGGGAAAGAAATAAGAAAATCATTTGTTGCAGAAAAAGGTAATTTATTAATTTCAGCAGATTATAACCAAATTGAAATGAGAATTTTAGCTGATTTAGCTGATGTAAAAGAGTTAAAAAAGGCTTTTAAAAATAATCAAGATATTCATTCTTTAACAGCAAGTCAGGTTTTTAATGTTGATATTAAAAAAGTTGATAATGAAATGAGAAGAAAAGCTAAAGCTATAAATTTTGGAATAATATATGGAATTTCACAATATGGATTAGCAAAACAAATTATGGTTTCAAATATAGAGGCTGAAAACTTTTTAAAATCTTATTTTAAAAAATTTCCTGAAATAAAGGAATATATGAACAACACAATAAATTTTTG
>MDSV01199533.1_pt1 | contig 11361 bp, 5 predicted proteins | sample 810851 | NCBI WGS metagenome assembly MDSV01 (sample SAMN05326640, study PRJNA326480) | marine metagenome | isolation source: seawater | place: Atlantic Ocean: North East | collected 2012 | reverse complement strand
TGCTCTCGAGTTTGAGGCGTTCAAAAATGTGTTAACACATCCGCTGTTCGTAGGCCTATTTTGTATGCTTAAGTCAGAAGGTGCAGAATTATCCGTGCTTGACATTGAATTGGATTCAGAAGATCGGATGTCGATTCATCATATTTCATTCCTCAAACAAGTCATCGACTTTGGCCTGAGGATTAACATCAAAGATCGAAAATCCATTACTGATGAAGATGAAAGAACGATTCGAATGGCGTTCCTGTATATCGCTGCAATTCATTTGACAATGGGCATAAATAATCTCGACAATATTCTTTCAATTATGGAGAAGTTACACGAATTCAGAGTAAGTGAAACTCAGAGGAAAATTCTCGCCGAAAACTTGGGCGTTATGTTTGTGAATGGGGAAAAAGAGATTGAATGGACGCACAAGACTTTGCCTGAAGTTGCAATGGGTCTTTTAATTAATGAAAATTCTAAATTTGGTTCTTTTCTCATTAACACATACGGTGGTATGTTTGGAAAGAATGGTGAATTGTGGACAGAGTGCTTATTCCTTACACTTATAGAAAACGATCTCCTCTCAATCGATACTTTTTGTATCGAATCCGAAGGAAAACTATCGAAGGAAACCATGCCGATGTTGATAGAAATCTTTTCCGCTGAAAATCATTCGATTATCGAAAAGTGTTTGAAATTACTTGGAATTACATCCCAAATTTTTGAAGATGCGTTTGTTGATTTGAGCGGTATTCGAAAAGATTCGGTGATTTCCCATGATCACAATGAATATCCGGGCGTCGACGCTGATTCATGGAGAATAAAACCAATACCAGGGAATAAGTTTGAAACTGAACTTCGCAACAGAATAGGTAATTCATACTTCTGTGAGATGTTGAGCGATGATCGCACATTTGCGTTACCAATTGAGCTGTTCGGAACCATTCTTGAGAATCACGATGAGCAGGGGCTATTGTTTACATTGTTTGATGGGAAATTAGCCAGTAGTAGTTTGATTGGATTAGAACGTTTGAAATGGCCTGAAGCTCTTTCCAGCGATATTTCATTGTTGTTGAGTAACTTTAGCGTCACAGCATTAGCAAATGTTTACTTCAAGGCATTGTTATATTCCCATGACTTATTTTCGAAGATGGGCAAAAAGAAATTTGCTCGAAATCTTCGAAAACACTGGATTGAATGGTCTCATTCGGTAAGTCAAAATCCTTGGAGCATAGACATTGGGGTTTCCGACTTTTTTGACCTAATTTTAATTTGTATGGAATCAAACACCGATCTTGATTTGTTGAACGGATTCATGTGGGGTAGCAGGTACGAATATGACACCAATCTCAACAGGTACGAACTTCATGACGAGAAGATACTGAACGACCTAGACAGGTTTATGATTCAAAAAATCAATCGAGGCGATTTTGCACCAGGGAAGATATCATCTTCTTGGCTGATTGGTAAGCACCGCGTTACCTTGGATAAATTGTTAGAATCGTCAATATTTATGATGTTAAATACAAGGGAAGTCTTCAACAAACACCGATGGGAAAAATATATTCTACCTCTAAAAGAACACTGGGGGATTCCAATTGACTTCACAATGAAGGGTTCAAAGGGCTCAAAATTTGATAGAATTCAGAGTCTCAATATCGATAAAATTCCGGATGGAGTTCTTCGCTACATCGTCGGAAAAATTGAATAATCAGTTTGTTACTTCGTAATCTTGTAATACTGGTGCTTATTCATGCAAACGTGGGTCGAATATCATCGAGGAGAGAAGAGTTCCAAATTCCTCCTGAGGATTTGGAAAATCACTTACTCCATTTGATGAATTTGAACAATCGACACACAGCAATTCGCGGCACACCGACTTGGATTCCAATTGAGCTTCAATCACTCGATGGATATCATGAAATCGTCCTCGAGGCTTCATTCCACTATGAAGCAACCGATGAAAATCCCGATGAGTATCGTGACAGAAGTAGGGTTGGGATTTGGACTGGAGTTAAGGATGCGCCAATGGTTGCATCTATTGCCAGTCAGTCTGATTCCTATTCCCATGGCGATCAGGAGAACGTTCAGATTCTTTTGAATGAATGGCGATTCGGTAAAAATTCACAAATTGCATTTACGTTCTCAAACACAATGCAACACACTAATCTTTCACTCGCCATTTGTGCAATTCCGTTTTTCCATGCGAGAGATGGTCAGAATGCAGAAACTTGCCTTACATTGACGCTGAAAGGAATGGCAAAAGGTGAGGCGTATTATGATAGGGTTGATTCAAAAGAAATTCGTTTCAAACTGGATCGTAGTGCATCCAAAGTACAGAATCGTGTCGTCCTACAATTGTTCGCTGAAATGGGTGCGTTCCAACTCGATGGAAGTGGGAATTCGGTCCACCCCAAACAACTCTATACAACCCGCGCTTTGAAGAATCAAATCAATGCTCACGGGTCGGACAAATTCGAAATCGCCTACATCGGGACAGACACAACCGAAAATCTCCGTGCACTCATTCGCCAGATTAAAGAAGATGAGAAACTATCGAGCAGTATCACAAAGCTGGTGATTTATTTTACTGAAGATTGGGATGCTGAACTTATGATGCAATATCCAAATTTGAATTTGAACGAAACAGACACCGGTGGTAAATTTGAGTTGTTGTTCAAGCAACTTCCTTTAGACGGAACGCTACCTGAATCTGTTGAATCTGTTGATTTTGTTCTCTCAACATACGTAACGCCATGGGCAATGGAAGATGAAAAGAATAAAAATCAGTATATTCAACTCATTCAATCCTTACTCAAAGAGCCTTCATCTCGATTGATCTCCGTTGATCCAAGTGATTCAAGCAAATCCATTCGGTCACATTGCAAAGACACTAATCTCCAATCGGTTTACATTTCAACTCTCGGCTTAAAACTCGCTGACACGGAACACAGTGGGCAGGACATGGTTGTCGACTGCAAGGTGTGGAGAAGGGATAAGGTGAGTGAAAATGAGTGACAATCCCGAATTCCATCCAAGCAAGAATCATAAGTTGGAATATCTCAAGGAACTGAGGGCAAATCTGACCTTCGGGCGTTGCGCAGGAAAAGTCACAGAATTAACCAAGCTTCATCAAAATAGACTTGCCAGCGTGGATGTTCGAGGTAGACACCTCTGGTTGTTGGCTGACAGGTGTAGAATCATACGTGAAGCAAATTTCTATCAAACGAATTTAGAGAACCCTATCGTGCCTGAGATTGATAAAACTCTTAGAAGGATTTTGAATTTCCTTGATGATGATTCTCTTGAGCCGTACCGATATGCGAAGGTCTTTGATGAAGATTCAGGACGCTATCTTGAGGATGTTGAAGGCAATATCATATATCCCACAATCAATGAAAAAGAACGTAGCGATTTCTCAGAATGGTATTCAGCTAGGCATGAAGTGTTTGCCGAGAACATTACTCTGAAGACTCTACAAAACATTCAAAACGCTGCGACGAAAATAAAAGACAATGTCTTCAATCGCCAGAATAGCATCGAAAACGATTCAGCATCTCAACTTGCCGAAGAGCTAGCAACCTTGGAGATACGAATCGAAGCCATGAAACAACAATTGGATAAAGCAGAATCAGACCGAGACAAGTATGTCGAATTCCTTGCGAATATGCCTGTGGAGTTTGGAGAAAGAGAATCTCAAGTTCTAGAAAGAAAAGAAAAAGAACTCGACGGCAATGTTACAAGATTTTTCACAATTCTTGGACACCTGAAAAGCGACAGAGGTCAAATTGAAAGGCGGATTTCAGAACAAAAGAGAAGATATATGTCACAAATAAAAGACGAGATGAGGCAGTTTTTGGATCTGATGGAGAAGAGCAATTCAGAAATCTTCGGAGATATACCAGCCTTTTACTCAGCCATCATCCATTCTGAATCGAATGTTGGTGCAGAACTAAATCAATTCGAAAAAGGAGGCTTGGTTTCCATCTTCGGAGACCCAGGATTTGGAAAAACAATCCAATTGAGGCAGTTCACCCACAAATTGATTTCAGATCAAATCAACTCCAAGCAGTTTAGTTTTATTCCAATTTTTGTAAAGGCAAAATCTCTTGCAAAGGTTATCAAAACAATTCCTGATAATAAACAAAAAATCCCTATGCAAAACGTACCCTTCAACCCCTTTTCTGTCAATTCTGCGGAAAACCGGCGTCGCCGCCGTAAGAGCGGACGACAACTCGGACCTGAAGCAGGACAAGAGCCTTTCAACCCCTTTGCAAACGATGCGGCAAAGCATCTTCGTACCAAATTAAGGGAAGGACGAGAAAACGGAGATTTTGAAGATTTGAATTATCTCAAAGACGCAATCCTTGAGTCTGAACCAGACATGCAAGAAGACATTGTTTTCAATTTGTTTAACAACATACGAATGCAATGGAAAGGAATCTATTTGATCGTTGATGCGTATGACGAAATCCTTGATGAAGATGATCGAGTTATACTTGCGAAATTTATCAGAAAACGAATTGAAACCCAGCAATGCAAAGCAGTAATTACATGCAGAAATTCACACAAAGATGAATTTGTTAAACATGTTTCGTCAGAGAAATCGTATATACCTCACGTCATGATGGATATTCACTTTACAAAACAAGAACTACGTTATGAAATGCCAACAAAGCTTGCAAACGCATGGGGGATAAATAGCGATCAACTCGCACATTCAGCAATGATTCAGTTCAAAGATTATGAAGCGGTTCTGACACATCCATTGTTTGTTGGTTTCTTTTGTATGTTGTTAGAAGCCAACGCCCTCACTCCACTTGAAGAAAACAAGAAACGAATCCATTTGGACGGAACTATTTCATTGCAACACGTTATTTTCTTGCGCAAGGTCATTGAATTCGGTCTCGGGCCAACCATCAAAGAGCGCTCGAAGGTTTCTGATTCAGAAATGAACAAAATCAAGCGTGTTTTCTTTTTCATTGCTTCGACCTATCTGACAACAGGTCTAACGAACATGGCACACATTCTTTCCTTCATCAAGAAGTACCACGATATTGATTTGACAAACAAAGAAAAAACGATTTTGAACGAACATCTTGGAGTCATGTTCGTTAACGGTGAGAAAGAGATTGAGTGGACCCACAAAACACTACCAGAAGTCGCAGCCGGCCTAATTATCAAAGATGACGAGGATTACAAACAATTTTTGACAAAGAACTACGGATCCATTTTTGGTAACAAGGGTGCGTTATGGAGTGAGTGCTTGTTGATGACAGTCATTCAAGACGATCTCGAGGAACCAAATGAAGATGAACCTTTCAAGACTCTGAAAACCCTCTTCCCTACTATGGGGAAACAGGCTCTTATTCGAACCTTGGATATGTTTGGAGTAGAGGATAAAAATTACATCACCAACATTAGAAAAGTCGACCAGTTTTACCAATTTTCCCCATCAGGAGATGAAGGAATCAAACCACTTATGAAAGCACTTGGTGAGGCCTTTTTCGATTCATTGAGAGGAGGCCATCCTTTCCCTATTCCAAACGCATTACTTGGAAAATCTATCAAGAAAGACCTCCACATCGATTTATTCAAGCGGACAAATCTTGAGGGCGAACCCTATTCAGACGTAGTGTTTGACCCAGAGAAGCTCTCTTTCCCTAATTTACCAATTGCTGAAATTTTTGATCGTTTCGAAAACAACGTCGAAAAATTGAGTTATTTTTACCTGATTCGAAAGGCGTATGGCAATCAATCCATTCATCCAAACCCAAAATTAGATTCAGAATTCGTTAAAAAACTCATCACTATGATTGAGGAACAAGCAACGACTTTACAACTTAACTTTGACAAAAATCAGAATTGGATTGCTATGCTTCTTGGTTCCTTCAAATCAAAAGAATCTGTTGATTTGATGCAGACCATCTGCTCAACAATCAAAAACAACGTATCCTCATTGGATTTCAACGATGTCGATCATGTCTCTTTAGAAAAAATCAACACGACGATTCTAAAGAAGATTCGGACCATGCCCGGCAAAAGCCAAGAATTCAGACAAAAATTTACTGCCAAACGACTCAAAAACCATCGCCCACAAATCCTTCGACAGTTGATAGGTTGTATTCTGACATTTGACGATGGAATTATTCCTATAGCCCTTAAACAAAAACGATACACTATTCCCAAGGAGTTTGAAGAGCAATTTAGATCGGTCAGGGAAGCCTGGGGCTTGCCAGGTGCACGCTATCGCAATTTAGCATTCGCTTTTGATAAGGAACTAGAAGACCATCCTACACGAGTCTTCACAGGAAGTTTAGGAGATTTCGAAAGAATTCCTAAATGGATTCCAATCTCTGAATTTGTCAATAATTCGGTTCAGGGCGAATTCAATCCAAAGGAATTCAAGAAATAATGAGTCTATTCTGCAAAATATCATTACGATAGTTTGTAATACAGCCTCGCTCTTTTCATGACGTGGTCAAAGTTACGATTGGGGGACAGAACAAAGACTTCCAGTTCGGAGTCCCCAAAGCAGATTATGGACATGTGCCACAAAACGAGGAATATCCCTCTGCTGTTGCAGGTGAATCCGTATGGTTGCCGATAATGATCGAGGGCGAAGATCTCAGTAATTTGAATACGCTCACAATTATTGCTCTATATGGCGAAAATCGAGAGAATGAATTCAAAAAATACACCAAAGCAGACGGCAGCGATGACTGGAGGGAAAGGAGTAGAGTTGGAATTTGGACTGCCGTAAAAGACTCTTTCAAACAGATTGTATCGGTCAATGACTATGCCCGAGCACAAAACAACAATGCGTTTCCTCATGGAGTTATTGAAAATTGCAGTGTACGAATAGACAAGTGGGACTTTGGAAATCAAGCGACGATTATGATTGATGTTAGCGATACTAAATTCGACAGCGATGAAAAATTAACTCTATCCCTTTGTGCAATGCCATATTTTCTCACGAGAGATCAACCAAATGCAACTTGTACATTGAGAATTCAATTACAAGGTCACATTACAGGAGGTTCTAGCCAAGTGCTTGGAGAGCACCTTGTAGAATTTCATAGAAATGATGACATTATCATCGATAGGACACAAATTGACATCACCCATCTCGTAGAACTAGGTGCGTTGAACAAAAATGGTGAAGGGAACTCAATTCATCCAAAGCAGCTCCTCACTTCAACAACCTTGGTATCAGAAGTACAAAAGGTAGCAGATGAAAAATCTGTTAATATTGCTTACATTGGAACAGATACAACAGAAAATTTCTCCTCTCTCATTCGAACCGTTAAGAATCAAATTTCAGATAGAATCAAAACTTTTCGTGTCTATTACACGGAAACATGGGACGAAGAGATTCTGGAAACCTATCAAAATTTGTTAGAAGCCGCCAAAGAAATCTCAGGAGGGGAATTTAATCTCGAATTCGAAAAAATACCTTCCAAGAGGTGTGACGACTGCGGTGAATCAGATTTCATCAAAAACGGCAGTGACTGGGTATGTGAGGATTGCAACTCAAAAGACTACACCTTTCCACTACCTGATAATATAGAAAGCGCGGATTTCACGGTCGCAACATATGTCACTCCTTGGGCAATTAATTCGGAAACAGAGGACCAATACATACGCATGCTCAACCTTTTATTGGGTAATGATGATTCGAAATTGATTTCTGTGGATCCTAAAGCGGGTAACAAAAGCGTTCGTTCATGGTGCAGTAAATTCAACCTCTCAGATATTTACAAGAAAAAACTCCAACTCAAGTCAACACCAATTAACAGACCTCAAAACCAAACAGTTGATGCGATCGTGTGGCGAAAGAAGAAGGTGAAAAATTGAGTCAGGATTCTTCGGACATTGTTACGAGGTATCTTGAAGATCTTCGTAGCAGTGTAATGTGGGGTAATTGTGCTGGTAATACTACCAGGCTTGATCACCTTCATCATAATCGACTCATTAATAGAGAGCTGATGGTTGATTCTTGCATTTCTTTCTTCAAGATCATTGATGCACTAAACAACGTTCGAGATATTGTTGAATTTGATGACGGTATCAGAGACTTAATCTCCAACCTTCATCTCAGTTTGGACCGTTCAAAATGGTACTATGCGGTTGATAAAGCCACTCCTGAATCCTATGAAGATTCCATTGATGCTGATGACTATGAGATGCTCGGGGAACTTGCAGAGACGATTCTGTCGTCGGATTCAGGGTTATCCGACGTCGAAGGCGAAATGGGTGTTCTTGTAAGAGGTACAACATTCTCAGAAGCCATCATTGGAAAAATTGATTCTGCAATCAAAATCTTTTGGAAGAAAGTGCAAACTTCCATGCAAGGTGCTCAAAACGATTCGGAATCGTTTGCACAATTCATGACGGATACAGGCTCCAGCATGGGCACAATAAACAACGAAGTGGGACAATTCCATCCTTGGGATGGCCAAGACGATACCAATGTTTTTGGTGACACGAAGCGATGTTGGGAGATGCTGAGATATGGAGCAGTTGATTTAGACCGAGAAATTAGTTCACTTCGCGACTATTCAGAGAATTATGAAATCAAAGCAGAGATTGGATTTACTGTTTATGGTGATCCTGGGTGGGGCAAGACCATTCTTCTTCGCCAACATGGATACAATTTAGCAAATGCATTGCTCCATGAAGAACCAGATGAGATTCTGCCAAATGAAGGCCAAGAAGGGTATATCCCAGTATACGTCAAAGGAAAAGTCCTCATCAAACATGTTGAATCCCTCAGTCCATACGAATGGGAAATTGGAATGCCTGTGGATGATGACTCTCAAGAAACCTTCTTAATGAGCAAACTGAATGACTTACAGAATATTTACATTAACGCTATGCTTGAATCAGAGAAGGAATTAGATAAAGAAATCGTAACTTCGTTCATTCACGAGATTTTCGAAAGGAAGAGAAACATACTCTTCCTCATTGATGCATATGACGAAGTGCCTAGCAGAGAAAGTCGAATAAATTTGATTAATTTCATGCATGAACAATTCAGATTACATGACAATAGATGCATCTTGACCTCTCGATTTACTCATCGAGAAGAACTAGAGGAATTCAGTGAGATTATATCAGACATTGGTGGATGGGGTGAAATAAAATCCCTTGATATACACTTCACAGATCAAGAATGTCAGTATGAGATGCCCACCAAACTCGCAAATGCATGGGGCTCAGACAGCGGTGATATCGAATATTATGTCTCAGAGCGTTGGCAAGAATACCGAGACGTGTTAAACACTCCACTGTTCGTCGGACTCTTTTGCATGTTAATCTCAGAAGGCCATTTGCACGAAATGGGATCGAGCGTTGCAGGAGATGGTCTTCTACGAACTCACAGCCGTAAATCGGTCTGGAACCGAGACGGTGAGCGCGTAAGGAATCCCGAAAAGCCTGTTACGATGCCACATGTTATGTTTTTGAGAAAGGTCATCGATTTTGGATTGAAGGAAAACATTCAAAATCGGAAAGAAATAAATGAAGGAGTCAATCTTGAAAAACTACGAAAAATCGTTCTCTACGTTGCAGCAACTCACAAAATACTGAACCTTAATTCGGTTGATGTTATTTTAAAATACATACAGAAGATTCATTCTATCGAACTTACAATAGAAGAACTCAAAATTTTCAAAGAAGATTTAGGGATTATGTTCGTTAATAGCGAGAATGACATTGAATGGACGCACCCCACCTTGCCAGAGGTTGCGCTTGGTATGCTCATTTCAGAAGATACATATTACAGAAATTATCTCGAATCAATGCATGGATCCATCTTTGGACCTAAGGATGTTTGGTGGAGTGAATGCTTGATTCTCACCCTCATAAGTAACAATCAAAGTTCCCGTCAAGATTTAGAATTTCATCCCTTATTCGAATTGGTGAAAATGTTTCCTAAAATGGGTAGACGGAGTGTAAGAAACACGCTAAACATGTTCAATCCGTTGTTCAAGAATTTCGAATTCACCATGATTGAACTTAATTTCAATGAAAAAGAGTTTGAATTTGAAGTTGAATGTCGAAGACCAGAACTACGAGAAACCGCAGAACGTCTTGGTGACTTGTACTTCGGGGCCATAGTAGAAGGTCGTCCATTTCCCTTGCCACTGAGGTCGTTCCATCGGTACTTGGACGATTATTCTGAAGGCAACTTTTTCTCAAACATATTTGAACGTTCCAATGATGAATTTGCAAGCGAATTCTTTACTTCTGCTGCTAAAAGGATTAACATATTCGCCCATTGCAAGTATCAAACAATTGTGAAAAACTTTGGGGGAGATTTCCCTCGTTTTGCAATGCGTTTCCTCAGGTCATTAGAAAAATATGAATCAGCCGGTCACGTTGAAGAAAATCTTAACGCCTTCATCAGAGACATAAGAGATATGAATTTTCAAATGCGAAGTGATAATTTATCAAGATATACTGGAAATGTATTGGAAATGGTTATGAGTAAAAAGCCAATTAATCTTCATTACTTTAGATTATACAATGAGATCATGATGGCACAGCAGAGATTTCTAGAAGGAGAGAAACTTCTAGGCCAAAATGAGGAGGATACATTCAGAAATAAACATTTCACGAAATCTTTGATGCTTCATTTCAATGAATGGGATAGTGATTCAGGCCTTTATTTCAAGATGAAAAAAGATATCGCTTACATCCATCATATAATCGATGAAAATCCTGAGTTAAGCTTCGGAAATACACAACTCTTGGAACAAGAATATCTTACTCTTGTTTACTATCAAATAATTTATTTTATCATTACAGGACAGTATGGTAAACGATCACATTTCGAGTTTCATTTTGATTCTATGTTAGAGATTGTAGAAGACTGGGGTTTTCTTGTAGAAGACGGGGGTTTTCGATTCAATGCAGGGCAAAACAGAAGAAGTTTGGATAGGTCTCAGATTAAGCGTTATGGCTTACCTCTTCAACCCGCTAAGTATTTTAGCACAATCAATGGATTGAATTTAATGGAAACACTCATTGACGGAGCTCCAAATTGGTTTGTCACACTAATGCTGAGTGAAGTTGCTAAAAGCCAATATCGCCGCAAGGAATGATACTCTCTCCTCCCAGACTTGAGCCGCAATCTGGGAGTCTCAACGATCTGCGCTCCATCCTCTGCGAACTAGCAAAGAACGCCAAGCTTGAGATCAAGCGAGGAAACAGAGGAGCCGTTGAAGAATTGCTTCAGGTTTTCATTGAGTCTGGTGAAAAGTTTTCAACTTTTGAAAAGAAATGTGTTGAAAATGACAGAGGGTTACAACCCTTTGCAGGGCATAGCAAAGGGTTACCCTTTGTCGCGGAGGGTTCGCAATGAAGATACCC
>MDSV01052300.1_pt1 | contig 11361 bp, 11 predicted proteins | sample 810851 | NCBI WGS metagenome assembly MDSV01 (sample SAMN05326640, study PRJNA326480) | marine metagenome | isolation source: seawater | place: Atlantic Ocean: North East | collected 2012 | reverse complement strand
TTAATGAAAAAAAAGGTTTTAAATTTAATTAAAAAAAATTCATATTTAGATATGAATGAATTAATTAATAAAATTGAGAAAAAAAAATATAAAGTTGGTGTTTTTCCTATAGATGACTCAGGCTGGTCAGATATTGGAGAATGGAACCAATATGAGCAGACATTGAAGTCTTATGATTAATAATAAAAAAATTTTAGGAATAATAACTGCAAGAAAACAAAGCAAAGGATTGAAAAATAAAAATTTGTTAAAACTTAACGGCTATCCTTTAATTTATTGGCCAATAAAAGCTTTTAAAAACTCTAAATATATAGATGATTTTATTTTGTCTACAGACTCTCTTAAAATTTCAAAATTAGCAAATAAATTTAATTGCAAAACTCCTTTTTTAAGACCAGCTAATTTATCTAAAGATAATTCATCTTCAATTGATGTTGTAATTCATGCAATAAATTATTTTAAATCGAAAAATATTTTATTTGATTATATTGCTTTATTAGAGCCCACATCTCCACTCACTACTGGTAAGGATTTAGATAGTGCTATTATTAAATTAAAAAAAAATAAATCAGCTGATTCTATTGTTGGAATATCAAAAATTATTAGCCATCATCCAGATTTTAATGTAAAAATAACAAATAAATCTTTTATAAAATTAGCTTCTAAAAAAATAAAACGACGTCAAGAAATTTCAAATTTATTCTTTCTTGATGGAAGTTTATATATTTCAAAGATTAATTCTTTAATTAAGCAGAGATCATTTTATCAGAAAAAAACTATTGGATTTTTGACCCCAAAATGGAAATCTTTTGAAATAGATGATTATGTAGATTTTTTAATAGTTTCTACATTAATGAAAAACCAAAAAAAATTATGAAGAAAAATCTAGGACAGAAAATTTTAAAAAAGGCAAAAGAAATTATTCCAGGTGGAAACCAGCTTTTATCGAAAAGAAGTGAAATGTTTTTACCAAACTATTGGCCAAATTATTATAAAAAAAGTCAAGGATGTGAAATTTGGGATTTAGAGAATAAAAAATATTATGATTTTGCAGGGATGGGAGTTACTGCCTGTTCATTAGGTTATGCAAATAAAAAAATAAATTCTTCAATTATAAAAGCATTTAAAATGGGAAATCTAACAACACTTAACTCGCTAGAAGAACTAGAGTTAGCAAGATTATTTTTGAAATTGCATAAATGGGCTGGTATGGCCAAATTTTCTAAATCTGGTGGTGAAGCATGTCTAATTGCTATAAGGATTGCTAGAGCTTATGCTAATAAAGAGAAAATTGCTTTTTGTGGTTATCATGGATGGCACGATTGGTATCTTTCTGCAAACTTAAATAATAAGAAATCACTAGATGATCAACTACTCTCAGGTTTAAAAACTGATGGAGTCTCCAAAACCTTTAAAAATTCAATATTTCCCTTTTTTTACAACGATATTGATAGCTTGAGAAAAATTTTACAAAAAAATAGCATAGGAGTAATTATTATGGAACCAATGCGTTCAAGTCCTCCAAAAAATAATTTTTTGAAAAAAGTTAGAGCACTTGCTGATAAATACAAATGTATTTTAATATTTGATGAAATAACATCTGGTTTTCATGATCATTTTGGAGGGATACATTTGAAATATAATGTAAATCCTGACATAGCAATTTTTGGTAAATCAATTGGAAATGGTTATCCAATATCAGCAATTATTGGAAAAAAGCATATTATGAATAAATCTCAAGAAACATTCATTAGCTCTACGATGTGGACAGATAGAGCAGGTTTTTTAGCTAGCTTAGAAACTTTAAAGTTTATGAAAAAAAACAATGTACAGAAAAAAATTTCTAGCAAAGGAAAAATTATTAAAAAATTTTGGGAAGCAGAATCAAAAAAACTCGGTATTAAAATTTTAATATCAGGTCAGGACTCTATGCCATATTTTAAATTCGATTACAAAAATAACCTTGAGATTTCAACTTATTTTACTCAAGAGATGTTAAAAAAAGGATTTTTAGCAGGCAATTTAGCAACAATGTCTATTTCTCATACTAATAATATCATTGAAAAATATAAAATAAATTTTAGAAAAGTATTAAAAGATATATCTCAAATGATGTTGAAAAGAAAAAAATTACCCTTAACAGGTCCAATAAAACATTCAACATTTAGGCGTTTAACTGATTAATGAATAAAATTTACAAAAACGATTTATTTGAATTGGTTATTAATCAAACTAATTATTTATTTAAAGACAAATATAAAGTTCAAAAAAAAAATATTATAACATGTTTAAATGAAGCTTATGACAGAACAATAAATTGTTTTTCAAAAATTAATAATCCATATTATTATGATAAAAAAACAAAATCAGTATTGTTTAATTATCTAAATTCCGATCATTTAGCTACTTTTTTATATTTTTTATCTAATTCATGTTTTGAAAGTAAAAAACAAAGAAACGTATGTGAAAAATTGTATTACTTAAATAAAGCTTTAAATTCTATTGATCTTTTTTATGAAGTAAAAATGCCAGATATATTTCTTTTAATTCATCCCGTCGGTACTGTTTTGGGTAGAGCTATATATTCTGATTATTTAATTGTTTATCAAGGTGTAAATGTTGGATCTAACAATGACCAGCATCCAAAATTTTCAAAATATGTTACTCTTAGACCATCAACTAGTGTTTTGGGAAAATGTTACTTAGAGTTTAACACAGAATTGGCATCAGGATCAATTTTAATAGATAAAATTTTAAAAAAAAACTCTACTTATTTTGGAAAGCCAAAAAATTTTTTTTTAAAAAGAAAACGTAAAATAAATAGTATATGGATTTAAATGTTATTAAAAAATAAAAAAGCTTTTATTATTGGTGGATCGGGTTTAATAGGAAGATCTATAATTAAAAGTTTCTTAAAAAATAAAGCAAAAGTATATAATCTTGATTTAAAGCGTATAAATTTAAATAATAAAAATTATTACTTTGAAAGTTTTGATTGCACCGACTTAGATAATATCAAAAAAAATATCGAGATGCTTATCAAAAAGTATGGATTGCCAGATATTTTTATAAATGCATCTTATCCGAGAACTAAGGATTGGTCTAAAAATAGTTTTAAAAGTATTAAGTTAAAATCTCTTCAGCAAAATATAAATATGTTTATGAATTCCTATGCTTGGAGCGCAAAATGTATTGCTGATAAAATGATTTCAAATTCAAAAAAAAAATCAATTATTCTTATTGGCTCTATCTATGGAAAGGTTGGGCAAAATACTTTTAATTATGTAGGAACTGAAATGAAAGAGAATTATTCATATTCTATAATTAAAGGAGGAATTGACAGCGCGACACGACAAATGGCCTCATATTACGGCAAATATAATATTAGAGTGAATAATTTGTGTCCTGGCGCTCTTATCTCCCATGTTGCAGGATTATCAAAAAGACAAAATAAAAAATTTATAGATAATTTTATTAGATTAAATCCTATTAAAAGATTAGGTAAAGCCGATGAAGTAGCTAACGTTGCGTTATTTTTAGGTTCCGATTTATCAAGTTATATAACGGGACAAAGCATATATGTTGATGGTGGCTATACCATAATTTAAAATGTTTTTAATTAAAGACATATACGAATACAATTTAGTAAAATTAAAAAAAAAAATAGTAGCAGAAAACAAAGAAATTTTTCTTAGATTAAAACATCTAAATATTGAATATTTTTACAAAACTTCTGATGAAGATAATCAATTTAAGGAGGATTTTTATTTAAATTGGTACAGAGATTATTATGGAAATGACCTAACAATAATCAAAAAAATTTCATTTGGAATGATTTTTTCTAGAAATTTTTTATTTGAAACTATAAATTTAATAAAACTTAAAAGATCATTTGATTATTATCTAAAAAAAAATAAAAAAATTTATATTTTTGAAGATAATTCAAACTTAGTAAGATTAACTAAATTTCTTATTAACAATTCTTCAAGGCACAAAAAAGATATTATATTAATAAATAAAAAAAAATTTTATTATAAAGGTCCAAATCCATTAGCAAAAAGAGGAAATATAAGACCTTTAAAAATTAGATCGTATATTTTTTTTTTTAAATTCATTCAATATTTTTTCTCTTTTCTTTTAACTAATAGGATTCTTTATTTTAAAGATTGGAGTTCACTAAATTTTTTTCAATCATCACCTAAAGTTCTTACTCAGAATAATAAAAATATATTTAAGTCTTTTTTTCTCAATAAACCCTTAAATTTTCAATTAACGTACAAAGAAAATTATTTAAATAAATTAATTAATTTCAATCTAGATAAAAGATTAATTAAAAAAGTTTTTGTAAAAAATAAAATAATTTTTAATGATAATATTTATTATTTATTAAATCGTTTACAAAAGGAGTTAATTGAAAGAAATAAAAAAACTATTTTAGAATATTTAAATATCTATCAAAATTTTTTAAATTTTTATAAACCAAAGGCAATAATTATTCCTACTGCATCTGCTTGGAATATTATTATGCTTTGCCAAGTTGCAAAAAAAGACTCAACTAAAGTAATTTTATGTATTGATGGTTATCAAACTGTATATGATTATCATGGATTATTTTATGATATAAAAAAAGAAAAATTTCTAATAGATTTTATTTTTTGTCCAGGAAAAAGTTATAAAAAACTTATGCTTGATCATAAAATAAAAAAAGAAAAATTGATACAAATAGATCCACCAATTTTTTCTAATTATAATCTTCTTGATAAAAAAAATTTTACACGAAATATATATGATGCAATGATAGTTGCTTATATTCCAAATACTAGAAATTTGAATTGTTATTATGATAGTAATATCGATACAGAATTAGAAATATTAAAAATATGTTCTGAACTAAAGTTTAAAAAAGTTTCTATAAAAGTTAAAACAGGAGAAAAAGAATTACTAAATCAGCAAAATATAAATATTAATTTATACAAGGAACTTTTTAAAAAAAAATATAAAAAAAAATTAAATATCAAATTAAATTTAGAAAGTGGTGAATTATATAATGTAATTAATAAACCAAAGATTATAATCGGTCCACTTTCTACTTCTTTTATAGAAGCTCTTTATAACAATGCTGAATATTACATATATGAACCTAAACGGAATGGTCTAACAAACTTTGAACTTTTCAGTAATAGACTATGTAAAAAGCAATATATATCCAGGCATCCATTAGAATTAGTTAAAAGCATTAATTCTAAAAATTATTTTAAAGTTGAAAAAAATTTTTTTTCTGAGGGAAATATTAACAATTTAAACGAATTTTTTGATAAAATTTAAATGATTAAAAATACGAAATTTTATTTTATTTCAAATATTTCATCTTTATTTATTGCATTATTTTCTTTACCTATTTTCACAAGATTTTTATCACCTAGTGATTTTGCAATACTAGCATTATTTGTTCTTTTTGGGACATTAACAGCTCAAATTACTTCTTTCGCTTTAAGTGAGGCTTCAAGAAAATTTTTTTTTGATGAAATAAATTTTATTAAATTAAATTCTACAAATTTTTTATTTGTTTTAACAGTATTTATTATTTTTAGTTTTGTTATTTTTTTATTATCAGAGTTAATATCTAAATACATTTTTGCTAATAAAATATCCAATAAATTAATTGTTATTTCTTATTTTTATGGATGTATAATGTGGTCATTTCAATATTTAAACACTCTATTTGTTATACAAGAAAAATCTTATAATTATTTTTTAGTAAATCTAATAACAAATATAGCATCTCCAATACTATCCATTATAATTCTTTTACAAACAAATTTGACTTACGAAGCTAGAATTATATCCATTATTTTTATTTTTTCTTTAAGCTGTTTAGTAAGTTTTTATTTAAATAAATATTTATTTAAATTTATATTTGACTATAAAAGTCTGAAAAAATCATTTGTATTTGCTATGCCATTAGTTCCCAATACTATAATTTCCCAGGTACATGAAGCAACAGACAAAACTATGACCAATTATTTTCTTGGTTTGAATTCTCTGGGAATCTTATCAATTGCTATTAGGATAGCAGACATAAGTAAATTAGTAATAAATTCTTTTTTACAGGCCTGGGATCCATATTTTTTAAAAAATTCATCAGAAAATCTTTTAAATAAAAAAAGAATTTTATCAGGTTTCTATTCCATTTTAAGTGTAATATTTTTATCTTGCTATTCACTTTCGCTATTTTCAGAGGAAATTGTTAAAATTTTAACAGTAGAAGACTATTTTTTTACAATTCAGTATATTCCAATAATTTGCTTTTCTATTTTTCTTGTTCATATTTTTTCATCATTATCAGTAAATCAACTAATTAAAACAGAAAAAACAGGTTCCTTTTTTAAAATTTCAACAATAACAATGCTGATGAATTTACTTTTAAATTTAATTTTAATACCAAAATACCAAATATTTGGTGCAATATTTGCAACTATGATATCAGGATCATTTGGTGGAATATATTCTTTTTACCTAGGTCAAAAAAGTTTCAAAATAGATATAAAATTAACTACGATTTTATGTTTTATCTCTATTTATTTTTTTTTTAATATACCTATTTATATTTTATTAAATTATGAATTAAATATAGTCATAAAATTAATAATAAAATTTTTTTTATTTTTTTCTGTAATATTAATTTTAAAAAAATTAAAATTTATAAGAAATTCTTTGATATATAATTTAAAAATATTAATTAAAAAAAAATTATTTAATGAATAAAATAACAAATAAACTTTTAAAAATTTTATTTCTTCCTTATGATTTTATAAAGTATAGATTTCTAAATTTTATATTGAAAAATTATAATCCTCAAAAAAGGTTTACTTTTATTTATAAAACAAACTATTGGAAATCTTCATTTATTGGTTCAAGATCTGGGCGAGGCTCAGATTTAGAAACTACATTAAAAATTAGAGAAAGTTTAAAGAAATTTATTTCAGACAAAAATATAAAAACAATTCTAGATATACCGTGTGGGGATTTTTACTGGATGTCTAAAGTAGATTTAAAACCATTAATGTATACAGGAGCAGATATAGTTAAAGAATTAGTAAAAGACAATAACAAAAAATATAAAAATTCAAATACAAATTTTCTAACTCTGGATATAATTAAAGACAAACTGCCCAATGTTGATTTAATTTTTTCTCGAGATTGTCTTGTGCATTTAAATAATGATGAAATTATATCCACCTTAAAAAATATAAAAAAAACTGCGTCATACTATTTTGCTACTACAATCTTTGAAAGAAATTTCGATAATGATACTAGTAAACTTTCAGATAATTGGAGACCAATAAATTTAACTAAAGAACCATTTAATTTAAATAGTCCCGATTTTATTATCGATGATAGCAATAATAATCAGTTGGATAAAAAAATTGCAATTTGGAAAATTAGCAATCTTTAAATGAGAAAAATAGGTTTTTTTTTATATAGTAACAAAATAGCGGGTGTAGAGAACTATTTAGTCAACTTAATAAATTCTTGGCCAAAAAAAAATGATAAAATTTATGTGTTCATTAATCAAAACTTCAAACATTCTCAAAGACTTAGGAAATATTTTAGTAGAGAAACTACAATTTTATATTATCAAGATATTTTAAATTCTAATATTTATTCAAATAAAAGTTTAGTAGGCAAACTTATGGGTAAAATTAATTTTTTTTTACTATTTTTTTTAAATAATAAATTTTTTTTTAATAATTTTAAGAAAACTAAAATAGATAAGCTTTTTCTTATTAATGGAGGCTACCCAGGTTCTTTATATCAATTGATTTTAGCGAAGAGGTGGAAATTATTTAGCAAATCTAAGCCATGGATGATTGTTCATAATTATCCTAAAAAAAAAAAAATTATAAGTTTTTATATTGATTATTTTATTGATTTTTTATTCTCAAAAAATTTAGAGGGTATCTCAACCGTTTCAAAAAGTTGTTTAAAAGAATTAAATAAAATATTTTTTTTAAAAAAAATAAAAAAAAATTTTATTCCAAATGGCATTCAGGAAGTTAAATCTTCAAATTTAAATAATAAAATAAAAAAAAATTTACAAATTGTTATGATTTCTGTTTTTGAAAAAAGAAAAGGCTTTGAATTTATTTTTGATGCTTTGGTGTTATTGAGAAAAGAAAATATTAAATTTATTTTACATTTATATGGTGATTACAGTTCAGAAGATATTATAAATATTAGTGGAATGCTAAAAATAAGAAATTTAAAAAAAAATGTATTAATAAAAAAATATGAAACTGACAAACAAAAAATTTTTAAAAGCAAACACTTGTTAGTTTTACCATCAAAATATGAGGCGTTTGGATTAGTAATATTAGAAGCAATGATGTTTAAAGTTCCCGTTATTTCAACTAACATTGGTGGACCATCTGAAATAATTAATAATGGAAAAAATGGTTATCTTATAAATTATGGAGATGTTCAAGAAATGTGCAAAAAAATAAAAACTTTGTTTAAAGACAAAAAAAGATATAAGTCAATTTCAAATAAAGGTTATAATACATTCTTAAACAAATATACTTCAAAACAAATGTCTAAAAAATTTGAAGAAACTTTAAAATGAAAACTATAATATTATGTGGTGGATTAGGTACTAGAATATCTGAAGAAACTATAAAAAAACCAAAACCAATGGTTAAAGTTGGCAAATTACCAATACTTGAACATATATTAAATATTTACATTAAACATGGTTATGATGAATTTATTTTAGCCACAGGTTATAAAAATCAAATTATTGAAAATTATTTCAAATCAAAAAAAATAAATGCCAAAATCAATTGTATAAATACAGGTAAAAAAACTTTAACTGGTGGAAGAATTAAAAGATTAAAAAATTACTTTGATAAAAATGAAGATTTTATGGTTACTTACGGAGATGGTTTATCTAATGTAAATATAAAAAAACTAGTAAACTACCATAAATCCCACAAAAAAATTGCTACAATGACAATAATACATCCACCAGCAAGATTTGGGGAAGTAATTATTAATAATAAAAGTGAGATAAAAAAATTTGAAGAGAAACCCCAAGTAAATCAAGGGTGGATAAACGGTGGTTTCTTTGTTTTTAATTATAAAATTTTTGACTTTATAAAAGGAGATTCAACTATGTTGGAAAAAGAGCCTATAAAAAAATTGTTAAATAAAAATGAAATTAAAGCTTACAAACATAATAGTTTTTGGAAATGTATGGATACATTAAGAGATAAAATTCAATTAGACGAAATGGTTAAAAAGAAAAAAACCCCATGGATATAATGTTTAAAAATTTTTATAAGAATAAAAGAGTTTTAGTTATTGGAAATACTGGATTTAAGGGTTCATGGTTATCAATTTGGTTGTTGAATTTGGGGGCAAAAGTTTACGGTTTTTCAAAAAATGTTCCAACCAAACCTTCAATGTTTAAATCAACCTCATTAGATAAAAAAATAAAAACATATTTTAGTAACATTAATAATCTACAAAGTATTATAAAAATTATTCACAAGGTTAAACCTAACTTAATATTTCATTTAGCTGCGCAACCATTAGTTCCTGTATCTTATAAAAATCCATTAGAAACTTTTCAAACAAATTCATTAGGTTTTGCAAATATATTAGAAGCTGTAAGAATTATTAATAAACCTATTACCACGATAATGATAACAAGTGATAAAGTTTATAGAAACGATGAAAGACAAACTGGATATAAAGAGAATGATATTCTTCATGGGATAGATCCTTATAGCGCATCAAAGAGCTGTTCAGAAATAATATTTTCTTCTTATGTAAATTCTTATTTTAAAAAGACAAAAATAAAAATTGCATCTGGTAGAGCAGGCAATGTCATAGGTGGTGGTGATTGGGCAGATAACCGAATTATACCAGATATAGTAAGATCTAAAATTTTAAAGAAAAAATTAATTTTAAAGAACCCAAAATCCACAAGACCATGGCAGCATGTGCTTGAGCCACTTAGTGGATATTTATTATTAGGTCAGATTTTAAATTCAAAAAAACACAAAATAATTAATGGAGACTCATTTAATTTCGGACCTCCTACTAATCAAAATAAAACTGTAATGGAACTTATAAAAAAATATGATGATAAACTATTTGTCAAAAAAAGTAGAAGAAAAAAAAAAATATATGAAGCAAAACTACTAAGACTGAACTGTCAAAAGTCCAAGAAAATCCTAAATTGGAACCCAGTTTTAAATTTTAATCAGTTGGTTTATTTTACTTCATCTTGGTATAAAAACTATTATAGTAAATCTTTATCTCTAAATAGTTATAAATTCTCTGTTGACCAAATAAATCGTTATCAATTGATTGCTAAGAAAAAAAAAATACAATGGACAAAATAATAAAAACCAAAGTTAGTATAATTTCAAATGGGAAAGAAAATATTTATAAAGTTTCAGATAACTCTTTATTTTTAAAAAAAATTAAAGAAATCTATATTTCAGAAATAAAACCAAAGAGTGAAAAAAAATGGAAATTTTCCAAGGATATACAGCAAAATATATATATTTTTAATACAAGAATTATTTTACTAATAATAGAAAATAAAATTAATAAAATTAATAAAATTAATAAAATTAAAAAAATAAAATTAAATAAAAAATCATCTTACTTAGTCCAAATTCCAAAAAAAACACATTATACATTTAAAAATATAGGGAGCAAAACAGGCTTTATTTTGAATATGCTAGATAAGAAATTTAAAAAATAGTTAATGCCTAATGTAAAAAATAAAAATCTAAATATAGTAGTATTTGGATCTGGGTATCTTGGGTTTGAGATTGCCCAGAAATTAAAGAATTTAAAATTCAATGTTTTAATTGCATCAAGAACTAATAAAAAAAATTTTAAAAAAAAAAGTGGTTATATTTATAAGGAGTATAGAAAAGACTTTAAAAAAATTTTAAAAAATCAAGATGTTGTAATATGTGCAAATGGACCAATAGGTGATTTTAATAAATATATTGATAACGAAAAAACTATTAAAGATTATAAAAATTTAATTAAAAAAATATATAAAGAGAGTTTAAAACAAGGTGTTAAAAAATTTATTTATTTATCCTCTATACATTCTTTAATAAAAAAAAATAAGCTTGAAGATACCAAAATGTATTATTACTCAAAATCAAAAAAGGTTATAGAAAAGGAACTAATTAGATTATCAAAAGATAAAAAAATAGATACTAAGATCCTAAGGTTAACTAATATTTTTGGTTATACCTCAAAAAAAAAATTTATAAAATCGAAGAGTATAATAAATAATTTTATTACTCAATCTAGAAAAACAAATAAAAT
>MDSV01050695.1_pt1 | contig 11361 bp, 12 predicted proteins | sample 810851 | NCBI WGS metagenome assembly MDSV01 (sample SAMN05326640, study PRJNA326480) | marine metagenome | isolation source: seawater | place: Atlantic Ocean: North East | collected 2012 | reverse complement strand
GGTGGTACAATTATTATGGATCATGGACATGGAATTTCTACAATTTATTCACACCTTGAAAATGTAATGGTTTCTGTTGGCGATAAAGTAAACCAAGGTGATATTATTGGGACAGTTGGATCAACAGGAAGATCTACAGGTCCTCACTTAGATTTTAGAGTAAATTGGTTCCAAACTAGGCTTGATCCGATGTCTCTAATAAATTAAGTATTAATGTCGGTTCTAACAAAATTCAAAAATTTTCTATTAAAAAATAAATTGGGTAAATATATTTTAGTTGGAGGATTTACTTTTTTTCTTATTAAGGGACTGGTGTGGCTAATAGTTTTTTTAATTGCTGGTTTTAGTTTGATAAATATTAGATCGTAAAATATAATTTATATATGAAAGTAGAGAATCAAAATAATACTGAATTTAATACTGAATTTAACACTGAATTTAAAGTAGCAGGTTTAACGATGGAAAAACTTTCTATTTATTATGGACTATTTTTAATTTTATGGGGAGCAATTGTAAGCTTTATTAGTGGGAGTGGATCATTCACCTCATATATTCCATCTATTTTAGGAGCTCCGATTTTAATTTTTTCCTATCTATCAATAAAATTCATTTCAAAGAAAAAAATGTTCATGCATGTTGTAGTTTTATTTGGTTTGATAATCTTCTTGGGTGGTATTGATTTTGTAAGATCATTAATAAGTGGAAACGCTTTTGAAAATGTTTATGCAGATTTATCAAAAATTATGATGTTAGTTACTGGTTTATTTTTTACTTACCAATGTATCAGATCATTTATACATGCAAGAAAAATGAGAGAATTAGGTAATTCCGAATGAGTACGCAATCAGAAAAATTAGCTAATAAATTGGTAAAAGCTTTTTTAAAAAATAAAATTATCGCACCTTTACCAAGAAAATTTACAAAAAAACTGACTGAGGCAAATAAATTCAGAGTGCTATGTGAAAGCAAAGTTAACAAACCAATTATAGGTTATAAAGCTGGTGGAACAGGAATTCCTGTAATGAAAAAATTAAAAGAGAAAGAACCTTTTTACGCTTCAGTATATAAGAGCAACTTTTTAAAAAGCGGTAAATCTGTAAAAATAAGTAAAACAACTTTTGGTATTGAGTTAGAGGTTTGCTATTTAATTAAAAAAAATTTTTTTAATACCAAAGGAGCTGTAACAATGAAAAATATTTCAAAACATATATCCCACATGGCTCCTTGCATTGAGATTGTAGGCTACAGACAAAGAAAAAAAGGAATAGCTTCGTTCGGAGATTTATGTAGTGATTTTGGAGCAAATGTTAAATTTTTGATAGGTCAGAAAAAAAAATATAAGAAAATTAATATTGGAAACTTAAAGACAAATATAAACAATAAAAAAACAAAACAAAATATTAATGGAAATACTAGTGCTGTTTTTATTAATCCATTGAATTCACTAAGGTTTGTTTTAAATAAAATAAGAAAAGATAAAATAAATCTTAATAAGAGTTTTTATGTATTTACAGGATCTACTGTTGGAGTTGTTCCAATTGGTAAAGGACTTTATACTGGTAAAATTGATAAATTAGGATCTGTTAAAGCAATAATCAGATAAAAAATGGAAACAATTATTATTCTTACTCTAGTCATTGTAGTTGCCTGGATATTATTCAGACCTATTAAAAAAAAGGAGCTTGATAGATATAATGACAAAGACAATTGGTCAAATATGGGTTTCTGATAGACCAGTTGGTAAAAGGACTCTCAGCTTAAATTTCAGACTCAGCTCTCAGTCTCTCATACATAAGTCTTACTTTTACACCAATATCTAAAAAAGGTTGTGGTGGTAACCAAGTTGGTTTACTTCTAGCTTCAATTGTTTCAATTTCATTTGTATACTCATTACTAGCTTTGATAGCAATTTGTTCTCCAAATAAGGTTCCAACACCTATTCCAGAACCATTATAACAACCTGCCACAAAGATATTATCATCAATTTTTTCAAAAATTTGTGAGCTATTTCTTGTTCTTGAGACAATACCTGACCAAGTTGATTGAATTATATTATCTGGTAACTGTGGAAATCTTTTTTTAATACCAATTTTTTGTTTAATTGATCTTTTTTCCAAATCAGATTGAGACATCTTATAAGGATTATGAACTTCTGCAGTATTTCTAATTAAAATTCGTCTATCTTTAGTTAATCTGATAGTTGCTCCCATTGGTCTTACAGGTAAAACACCCCACTCCTTTGGCTCACCTAAAGATATAAATTCTTTATCTGTTAAAGGCCGCGTCATACTTGCGGTTAAAGTAATAGGAAAATTATAATTAGTTTTAATACCTAAAGATTTAAGAAATCCATTAGTGGCAAAAATTATTTTTTTGGTTTTTACAGAGCCATTCTTAAAATTACAATTGATTGTATTATTAATCTTTTTCCAATTTAATAATGATGAATTTTCAAAAAGATTTACGTTTTCAGGCAATGTATCAATCATTGCTCTTACCAATTTTCCTGGATGAAGTAAAATTCCTCCTTTTGTATAAAGAGCAATATTATAAAAGTTAGTGCCTAATTTTTTTGTAAGTTCTTTATTAAATAAAAGATTATGCTCAAATCCTAGTTTAGAAAGTGTGTCTGAGAAATTTTCTAAGATATCTTTATCTTCAGATTTTGATGAAGCAAAATACTTCCCACATTCATTCCAATCACAGTCTACCTGATGCTCTTTGATAAACTTTTTAACTGCTTTTATTCCTATTTTGTAGATATCAGCTTTTTTTTTATAATTTTCTAATTCTTTGTTAGAAGTAAAACCATCATTGAGTGTAGTATCAACTAAATATCCCGAATTTCTAGAGCTTGCACCCTCTCCTGCTAATTGAGCATCAACTAATAATACCTTTTGATTAGGATATAGCTGTCCTAATTTTCTCGCAGCCGACAGTCCAGTGTATCCAGCACCTATAATTAACCATTCACAATTTAAATCAGATGAAATTGTTTTGATATTTGTTCTTGGGTTAAGATCATTGACCCAACTACAGCTATTATCATTAACAACTTCCATCAAGAGAGATTACGATAATTGTTTACTAATTTAAAGATCTTAAGAAATGAAAAAAATATTATTTAATTAATTAATAATCTATTAAAACATAAATTCTTAATTATTCTCTACAATTTCATAGATTACTTCAGCAATTTTTTTATATCCTTTTTCATTGTAATGTCCTCCCATTTTAAAAGGAAATAGTTCGAGAGGATTTGGATGAGCATTAAAAACTAATTCTTGAGTGTTAATTAAAGGTATATTTAATTGGTCAACTATGTTTTTAATATTAATGTAATCTTTATGGTAAATATTATTTTTAACACTTGAATATCTTGGTAAATATACAAAGAACAAATTTGAATTGTTAATTTTGGAAATTTCCTTTGTCGACCTTAAAATTGTCTCAAACTCATTAAAATAATCATATTGAACTAAATATTTTTTTGGTAAATAAACATAAAAATATTTTCTAATTTCATTAAGTTTTATTAAATTGATAATATTTAAATTGTCATTTTTTTTAACATTAGTTGTGACATAATTAGAAAACTCTGTCTCAATTATCTTATTCGCTAAATTATCAACTTCTTTTTGTCTTAATTTTAAATTTTGAGTAAAACTTTGATCAGATATATATCTTTTTAGTAAATTTGACTTCAATTCATTCTCTAAATTTACAAAATCGTTTTCAAAAAAAAACCAAATAATATTTTTAACTTTTGGATTTAAATATTCTCTTATAGAAGCATACTGAATTAAAGGCCCCCTATCTCCATCATAACCAAGATTCAAAACAGACCCATTTGTTAAATTTCTTAAGACCGATGCTATATCATTTGGTCTATTTACGCAGTTTCCATGTACAAAAGAGTCTCCAACTAAAAAAAATTCAATATTTTTTTCATCCCAATCTTTATCAGGGTTGTTAAAACCATATCTGTCACTTTGATATATCGAATAATAACCGTTTTCATTACAATGAAGCGTTTTTGAACTAGATACACCTGATAGAGGAAAAAATTTATTTACCTCTGCTTGATCAAAATAATATTTTGCACCAACATTTACTTTAGTATCAGGATTTTCCTTTAATAAATCTTGAAAAACATCTATTTTGTTTCTTGTATCAAATTTTAAACTATTTTCTTTTTCAAAAATCAAAATTTTTTGATCCAATAAATTTTGTTGATTTGATAAATAGGATATATTTTTTTGAGATATTAAATATATTTCAAAAGAGTAAATTGAGAATATCGAAGATATAAAAAAAATAAAAAAATAAGTTTGAATTTTGTGATTTAAATAAAAAATAAATATTGAAATTATTGCCGAAAAAATTGAAATAATATAATAAAGTTCGTAATAACTTCTTTTACTGCCTTCCCAATAAAACTCTGATTTATAAAGCGTATATAAAAAAATTAAGCATGATATAAGAAAAATTAATTGAAAGAATCTTTTTTTTAACATTATTAAATTTATGATAATTAATCTTTTTTATTTGACGCGCCTAAAATATCTTTTTTATCTTTGGGTATTGGAAAAAAAATTTTATGCTCTTTTAATAAAGAAAAAAACTTATCTTTAAGTTTTGAGTCATCACTAAATATAAAATTTAGTTCTTTTCTGTAAAAACTGTAATAATTTACATAATTTTCAGCGTGAAGGTTATTAGTGCCAAAACTTAAAAATATATTCTTTCTATCTTTTTTTGTTGGTAGTGCTGCGTGTAATAGATTAGCGAAAAAAATTACACAATCACCCTCTTTAGTATAAATATTTTTTCCCGTAAAAAATCTAAATAAATTCCTAAAATTTTTAAAAAATTTAAATTTTTTAAGTCTCCAATGAAAAATTCTTAGATATGAGGAAATAGTATTATTCTTAATATGAGTATAAGGGATTACATTAATTCCTGTATTATTTTCCTTTGGTGATAAATAAATACCAATTCTCAAAACATTGTAAGGATCTTCTTTGTCCCAATCTGGACCATAACCAAATCTTCTACAGACATTATCACGGTGCCACTCAACTGAAGGTATATCTGTATTTTGTTGAAAATGACTTTGTGCATTAAATAAATAGCAAATATTTTCATTTGAAAGAAAATATTTAGCAATATTGTGTATTTTTTCCTCAAAAATAATTTCCCAATATTCTTTTTCCTCATGAATAGGATTGACGAAAGTTTTATTTTCTTTTTTATGACAAAGCTCAATTTTTTTTTTCATATTTTCGATTTCATCAGCATTAAATAAATCAGAAATAACACAGTAACCTTTTTCTAAAAGTTGTTTTTTTTGATTTTCGTAATTATTTTCCATTATAAGTATAGATAAACAAAATTTATGATTATTTAAAGTAAAAAAGGGCTTAACAAAAGTAATATGAAAAATTTCTATTCAATTTTTTTAATCTAATTCAAATTTTTTTAAATAATCTTTTTTAAAATTAGAGTTTTGATTAGACTTATCAAGAATACAATCTCCTATAATTAAATAATCTAATTCAGTCCCCATGAAACAATTAAAAGCGTCCGTTGGTGTGTTCACTATTGGTTCACCTCTAACATTAAAAGAGGTGTTTACTACTACAGGACAGCCAGTTTTTTCCTTAAACTTTGAAATAAGATCGTAGTAACGACTATTAGTTTCTTTTGTTACTGTCTGGACTCTAGCTGAATAATCAACATGGGTTACTGCTGGAATCTCTGATCTTTTTATATTTAATTTATCTATACCAAAAAGGTTTTTTTGCTCATTTGTCATTTCAATTTTTTTTTTGTGATTAATATTAGCTACTAATAACATATAGGGACTATCAACATTCATATCAAACCATTCTGATAAATCTTCTCTTAGAACTGAAGGTGCAAAAGGTCTAAAGCTCTCTCTATATTTTACTTTAAGATTTAAATTTTTTTGCATTTTATCAGATCTAGGATCTCCTAAAATTGATCTACCACCCAAAGCTCTGGGGCCAAATTCCATTCTCCCCTGAAACCACCCTACAGCTTTTTCATTAGATAAAATTTCAGCAGTTTTATCAATTAATTCTTTGTAATTATAAGTTTTAAAATTAGCACCTGCAGTTTTTAATTCTTTTTCAATTTGATCTTGATTAAATTCTGTTCCTAAATAAGAACCTTTCATGTCATCTTTTGTGTTCACTATTCTTTTATTTCCTTGATCAATATGCCATAGCGCCAGAGCTGCACCTAAAGATCCACCTGCATCACCAGCTGCAGGCTGAATCCAAATATTATCAAAAATTTTTTCTTTTAGAATTATTCCATTAGCAACACAGTTTAAAGCCACACCGCCAGCTAAACATAAATTTTTTACCCCATATTCTTTTCGAATTGATTTTGCCAAATTGATCATTATCTCCTCAGTAACTTTTTGGATAGATGCTGCAATATCCATATGAAATTGAGTTATCTTTTCATTTTTTGGATTACGAGGTTTTTGACCAAACAAATCATCAAATTTTTTATTTGTCATTTTAAGACCAGTTGCATAATTAAAATACGTTTGATCTAGCCTAAAAGTTCCATCCTCTTTTAAATCAACTAACTGTTTTACTTTATCTTCATAGATAGGATTTCCGTAGGGAGCTAAACCCATTAATTTGTATTCACCACTATTTACTTTAAAACCTGTGTAATATGTAAATGCTGAATAGAGTAATCCTAGCGAATGTGGAAAATGAATTTCTTTATTTATCTCTAAATTATTACCTTGTCCAACAGCCACAGTGGTAGTTGCCCACTCACCTACACCGTCAGCAGTTAGTACAACCGCCTCGTCAAATGGAGATGGAAAAAAAGCACTGGCAGCATGACTTAAATGATGATCAGAAAAAAAAATATTTTTATCTGATTTGTAATTTTGGTCATGTTCTTTAAGTTTATTAAACAAATGATTTTTTTGAAAAAGTTTTTCTTTAATCCATAAAGGCATAGCTTTTGCAAAAGAAACAAAACCTTTAGGAGCAAAAGCTACATATGTTTCTAATAATCTTTCAAATTTTAAAAATGGTTTCTCAAAAAAAACTACTTGATTAACTTCACTTAATTTCAAATTTGCATATTTTAAAACAAACTCAATTGCATGATGAGGATAATCTGGGTCATGTTTTTTTCTGGTAAATCTTTCCTCTTGTGCTGCAGCAACTATTTTTCCATCTATCAAAATACATGCTGCACTATCGTGATAAAATGCAGATATACCTAAGATAGAATTCACTTTAAAATATTGTGTATATAAATGGAGCTACAGCTGTGCCTTGTGTTAAAACTATTAGTCCACCAAATATTACTAAAACAATAATTATTGGTAATAACCAGTATTTTTTTCTAGTCCTTAAAAATTCCCAAAATTCTTTTATAAAACTCATGTTAAAATTGATTCTTCATCTTACTTTTCGGTCCAGTCTTTCGAATCCAATATGATTTATCATTATTAAATTTTAAGTTTAGTAGATCTTTTCCTAATAATCTCATAAAAAAAGCAATAGGTGTTACAACTAAAAAAAAAATGATGCCCATAATTAAAGGAGATATCATTTTTCCTAAAAAAATCCCAAATTTGAACCATAGTTTATTTAGGGGTGTTAAAATTGATGAATTAATTATCCCTAAAATTAAAAAGAATAATGAAATAAAAATTGACCAGATTCTAACTTCACCTTGATTAATTATAGGATATAAAGCTATTAATATAAAAACTAAGAAAAAAACAATTCCAAAACTTCTATTTGAATTTATTTTTTGGTCAATCATTATTAATTACTATTTTATCAATCATTTCGGCAACTTTATTGTAACCTATTGTATTGTAATGTCCAAATTTTTGAAACGGAAAGTTTTTTAATGGAAATTTTTCTTTTAAAAACACTGATTCATGTATGTCTATAAAATTTATATTATTTTCTAAAACAATTTTTTTGATTTTTTTATATGAAAAAACTTCTAAACCTTTATCATATCTATAATACCACGGAAGAAAAACAATATGAAAATTTGAATTATTAATTTCTGAAATTTCTTTAGCCTCTAAGAGTATTTTTTCAAATAAAGTATAATCAAATTTAATATCTTTTTTTATACCACTGTCTTTATTTTTAAGACTGTTTTTTTTAAATAAAAATTCTTTTGTTTTATCTAATCTTATAAATTTTAATATTTTATATTTTATCTTATTATCATCTAAAAGTTGTTCAGCATACATTTCTTCAAACTCCAAAAGTTTAGACTTTAAAAAATCATCTACTTCTTTTTGTTTATTCTTTAGTCCCTGGGAAAATGCTTTTTTATTCAGATATGCTGAAAGAATATTAGAATTTTTTTCTCTTTCCAGATCATTTAAGTCATTACCTTCATAAAAAAACCATATAATATTTTTTGTGTTTTTTGGTAAAAATTCTTTTAAAGATGCCAATTGTGATAACGGTCCATTAGTTTCATAGCCCAAGTTCAAAACATTATTATTTTTTTTTCTTAAATTTGACGCAATATCATTAGGTCTATTAACACAAGCTCCTTGAACAAAAGAGTCACCTAACAATACAAATTCAGTTTCTTTTTTATCCCACTCTTCATCTGGATTATTAAAACCATATCTATCGCTAAAGTAATTGCTATAATAACCATTTTCATTACAAAAAATTGTATAAGAATTTGAAATCCCTGATAAAGGCATTATGCTTTTATTATCAGTCCACAAAAATGTTGGCATATCAACAACTACTTTTGCATTATTTTTTTTTAAATCAAAATAAACTTCAGCTTTATTTCTTGCATCAAATTTTTTTCCAGTTTTTCTTTCGTAATCTTTATAAATTGTTTTTTTATGTAAGTTATTAAGGAGAAAAAATTCAAAAAAATACACACCAATCAAAATACTTATGGTTATTATTACTAAATAAGTTCTTATAATCTTAAACATTAAATAGTGATTTATAAAAAATTTTCTTATTTAATTATGTATTCAAATTCTTTTGCGGTCTCATGTCTTTTTTATTTATTCCAGCAACCTTAACTGGTGCTTTCATCGCATCTCTTCTAAATGGTTCCCCAAGCTCTTGATTTAGAATTATTTCAACAAATGTAGTAATACCTTTTTTTTGATCCTCGCAAGATTGCTTAATTGCAGCAGTTGTCTCTTCCATTGTTTTAACAGTTACACCTTTTAAGCCACACGCATCAGCTACTTTAGCGTAACTTAGTTCAGGGTCTAATTCTGTGCCTACAAAATTATTATCAAACCAAAGAGTTGTATTTCTTTTTTCTGCACCCCATTGGTAGTTTCTAAAAATAACCATAGTAATAGCTGGCCACTCTTCACGTGCACAAGAACTCATCTCATTCATGCTAATTCCAAATGCCCCATCTCCAGCAAAACCAATTACTGGTGTGTCTGGGCATCCAATTTTTGCTCCTAAGATTGATGGAAAGCCATACCCACATGGACCAAATAAACCAGGAGCTAAATATTTTCTAGGTTTTTCAAAAGTTGGGTAAGCATTTCCAATAGCACAATTATTTCCAATATCACTTGAAATGATTACATCTTCAGGCATTCCTGCTTGTATTGCTCTCCATGCTTGTCTTGGTGACATTCTATCTTTATCTCTTTCTCTTGCTTCTTTATTCCAAACTGTTCCCTCGTCGTCATCTTCATGATCTAAACTTGATAATTTTTGTAACCAAGCTGATTTTGTTTGGTGAATTAAATCTTTTCTTTTCTGTCTGTCTGTATCTCCAGCGTTTGAAGATAGTTTTTCTAAAATTTGTGTTGCAACTAACTTTGCATCACCACTAATTCCAACTGTAACTTTTTTTGTTAATCCGATTCTATCTGGATTCATATCCACTTGAATAATACTTGCATTCTTAGGCCAATAATCAATTCCATATCCTGGAAGTGTTGAAAAAGGATTTAACCTTGTTCCTAATGCTAAAACAACATCTGCTTTAGAAATTAATTCCATAGCAGCTTTTGATCCATTATATCCTAATGGTCCTACAGCAAGTGGGTGACTACCTGGAAAACTATCGTTGTGTTGATATCCAGAACAAACAGGTGAATCTAATTTTTCAGCAAGTTTTTTTGTTTCTTCGATTGCGCCACCGATAACTACACCTGCACCGGATAAAATGACTGGAAATTTTGCATTTGATAAAAGTTTTGCAGCTTTATCTATTGCTTCTGCTCCCCCACCTTGTCTTTCCAATCTTACGATTGGTGGTAACTCAATGTCTATTACCTGTGTCCAATAATCTCTTGGTACATTTATTTGAGCAGGTGCTGAGCCTCTTATTGCCTTCTCTATTACTCTATTTAAGACTTCAGCCATTCTTGAAGGGTCTCTTACTTCCTCCTGGTAACAAACCATATCTTTAAATAAATTCATTTGTTCAACTTCCTGAAAACCACCTTGACCCATAGTTTTGTTTGCAGCTTGTGGCGTTACTAATAAAAGAGGTGTGTGATTCCAATAAGCAGTTTTTATTGGTGTTACTAATCCAGTTATACCTGGGCCATTTTGAGCAATGACCATAGACATTTTACCTGTAGATCTAGTATATCCATCTGCAATTAATCCACCGTTTGTCTCATGAGCAACATCCCAAAATGTTATTCCTGCGTCAGGAAAAATATCTGAGATTGGCATAAAGGCTGAACCGATTATACCAAAAGCATGCTCAATGCCGTGCATTTGTAAAACTTTTACAAAAGCTTCCTCTGTTGTCATTTTTGTCATTAATAAAGCCTTTCTAAACTAGGAAATAAAATAATTTTTTATAAAAGTATTTCTTAATTGACGCGATTAATATATAAGTTTTTTGAAAATTCAAATACAAATCGACACTAGATAAATGGCTACTGACATCATTATTCATGATAAAAAAGACAATGTAGGAGTAGTCGTGATTGAAAAAATAACCCCAAAACAGGACTGTAAATGCTGGATAATGGAGGACGACAGTTCAACTAACATTAAATCAATGGATGAAATACCTTTGGGTCATAAGATAGCAATGACAGACTTAAAAGAGGGCGATACTATCTTAAAATACGGTCATGATATTGGTAAGGTTGTAAAATCAATTAAAAAAGGTGAACATGTTCATGTTCATAACGTCAAAACGAAAAAGTGGTAAATAAATGGAAATTCCAAAAAGTTTTTTAGGTTACAAAAGAGAAAATGGCAGAGCGGGAACAAGAAATCATGTAATCATTTTACCAGTTGATGATATTTCAAATGCTTGCGCAGAGGCAGTCGCAAACAATATTAAAGGAACTAT
>MDSV01100088.1_pt1 | contig 11362 bp, 11 predicted proteins | sample 810851 | NCBI WGS metagenome assembly MDSV01 (sample SAMN05326640, study PRJNA326480) | marine metagenome | isolation source: seawater | place: Atlantic Ocean: North East | collected 2012 | reverse complement strand
CCATACGAATCAAATTGATTATGTATATTACGTTTGATATTTACAAGTCATATTTAAATGAAAGATTTAAAAATATTCATTGATTTAACAAGATTAAACAGACCGATAGGTTATTTGCTATTGTTTTGGCCGTGTAGCTGGGGTTTAGCATACGCGTACTCTTTTAATAAAAATATTGAAACATTTTTATTTTATATAATTCTATTTTTTTTTGGTGCTGTTTTAATGCGTAGTGCTGGGTGTATTGTAAATGATATAGTAGATAGAAAACTTGATAAAAAAGTAAAAAGAACCAGAAATAGACCTTTAGCGTCTAATTTAATATCGGTAAAGAGAGCATTTTTCTATGTTGGGATTCTTTGTGGTTTAGCTTTTTTTATTTTAATTCAATTTAATTTTTTAACAATTTTACTTGGATTAGCATCTATGTCTTTAGCTTTTTCTTATCCATTTATGAAAAGAATAACTTATTGGCCACAGCTTTTTTTAGGGTTGACCTTTAATTGGGGAATTATAATGGCTTGGGCATCTATCAATAATAGTTTGACTAGTGATATTTTTATAGTTTATCTCTCGGCCATATTTTGGACATTGGGTTATGACACTGTTTATGGTGCTCAAGACATTGTAGATGATGAAATTATAGGAGTAAAATCAACATCAATAAAGTTTAAATCCATGTTAAAAAAATTTGTTTTTTTATGTTATTCCTTAAGTTTGCTAACACTTTTTGTTTTTTTTATTTATAAAATGAAATCAATTTTTTTTTTAATTCCTCTATTGGCGTTTTCTATAACATTAATTTATCAAGTATTTATTTTTAATAAACAAAAGCCAAAAACATGTTTACAAGCTTTTAAGGTGAATAATTATTCTGGGTTTTATTTATTTTTAACTTTTTTAACCTTTTCTTTATAAAATGAAATTTGAAGAAATAAAAATAATTTTAAAGAGACTTTATAAAGAGCACATAAATAGATATTTGAATAGAATTTTATTATCTTTATTTTTATCTTTAGTAGTTTCTTTAAGCACTTCGGCAATTGCATGGTTACTTGATCCTGCGGTTAAAAAAATATTTATTGAAAATAATCAAACATTTGCCTGGGTAATACCTCTAGCAATAATAATTGCATTTTCATCTAAGGGTATTTGTTTGTACGTAGCTAGAATACTTCTAATAAAAACTGGCCAAGAGATTGCTGGTGAACTTCAAACAAAAGTGGCTAAATATATTTTAAACACAGATATTGCAACCATTGAAAAAAAACACTCGGGTAAGTTTATTTCAAATATAAGTTTCGATGCTTCGCAAGTTAATTCTCTTTGTAGTACAGGTATACTAAATTTAATGAAAGATACTTTAACTTTGACTGCGCTTGTAGGTGTTATGATTTATCAAAATTGGAAGCTTACTTTATTTGCTTTAATTATGATGCCATTAGCTGCAGGACTCGCAAAGTCTCTTGGAAAAAGAATAGGGAAAGCCGTTTCAGAAGCTGGAGAAATTTCTGGAAGACTTACGTCACATTTATCAGAAATTTTAAAAGCTTCAAAAATGATAAGAATTTATCAAAAGGAAGATGTTGAATATCAAAAATCAAAAAATATTATTTTTCAGATGGTAAATAAAGGAGCAAAAATATCTTCAATTATAGTTAGAGCAACACCGTTAATGGAAATATTAACAGGCTTTATGATAGCTGGTTTTATATTTTTTTCTGGAGCTTTGATTTCCTCTGGAGAACTACAAGTAAATCAGTTTTTTTCATTTTTAGCTGCAATGATGCTCGCTTATCAACCAATTAGGTCGTTAGCTACGATTAATATGATTGTATTTTCCGGTGCAGCAGGTGCAAAAAGAATTTATAATGTTATCGATCAACCTATAAAAATTAGTAACAACCAAAATTTACCTAACCTTGAACCTTCTGAAGGAAATATTAAATTTTCAAATGTAAGTTTTAAATATGAAAATTCCAATGATAGAGCCATTAAAGACATAAGTTTAGACATCAAAGGTGGCAGTATGGCAGCTTTTGTTGGACATAGTGGAGCGGGAAAAAGTACAATAATAAATTTATTACCAAGATTTTATGACCCAGAAAATGGTGAAATTTATATTGATAAACAAAGTATTAAATCTGTAAACTTAAATTCACTTAGAAAATCAATATCGCTTGTTAGTCAAGATGTGATACTTTTCGATAGTTCGGTAAAAGAAAATATTTTATACGCGAATCAAGATGCCTCGGAAAAGGAGTTTTTAGAATCTTGTCGATTTGCTGCAGCTGAGGAATTTATTCGTGACCTACCTCAAAAACATGAGACTTTAATTGGTGAAAATGGCGTAAGACTTTCTGGAGGGCAAAAACAGAGGCTTTCGATTGCTAGGGCAATTCTTAAAAAGTCTCCAATAATTCTATTGGACGAAGCTACTTCATCTTTAGATGCTGAGTCAGAGGAAGTAGTCCAAAGTGCTATTAAAAACTTAACCAAAAACAAAACGACACTAGTAATTGCTCATAGATTATCAACTATACATAATGCTGATAAGATTTTTGTAATAAAAAAAGGAAATTTAATTAACTCAGGGAGTCATGACGAGCTTATAAAAAAATGTGACTACTATAAATTACTGTATGAAAAGCAATTAAAATAAAAATTATGATTTTCTTATACAGAATTTTAACTTTTTTTTTATTACCATTTTTTGTTATAATAATTTATCTAAGAACATTTATTAACAAAGAAGATAAAAAAAGATTTATAGAAAAAATATTTATTAAAGAAAATTATTCTCTTCAAGATAAAAAAGTTATCTGGATACATGCCGCAAGTGTTGGAGAGACAAATAGTGTAATACCATTAATCAATGAATTAATAAAAAGAAATAAGAATATTTTTGTCTTGCTTACGTCTACCACTCTAAGCTCAAGCCAGTTAATAAAAAAAAAGGCTTTGAATCCAGATAATTTTCAACATCGTTTTTTTCCATTAGATATTCAATTCTTAGTAAAAAAGTTTTTGAATAGTTTAAAACCTGAATTAATAATATTTATAGACTCTGAAGTATGGCCAAACTATTTATTAGAAATCTCCAAAAGGAAAATACCTCTAATGTTATTAAATGGAAGAATTACCATGAAAACATTTAATCGATGGAAAATGATGCCAAATCTTTCCAAAAAATTATTTGGTTTATATGATTTATGTTTACCATCAAGTCATGAGTCAGAGAAAAATTTGAAATCTTTAGGAGCAAAAAATGTAAAGTTTTTAGGTAATTTAAAGTTTTGTGCAACTTTATCGAATAAAAAGAATAGTAAGGATTTAAATTCTTTTTTCAAAAATTTTAATTTATGGTGTGCGGCAAGTACCCACCCCGGGGAAGAGGAAATAATTTTTAAAACACATTCTTTGCTTAAATCTAAAGGTATAAAACCAGTTACAATATTAATACCACGTCATATTATAAGATCAAAAAATATTCATAAAATCTGTAAAAATCTAAATTTAAAGAGTCAAATAATTGAAAAAGATAGTGATATATTAAAAGAATCTGAGATTCTTATTATTAATTCTATGGGTGAAATGACAAAATATTTTTATAATTGTAACAGTATTTTTATGGGGAAGTCATTTTCTAAAAAACTCATTAAAGTAGGTGGACAGAATCCAATTGAGCCCGCTAAATGTGGTTGCAAGATTTATCATGGGCCTTATGTATCCAATTTTAAAGAGATTTACGGATTGTTAAATGAAAAAAAAATTACTTATGAAGTTAGTAACGAAATTGACTTAGCAGAAAATTTATTAAAAGATTTTAGTAATAACATAAATACAAATAACAAAAATGTTGAAGAACTAAATGATTATGGAGAAAAAATACTACAACTCACAGCCAATGAAGTTTTAAATTTAAAAAATGAAATTTAAGAAACCATTATTTTGGAAAAATATAAATTTTTTCTCTTTATCACTTTTACCACTCTCACTCTTTACTCTTACATATAATATTTTAAAGTTATTTCTAAAGTCCAAATACGAATTTAAGACTCCAATTATTTGCGTGGGTAATATATTTGTTGGAGGAACTGGCAAAACCCCGTTAAGCATGTATGTCTATAATTTGCTTAAAAGAAAAAAATTTAGACCGGCAATAATAAGAAAATATTATTCTTCCCATTTAGATGAAATCAAATTAACTAAAAAAAAGGTAAGACATTTTTTTTCTGAAAAAAATAGAGCGAAAGCAATTCAAAAAGCCGAACAAAATAAAAATAATATTATTGTGATGGATGATGGCTTGCAAGACGTATCGATAAAAAAAGATTTAAATATTGTATGTTTTAACAGCACGGATTTAGCTGGAAATGGATTTTTATTACCTGCAGGCCCGCTGAGAGAAAGTTTAAAAAATTTAAATAGATATCAAATTGTAGTTATTAATGGAAAGAAAAATGTTAAATTTGAAAAAAAATTAAAAAAATTGTCAAACAATATTAAAATTTACCAATCATTTTATAAGATAAAAAATACAAAAAAATTAAAAAATTTAAAAATTCTCGCTTTTGCAGGTATTGGAAATCCTGAAGGGTTTTTTAGTTTATTAAAAAATTATGGATTAAAACTTGAAGAAACGATTTCCTTTCCTGACCATCATAATTACTCTAAAAATGAGATAAAAGATCTAATCGTTAAAGCAAAAAAAAATAGTTTAAAATTATTAACAACAGAAAAGGATTTTTTCAGAATAAAACAATTAGGTTTAAAAAAGATAGACTATGTTTCTGTAGAGTTGGAAATCATAAAACATAAAAGTTTTGAAAAAGATATAATTAAAAATTTATGATAAAAATTTTACTTTATTTTTTACAATCGGTTGTAATTTATATATTTTTTATTTTTTCAAAAATTATTGGTTTAGGATTAAGTAGAAAAATTTTTTCATTTATTTTTATTAATACTGGTAGTTTATTTAAATCTAATGAAATAATTTTTAAAAATTTAAATAAGATTAAGCCTGGTAAAGATATTTCAGAAAAGAAAACTATTATCAAAAAGATGTGGTCTAATTATGGAAAAACATTTATAGAATATGTTCATTTAAATTCATTTAAAAAAAAATCGAACCATATTACTATTAAAAATAAACAATTAATTGATAAAATTGTTAACGAAAATAAACCTGTAATTTTCATATCAGGGCACTTTGCTAATTATGAATTAATGTCTATGGAGCTGACAAAAGCAAAAGTAAAACTGGCCACAATTTATAGACCTTTAAATAATATATTTTTAAATCCCTTTATGGAATTTCTTCGAAAAACTTTTGTGTGTGAAAATCAAATTAAAAAAGGTTTGAATGGTGTGCGAGAAACTTTAGAATATATAAAAAAAGGATATAGTATTGCATTAATGGTTGACCAAAGGGTAAGTGAAGGATCGCTGGTAAAGTTTTTTCAAAATGATGCCTATACAACAACTTTGCCAGCACAATTATCTTCTCGTTTTGGTTGTGACATTGTTCCAATTTATATTTCAAGAACTGATAATGATACATTTGATATGGAAATATTAAATCCTGTAAAGTTTTCTGAAAGTGCAAAAAATGATAAAGAGCTCATGACAAAAGAAATTAATGAAATTATTGAAAAACTCATTCTTAAAGATCCTGGTCAATGGATTTTAACACATAATAGATGGAAATAGGCTAAATCTAATATTTCGGATTTAAATTATTTTAATTTTTCGAATCTTTGTTTAACTTCTATTGGTGAGAAATACGCTTCTTGAAGCTCGACGTTCCAATAATTCAATTTTTCTAGTGGAATTTTTTTTTTTGACACAGCACACTCTACATAGTCACCTTTATCAATAATTTCAAAAGTGTTAGCTAAATATTTTAACTTTGCTTTTATTCCATCCATAATTTAAGTAATATATAACAAATCTTTTAATATGAATATTGCTTTAATTGGAAGTGGAGGTCGTGAAGATGCTTTATGTAGAAAATTAAAGGAATCAAAACAAGTTAATACAATCTTTTGTATACCGGGCAATGCAGGAACATCAAAAATAGCTACTAATTTAAATATAAATTTTCTTAACTTTAAATTATTACTTAAAACTCTTAAATTACATAAAATTCAGCTAGTTGTCGTTGGCCCAGAGGAACCATTGGTTAAAGGCATCGTAGATTTTCTTGAAAAAAATAAAATAAAAGTTTTCGGTCCAAATAAATTTGCATCTCAACTTGAAGGCTCAAAAGCATTTATGAAATTAATTTGTAAAAAATATAACATACCAACTGCGAAATTTAAAATTTGTAAAAACAAGAAAGACTTTAAAAATTCAATAAATAAATTCAATTTACCCATTGTTGTAAAGGCAGACGGTCTAGCAGCAGGTAAAGGGGTCGTGATATGTAGAACTCAGAGAAAAGCTTTTGAAATTTCTAAACAAATATTTAAAGGTAAATTTAAAAGTTCAAACAAAGTAATACTTGAGGAGTTTCTAGAGGGAGAAGAAGCTAGCTATTTTTTAATTATAGATAAAAATAGCTTTATTAATTTTGGGACAGCACAAGACCATAAAAAAGTTTATGAGGGAGAAAAAGGACCTAATACAGGTGGTATGGGTGCATATTCCCCAGCGCCAATTATTGACAAAGAATTAGAAAAAAAGATTATTTCAAGGATTGTTAAACCTACTTTAAAATCATTAAAAGATAAAAAACAATTTTATAGAGGCTTTCTATATGTTGGATTAATGATAAAAAATAAAAATCCGTACTTAATTGAATACAACGTGCGAATGGGAGACCCTGAGTGTCAAGTTATATTACCAAGGCTTAAAACTGACCTAATTAAAATAATAAATTATTCTCTTAAAAATAAATTGAAAAAATTGAAACTGAGCTGGGAAAAAAGAAAATGCATGACAATTGTATTGTGTTCTAAAGGATATCCTGGGAAATATAATAAAAATAAACTTATTAAAATTAAAAACTTTAAAGAAAATAAAAATTTATTTATTATTCACGCAGGTACTAAAGAAAATAACGGAGATATTTTTTCTACGGGCGGAAGAGTTTTAAATATTGTTTGTAAAGGATTAGACTTTAATAAAATTAGAGAAAAGATTGTTGTCCTCATTAAAAAGATTAATTGGAAAGAGGGTTTCTATAGAAAAGATATTGGTTGGAGAGTTATTAAGAAATTATGAGAATTATAAGTGGAAAATTTAAGGGAAAAAAAATATCATACATTAATTCAGAAATTACAAGACCATTAAGAGATTATGTAAGGGAAAATATATTCAATATTATTGCTCATGGAAAAAAGGTTAAGTTGAATTTCGATAAAGCAAATGTTTTGGATTTATACTCTGGAGTTGGGTCTTTTGGAATTGAATGTTTATCAAGGGATGTGAATAAGGTTGTTTTTGTTGAAAAGGATCCCATTGCTTTATCAATTTTAAAAAAAAATATAAATGATTTAAAAGTTACGAACAGAGTAAATCTTATATCTATTGATATAAAATATTATATTGAAAAAATAAGAAGTGATGAAAAATTTGATATAGTTTTCTTGGACCCACCTTTTAAGGATAATTCGTATTTAGATATAATTAGTCTTATTAAAAAAAGAAAAATATTAAATAAATATCATAGGATAATAATTCATCGTGAGAGAAAATGTGAAGAAGAAATTGGTAAACTTTTGAATGTAGACCTAGAAAAAAATTATGGTAGATCAAAAATTATTTTTGGATCTTTTTAAATAAATTTTTCTTTGTTAATTTTTTTAATTGCTCAACAGCTGGTTGGTTGAATGGATTTATTTTCAAACTTTCTCCCGTGAAAACAGTTTCTAAAATGAAATAAGAGAATAATTCACCAATAGTTTCTTCATTTCTTTTTTGTAATTCTATAGAAAGGAAAGGTATTTTTTTAGTTTTAAATAAAGATATCATTGCAATTTTTTGATTTTCTAGTATTTGGTATGAATTTTTGTTATTTAATGCACCAGTAAATAGTCCTTCATTTTTTTTGTTCTTTTTGCTTTCTTTTAAAGAAAAAATATAAAAAAAATTATCCTTAGGTCCGTCTAGATAAATCTGAAGAAGACTGTGGTGGTCTCGTGGTGCTACAGAGATTATAGGTATTTTTCCTTTACCATTTTTACCCAAGCTTTCTGCAATTAGTTGTTGGCACCATAATGAAAAATATTCTAAATCTCTACTATAATTTAGTAAAATTAATGAATTGATTTTTTTTGAACTGTAAATTTGAGATAGGTAAGTTAAGTTTTTAATTAATATAGATTTTTTTTTATTTAAAAAATTCAATATATTTCTTTTAAATTTCGAAATATTAATACCCATTAAATAACATGGAATCAAAGCTGTTTCTGAAAAAACAGAATATCTGCCACCAATATAGCTTCGGTGGAAAATGGTTCTAATATTATATTCTTTTGCAAATGAACTTAGATAACTTTTTTTGTTTTCAGTAATTATCAAAGAATTATTATTATTAAATTTAGCTTTTTTTTTAATTGAGTTGATTATAGATAAAACTTCAATTGTATTTCCTGACTTAGATATAATTATAAATAAAGAGTTATTTAAATTTTTATATTTATTTAATGTATCTAACTGATTGAGATCAAGATTATTAACAAAAATTAGTTCCTTTTTTATCTTTTTTTTTAAAAAATAATGAATTGCCTGTGCACCTAATATTGACCCACCAAATCCGATGATAATAATTCTTTTAAATTTTTTAAACTTTTTCAATTCTCCTAAATTTAAGTTTAATTTAAAATCTTTAGAAAATGAGTAAAATACATTCTTTTTTTCTTTAATATTTTCTTTCGCATTTTTAATTGAATTTGAGAACACATTCTTATTAATCTTTTTAAACTTATCTTTCTTATTTTTCAGGGTTAAAAAATTAAAGTTAATATTTTGTTTATATGGCATTAATTTTTTTTAATTTCTTCAAGTAAAATGTTTTCAAGTTCAGATTTTTCTTCTGAAGATTTACTTTCGCCTATAGAGCCTAAAATATTTTCATTATCCTTTTTATTATTGCTGCCAGAATTTGGTTTAGGTAATTCACCCATTTTTGGAGGCATCGATAAAGGTCCTCTTTTTTCAATTAAAAATTCATCGGTTGTTCTTGTTTTTTCGTTTCTTAAAGCTTTGCTGACTTCTGAATCAGCGCAAGATGTTAAAAGAAAAAGTAGAAGTATTAATTTAGTTCTCATTTTTTTTAAATACTATCTCATTTAATATCATGAATAGAATACCAAATGATATAAAAATATCTGCAATATTAAAAGTGAACCAATGAAATGTTTCTATATGGAAATCTACAAAATCTGGAACCGCTTTAAAAACAATTCTATCATATAAATTTCCTATTGCTCCTCCTATTATGAATGAAAAAAATATCTTTTCATGCGTTTTTGATTTTATCATAATAAATATTAAAACTAAAATTATTAAAAAAATAAAAAACGACATTATATTATAATAGATTCCTGCATTCAGACTAAAAAGACCAAAACCAATTCCTGTATTAAAAACTAAATTTAGGTTCAGGTAATCATTTATGAATAAAAAATTTTTATCTTCTAAATAATTAATAACTTTAATTTTTGTAATCCTATCCAATAAAAATAGTATTAATATTAATATTAAGAATAAGTAATTTTCTTTAATTAGCTTCATTAATATTCTTAGAATAATTCTGTTTTATAAAAATTCCTCACACCTTGAGCATTTTTTTTCGAGTATCTTCCAACATCTTGGGCATTTTTCACCATTTGTTTTTTTAACCTTAATAATTGTCTCTTTTGTGTCAGCAGAATTTTTAGAAAGTTTGGCTTTAGAAGTGATAAAATATTCAGGTAAATCTAATTTTTCTAATAGTCTATAATTTTCATCATTGGTAATTATCTCAATTTCTGCCTCTAAACTAGAACCTATCTCTTTGATAGATCTTTTTTCTTCAATGGCTATATTTGCCTCTTGTTTTATTTTGTAAAGATTTTTCCATTTTTCAGCTAAAGTATTATCTCTTAATCCAGGTTTTAATTTTGGAAATTGCATTTCGTGGATGCTCGTATCAGATTTTTCAATTAAATTATAAATTTCTTCTGTAGTAAAAACTAGTATAGGAGCAAACCATTTTAATAAACAGTCTAATAAAATATTTAAAACCAATATACAATTTTTTCTCTTTTTTGAATTTATATTATCGCAGTAAAGAACATCTTTTCTAATATCAAAATAAAAAGAAGATAAATCTAAAGTACAAAAATTTAAAAGTTCCTTATACAATTTATGAAAATTATAATTTTTTAAGTTTTCTTTATAGTTTAGATCTAAAATAAATATTTTATGTAAAATGTATCGTTCTAGTTCTGGTAGCTCTTTTATTTTTAAATTTTCAATGTCTATTTTTTGAAAATTGTCTTGAATATTCCCCAATATAAACCTAAAGGTATTTCTTATTTTTCTATAAGATTCAGCATGTTGATTTAATATGGTTTGATCAATTCTTAAATCTTCTGCATAATCCGAAGCAGTTACCCAAACTCTTAATATATCAGATCCAAAATTTTTCAGTATCTCCTCAGGAGATATTACATTGCCAGCTGATTTCGACATTTTCATGCCTTTGCCATCAACAACAAATCCATGTGATAAAATACTTTTGAACGGTGCTCTTCCTCTTGTGCCACACGATTCTAAAAGAGAAGAATGGAACCAACCTCTATGCTGGTCAGAGCCTTCCAAATACATGTCTGCAGGCCATTTTAAATCTTTTCTTTTTTCTAAAACAAAGCTGTGCGTTGATCCACTATCAAACCATACTTCAACTATATCGTTAAGTTTTTCATAATCATTTGGATCATAACTATCTCCTAAAAAAACTTTCGGATCATCAGTAAACCAACAATCTGAACCTTGTTTTTCGTATATTGAAGCAATTCTATCTATAACCTTTTGGTCTCTTAATGGTTCTTTGGTTTTTTTATTTATGAAAATTGGTAAGGGAACTCCCCATACTCTTTGTCTTGAAACACACCAATCCGGTCTTCCTTCTATCATGGACAATAGTCTATCTTTCCCTTTCTTAGGAAAAAAATTAGTTTCATTAATTGAATTGATAGCTTTTTTTCTTAGATCATTTTTCTGCATAGATATAAACCATTGTGGTGTGGCTCTATAAATAAGTGGAGCTTTAGATCTCCATGAATGAGGATAAGTATGGTTTAACTTATCATTTTTTAATAATTTTTTTTGCTCTTTTAATTTCTCTATTACGATATTGTCAGCTTTG
>MDSV01145029.1_pt1 | contig 11364 bp, 13 predicted proteins | sample 810851 | NCBI WGS metagenome assembly MDSV01 (sample SAMN05326640, study PRJNA326480) | marine metagenome | isolation source: seawater | place: Atlantic Ocean: North East | collected 2012 | reverse complement strand
GGGTTCACTTTGTGTAGACATTCAGAAGGCGAGCCACCGCTAGACTCGCGGTCTGTCGACTGAAATCGGGGATTCAATATGCCGGACGTAGTTCTTGTGCAGGGAGCAAGCCGGGGTTTGGGCCTGGCGTTCGTTAAGCGCCTGATCGGGCAATTTCCGTCCTCAAAAATAATTGCCACATGTCGAGATCCCAACTCGGCCTTGGCATTGCAGGAACTCGTTGAATTACACCCGCAGAGAGTCACACTGCTTCGGCTTGATGTCACAGATGGGGATTCCCTCGAAGCAGTCGCAGAGGCTGTTTCAGTCTCCGGCAAGCCGATTGATCTGCTGATCAATTGTGCGGGGGTGTTACATAGCCCAGAGGGTCTTCGTCCTGAAAAACGGCTCCAGGATGTTTGTCTGAGTAACCTGGAGCAGTACTTTCGGGTCAATACCATCGGCCCGTTGATGGTCGCGAAGCATTTAGTCCCTCTGATGACCAGGCGGAGGAGGGCCATCATCGCGAACCTCTCGGCTCGTGTGGGAAGTATCAGTGATAACCGATTAGGGGGTTGGTACGGATACCGCGCGAGCAAGTCCGCACAAAACATGATGACCAAGACGCTGTCGATAGAGCTTAAAAGAACCCATCCAGAAATGATCTGTGTGGGGTTGCATCCCGGTACAGTCGCTACCGAACTCTCCGCCCCATTTTCCAGCCGAGTGGCCCCTGAAAAACTGTTCTCGCCAGAAGAAGCCGCGACCAAACTGCTCGCGGTCATCGAAAAGCTGATGCCCGGGGATACGGGAAAAGTCTTTGCTTATGATGGGTCGGAGGTGCCGTGGTGAATTCGGTTCTCGGGGGCAAAAAGATTGTGGAGGCGATGTCGTGATAAACAGAATCAGAAGCCACGCTTGCCAGAAAATTGTATGGGTAACTCTGGCAATGATCTTGAGTTGTGGTGGAGTCAGTTCCCCGGCGCTGGCGACGGATTTATCAGGGAAAGTCGTTTTTATGCGGCATGCCCTTGCTCCGGGGAACGGCGATCCCAATCACTTTGATCTTGAAAGCTGCGCGACCCAGCGAAATCTGGACGAAGAGGGCAGGCAGCAGGCGAAGCGTATTGGAGAGAAGTTAAGGGATCGTCAGGTCCGGTTCGCAGCAATCTACTCGAGCGAATGGTGTCGGTGCAGGGAGACAGCCAAACTGCTTAATATGGGTGAGGTGACACCGTTGCGAGCATTGAACTCATTTTATGAGCATCACTTCTCTCGGGATGAATTACTCCCGGCGCTGGAAGAGATGTTATCTGATGTGGAGTCTGGTGATGCGCCGATCTTGATGGTGACACACTTCGTTACGATATCGGCCGTAACCGGAAAAGCAGTCAGTTCAGGAGATCTGGTGGTCTATGATCCCATGGCCGGAGAGTCTTTTCTGTTTTATCCGTGATTTCGTCCGGCCATCCGGCCCACGCAGGCTGCAAGCGTCCCTTGCTGTTAAATACTGTTGCAAAGGCGAAGCGAGTCAAGCATGGCGCAGTGAATGTCCCGACTGCCTGAGGCGTCGCCTACCCGGTAAAGATGAAACCCCGACCCATGATCGGGCTGCGCCAATCCCTTTGAGAGAAGATTGAGATCTATAACGCCATTATTGGTGGCCTGAGGCTTCAGTTCATAGAAGAGTGCATCATTCGGCAGGGTGCCGCCCTCCACCACCAGATGATCAACAAATCGCTCGGAAGTTTGGGTGGTATGCATATTCCGGGTTGTGACGCGGGTTTGCTTGTCCTCTGCGTGCGCTGAGATAAGTTCCTGGTCCACTGTCATCTGGACGCCTTTTTCGTAGAACCGTTTCATAAAGGGGGATACCTCAAGGACCATGGCTTCTGCGCCGATATGACCATCCTGTGTATTCAGGGTGACATCAGCGCCTTGCTCAGAAAGAAAGTCCGCCACGGCCAGCGCAGTGTTGCGCCCCGTCAGGTCATGGACGAAGACGTTGCCGCTGAGTGATGTCATTCCAGAAAGCACATCCCAGGGGCTGATCACGGTTCCGTTGCCTTCGATCCAGTCGATATTGGGTAGGCCTCCTGTGGCGATAATGACAACGTCTGGCTCTTGGGCGAGCACATCCTCCGCTTGTGCGAACTGATTAAAGCGGATGTCGACACCGAGAATGGCGCATTCTCTTTCCAGCCAGTCGACAATGGTATTGAGGTCGGTTCGCCAGCGAACTTTTCCTGCCAAAAGCACCTGACCGCCCACCTTGTCTGCTGCTTCGAAGACGATCACCTCATGGCCTCTTGCGGCGCACACCCGAGCGGCCTCAAGACCGCCCGGCCCAGCCCCCACGACCACGACCTTTTTTTTGCGTTCAGTATTCTCTGAGATCCGATGAGGGAGCGTTGATTCCCTCGCCGTGGCCGGATTCTGAATACAGTGTTTGAAGTTAGAGCAGTACGTTGCGCCAACGCAGGAACGGATGCGGTCTTCTTCACCCCGTATGAGTTTATCGACAATATAAGGGTCCGCAATGTGGCCGCGGGTCATGCCAATCATGTCTACAACGTTTTCGGTGATGGCATACCTCGCCGTCGCGATATCGTTTATCCGGGTCGCGTGAAATATTGGCAACTTGACTTCTTTTCTGAACGTCGCGATCTGCTGAAGAAAGGGGGCAAGCGGCGCGGCCATCCCCGGCATGTAATTGGTGAGCCTCGGCATCGAATCGATTCTGCCGGAGACGAGGTTCAGAAAATCAAGAATCCCATCGTTCTGAAGTCGTTGCGCTATTCTGATGTTGTCTTCGAACGAAAGACCTGAGGTATCGTGGTCGTGCTCGTTCATCGTCATCCGCACACCAAGCAAAAAGTCGTCCCCAACGGCCTCACGCATCGCCTCAAAAACCATCCGTCCAAAACGCATTCGGTTCTCGAGAGTGCCTCCATACTTGTCAGTGCGGTGATTGGTCGTGGGTGACCAGAACTGGTCAATCAGATGGCCCGAGGCGATAACTTCGAGTCCATCAAGGCCGCCGGTTTTGCAGCGGACAGCAGCGGCAGCAAAATCTCTGACGATCCGGTCAATATCTTCTTCATCCATTGCCCGGGGGAAGCCCCGATGCAGGATCTCTCGAGTCGCCGACGGTGCCACGATCGGTACCCATTCGCCCGCATTGGCGTTGGTGCGCCTGCCAAGATGCGTTATTTGAGTCATCAGGAGCGCATCATGCTGATGGTAAAAGTCTGAAAGCTCCGAGAAAAAAGGAATGATCTCGTCGTCGATGATTAACTGGTCGAATACGGGCGCAGTATCAATTGAAACCGTGCCAGAGCCGCCTACGAATGAGACCCCTATCCCGCCCTTGGCCTTTTCCATCTGGTAGCGAAGGGTGGTTTCTGTGGCGCGACCGTGAACAGCATGACTCAGGGCATGACCAGAACTGAATATGCGGTTCTTGGCGGTTCGGTTGCCAAGCTTGAATGGCGTCAGCAGGGGGTCGGTAGCGCCGGAAGTTGAGGTCAAGGTTCTGCTCCAGTTAGAGATGGATACTGTAGTTTTTTTGGAACACCTTGGCCATCCTTTCGGGAAGATCGAGCAAAATAGATACAATGGATACCGTCCGAGAGGTAATTGGTGTCTGTCAGCCCGCACGGGCAGAACTGCGATCAGGCTTGCGGATTCTTGTTCAGTCGCCGGCGCCTTCTTTAATCATCAGAACCTCAGAAGAATTTTTTATGACACAAACGAACCGCCAAATTGTGCTCGCCGCCCGCCCAGAGGGAGAGCCAAAAACCAGCGACTTCAATCTTGTCGAGGGCGTGGCCCGACAGCCAGAGGTAGGAGAGGTTCTGTGTCGAACCATCTACCTCTCGCTTGATCCTTATATGCGGGGCCGTATGAGCGCAGCCAAATCCTATGCAGAGCCGGTCGAAGTCGGCGAGGTCATGGGAGCCGGAGTGGTGGGCGAGGTGGTGGACTCTTCCTTTGACGGACTCAACCGTGGCGATCTCGTTGTCGGGTTGGGCGGGTGGCAGGAATACTTTACGGCTCCTGGCACCTCAGTGCGAAAGCTCGATCTTGACCGGGAATCAGCCTCAACTGCGTTGGGGGTGCTCGGCATGCCGGGGATGACTGCTTATGTGGGCCTCAAGAATATAGGGAAACCACAGCCCGGAGAAACCGTCGTGGTAGCAGCAGCGTCTGGCGCCGTGGGGTCGGTGGTTGGGCAGATTGCAAAGATCCAGGGCGCGCGGGCTGTCGGCATCGCGGGTTCTGCCGAGAAATGCCGGTTTGTTGTCGAAGGACTGGGATTCGACGACTGCATTAATCATACGGATCCGGATTTTGAGGAGAAACTGCGACAGGCCTGCCCGGACGGGATTGATGTCTATTTCGAGAATGTCGGCGGTCTGGTGTTCAAGGCGGTGCTTCGGCTGTTAAATCCTTTTGCACGGGTGCCGGTCTGTGGAGTGATCGCTCACTATAACGATACCGCTTTGCCAGACGGGCCGGATTGGACCTCGCTTATTCTTCGCAGTGCGCTGGTCAAACGATTAACTATCAGGGGTTTTCTGGTTTTTGATTATGCAGATCAGGAGGCTGAAGCGATCGAGCAGCTTTCCCAGTGGATTTCAGAAGAGCGGCTCAAATATCGCGAAGACTTCGTTAGCGGCCTTGAGGCTGCGCCGCAGGCGTTTATTGGCCTCTTGAAGGGAAAAAACTTTGGAAAACTCGTAGTCAAAGTGTCGTCGTAACACCCTGAACCCAGGAGTGGCGAGTATTTCTTAGGGCGGTGCTTCGGTTTCGCTTACGGCTCAAAGTTTTGAAGCCCGACGGGGGAAAATCGTGATCTGCCGGGCGCGGGCGACAAAGATGCCGCTCGCCGCAATCAACCCGATACCAAGCCAGGAAAGAAAAGAGGGCAGTGTGCTGAAGAAAAGATAACCAAAGGCAACTGCCGCCACAATTTCGATATAGGTAAAGGGTGCGAGGGTGGACGCATCGGAATCGGCAAAGGCATATACCAGCAGAACCTGATTCGCTGTGCCAGAAAGGATCAGGATCCAGATGTAGGGCCAGGCGGATTCCGGAATAGTCTGCCAGCTGCCGGGCAAAAAGGGCGTTAAGACAGCCGTTGCGCAGACGGCCCCCACGAATGCCGTGATCAGCGGGGGTGAGACGGCACCCAGTCGACGACTCAACGCAAGTTGGATACTGAGGATCAGGGCGCAGAGGAATATCAACACCGCGCCCGTATTGATCTCCTCGAACTCCGGTCGGATGACCAGCAGCACCCCCGAGAATCCGACAGTGACGCCAATCCACACAGGCCAGCCTGCTCGCTCGTTAAGAAATAACACGGCAATGATCACCAGAAGAAAAGGATAGGCGTAGAGAATCGCAATCGCATCCGCATAATCCACAGTCTGCGATCCAAGAACAAAGAGGGTTGTTGCGCCGGCCATTGATAGACCACGAATCAGCTGCATCCCGGGCCGGGCAGGTTTCAGGCCGCGAATACCGAAGCGCCACAGCAAATAGGGCAGCAACAGCAGGCTCATTCCCAGAAATCGAAACCAGGCTACGAGATAGGCCGGAATCTGTTCGCCAAGCAGTTTCATGATGGCGCCCGCGAATGCCGCAATGGTCATGCTGGCCATGATGAGAATAATTCCCCGAAGGGTGCTTGAAGGCATCACTGTCTTGTCGGATCTCTATTTTTCCTCGCTGGCGCGCTGTATTCTAGGCGAGATTGCGCGATCGATTAGAGATATTGTGAACTACTCGATTCATGATGTAATCGCATCTTTGAGGCTTTTATGTAAGCAAATGGCGCCTTCTCTCAAGAGAGAGCGTTAAGATTAATGAAAGTAAATGTCTTTGTACCTGCCTAAAGATCAATTGCTGGCCTTCTGGGCTTTTTAGGGACTACGTCCATACTTTCCGTTTCGGCAAAAAAATGACCAATTACGATGCGCAAGAAGTAGTGCGAATACATCAGGAACTGCGGGAGCGTCTTCCACGGGATCCGGCTTCTAGGGTGGAGGCTCTAGAAAAGATCCTGACGGAGAAAGGGCTCGTTGATCCTCAGAGCATTGATGCTTGGGTAGAAGCCTATCAGGATCATATCGGCCCAAAGCGCGGTGCCCATGTGGTTGCTAAAGCCTGGAATGACACGGGGTTTAAGCGCCGTCTTATGGCGGACGCACCAGCGGCTATTGATGAGTTGGGTTATTTAGGTCGGGCGACGGGGCATCTTAAGGTAGTAGAGAATACAACTACAGTACATAACCTGGTTGTCTGTACCTTATGCTCGTGTTACCCGTTTTCGATTCTAGGGATGGCGCCCGCTTGGTATAAGGTCGCTGCGTATCGCTCCCGGGCGGTGCGTGATCCTCGGGGAGTATTAGAAGAATTCGGTGTTGAGATCAGCAATGACATCGAAGTCCGAGTCTGGGATAGCACAGCAGAATTACGCTATTTGGTTCTTCCTCAGCGTCCAGATGGGACGGAGCATTTCGATGAGGACGCATTGGCAAATCTCGTAACCCGTAATTCCATGATCGGAACTGACCGTGACCTTAAAGTCACCGCGCTAGGAGAAGGTTGATGGACGGCGCCCATGATCTTGGCGGTCAGCAGGGATTCGGACCTATTGAGGTCGACTCGGTTAGCGAGCCCTTTAACGAAGAGTGGGAAGGGCGGGAGTGGGGGATGGCACAATGCGCATTAACTCCTGAGTTAACAATCGATTGGTGGCGTCATTGCCGGGAATTAATCCTCCCGGAGGATTATTTAACCCGACCTTATCTCGATTCATGGGCGCAAACAGACTTTGCAACCTACATTGAAGCGGGTTGGATCTCGCTAGAAGAAGCTGATCATCGGGGTTCACTGATCGAGGTTGATGAACCTCTCGACCTGCCCCCCACTGTCTCAGTCGAAGATATATTGAAAGATGAGCGAAATCATGCAGTTCGATATCATAAGGTGGTGGAGTCCAAGCCCCTGTTTTCGGAGGGGCAAAACATCGTCACAAACAAAGAGGGTGTTGCTGGTCATACGCGCTTGCCGCGATATGTAAGAGGCATTAAGGGCGCGATCAACGCCTATCATGGAACTCATGTCTTTCCGGACCTCTCGGCCCAAGGTAAGACAACTCATCAACATCTTTATTCGGTCGTATTTGCTTGTGCCGATCTTTGGCCGGAGACTCATAACAGCAAAGACAAAGTGTTTCTGGATCTTTGGGAACCTTATCTGACGGAGGCGTAATTGTGGTGAGCAGTCAGTCGGCGTTGCCGAGTTCTTTGGTTGCAGCAGATGATGAGCCTTGGTTTGCCAAACCGTGGCAAGCGCAAGCGCTTGCAATTGCCGACAGCTTGATGGCAAATGGGGTTTTCAGCGCCTCGATATGGTCTGAGACCCTGGGTCAGACGCTAGAGCAGTCCAAAGCTCAAGGAAACGCCGATGATCAAGAAAACTACTATCGGTGTGTCCTAACCGCACTCGAAGCCCTCTTGGCTGAAAGAGCCTCGATCGACCTCGGAGACCTTGATGAAGTTTGCAGGACTCTTGGTATCGAAAGTGATACTCACGGCAGAGCTAGAGAGGCCCGCTGAGCCTATTTTCTCGACAGTTTCGCTCATTTTCGAGCGAGTCGATAGTTTTGGTACGAATGCAAACACAGAACGTTTCGCCCTCGTCGACGATCCATAATCATCTCGCCAAGATATTTAGATCACGCACCAGTCCATGCCGATGGGAGATAATGTGGTTTTGAGAGTCGGGTCGAATTTGTCCCAAGGCCACCAAAGCTCGGGAGGGCTGACTGAAACCGACCTGACCAATCCGTTAGATACCATGGCTATCAGCCCTGAAGGGCTTCAATATGAGTAACGCATTAGCTGTCATTAGAAAACCCGGGTGGGGTTTGACTCTTCTTGTCACACTCTTGCTCACTTGTGTCGTGCACGCCCAGGACAACTCGGAAAACATTTATTTTGACCTGCCGCCCGGCTTCGAGGAGGGCTTTGAGGATGGCGACGAATCATTTTTCATCCAGGAATGGGTGCCAAAGGGCGAAACCGTCAATGACTGGAGCCAGATGCTGACTTTGACTGTGCAGGATGTGGCCAATCTGAATCCGGTCGAGTTCTTCAATCACATGGCAGATGGATGGGAAGAAGCCTGTCCGGAGTACGGAGGAATGCTCCTGCATGAAGGACGTGAAAACAATTATCCGGTAGCGGTGTGGTTCTTGAGATGCCCGAACAATCCGATGACGAACAAACCGGAATTCACCTACGTAAAGGGTATCTCTGGAAACGAGAGTTTCTATACGGTTCAGTTGGCTTACGCGTTGCAGGCCGACGAGGTCGACGATTCGATTGTCAACCAGTCGATGGTGTTTTTAAAGCAGGTGACCATCTGTGATGACAGCCGGCCACAGACACACGCTTGTCACTGAGGCGTTTAACGCATTGATTCAGAGGATGACTCGGCAGACCGACCTTACGCCCGAGCCCTGGGCACTACATCTTCTGGGATTCATCACCCCACTTCTCGTGATTGCAGGAAACCTGCTCGGCGGTGCGTATACGGCGATGGGCGTGGTGTTCGTTTGGTTCGTTGGTCCCGTTTTGGACATTGTTATGGGTGAGTCCAGAAACCCTCGCCCAGCAAGAGAATCAGGAATGCCCTTTAGGCTGTTGCTTTGGATGCATGGCCTGATGCATTTTCTGGTGCTCGCATCTTTTTTCAGATTTGCTTACCTGGAGGCCTCACTATCGTTCTGGCTCCTTACCGCAGTGTTGTCGACCGGCCTTTCCGCAGCGGCTTCTGCAATCGTCACCGCCCATGAGATGGGGCACCGAAAGCCAAAAAGTCTGGCCTATAGGTTAGCCCGGTTGATTATGTTCAGCGTGAACTACTCACACTTCACCACCGAACACAATCACAACCACCACAAGTGGGTCGCCACCGAGGATGATCCGGCAAGTGCTCGAAAAGAAGAGGGTTTATGGTTGTTCTGGGCCAGAACGATTCCAGCTCAGTTTGTTTCGTCAGTTAGAGTAAATGCAAGAAAAGGGCGCCCCGGTCTTCGCAACCCGTCATATCAGTGGCTGGCTGCGCAATTCGCGGTATTGCTCTATTTGTTCTCCCTTACGCATGGACACATCATGGCGATCGGTTGGCTCGGGTTATCGGGAATCGCGATTTTGACCCTCGAGTACGTCAACTACATCCGCCATTGGGGGCTGAGACGCGGACGGGACGAGCGCCAGACCGAAATGCATTCCTGGAACACCGAGGCAAGATGGTCCCGGTGGTCTCTGCTGGAGTTGACTCGCCACTCGGGTCACCACCTACGGGCGAGCACACCTTTTTGGCAGCTTCGCCCGCATTCGGCAGCACCTGAACTGCCCGGTGGCTATTATGCCTGCTGGTGGCCGAGCCTTATCCCTGCGATCTGGAAGCGCTGGGCAGGCAAACGTATCCCCGCCAACACCCTCAGAGAGCAGGCGTCAAATTAGCGCTCTAGGCTGCCGTTGGCGGGTCAGCAACAAAAAGAAACTCTGTAACCATAGCTTCTAAATCAGTTTTTATTGAACTTCGATAGCCACATGCGCCAGTTCGCCCGTGTATGCACTATGCCGCTTGGGGCCGATATTACGCATCAATACGGGCGTCGCGCGATCTTTGGCTATTTTTCGCGACCAAACGATCATACAGCTGCTGCACCTGTGCTCTCAAGGAAGACCCCGGCTTGGGGAGTTGCTGTTTTTGCAATGTGCGGCCGACTGTCAAGGGAAGGAGGCATGCTTGGTCGAGCCTTAGCAAGGCTGAACGAAGCAGGAACTGTTTTAGGGCGCTGCTACCACGTTGATCGGTTTGCCGTCAAAATAGCTGGAGATGTTTTGAACGGTGATGTCGAAGATGGCCTTCACGGCCTCAGGCGTGTTGTAGGCCACATGAGGACTTAAGACGACATTTTCAAAACTCAGCAAAGGGTGATTGTCTCCCAGAGGCTCTTCCGCGAAAACATCGAGCCCGACACCCTTAAGCTGGCCGCTGCGGAGCGCTTCGATAAGTGCTGTCTCATCAAGCAGTCCGCCTCGTGCGGTGTTGATAAGAATGGCGCCTGCCTTGATCCTGCTTATTTCCGGTTTGCCTAATATTCCCTGAGTCTCGTCGTTGAGGGGGAGGTGCAGGGAAATGAAGTCGGAGGTTTCAAGCAGCGTCTTCATATCCAGAAAAAGATCTGGACTAAAGTCGTTTTGATGTTTTTCAGGAGAGCGTGTCCAGACCTTCACATTCATCCCAAATCCTTCAGCCATCCTGAGGACTTTATGTGCGATCCCGCCAAAACCGATAAGCCCAAGTTGTTTTCCTGCTAATCCGACCCCAGGTGTGTCCTGATCCCAGACGCCTTCCCTCATTTTTTGGTCGAGCAGAGTGAGATTTCGGGCGACTCCCAAGAGCAGCGCAAATGCGTGCTCCGCGACAGTCCTGTCGGCATAGCCTGGACAGTTACATACGGTGATGCCTTGATCTTGGGCAGCAGGAAGGTCGATGTAATCACTGGCACCGGTGCCAGTGAATGTAATTAGCTCGAGATGAGGGGCGTTGGTCATGACCTCAGCCGGAAGAGACCATCCCACGATCAGTGCAGCAGCATCCTTAATTCGGTAAAGGTACTCCTCACTGCTTTGAGGCACTCCGTGGTGAATTTCCAGAGTGCCATATGCGGCAAGCCGTTCGGCGCCGATTTCGGTCAGGATAGAATTTTCGTCCGGATCTGCGTCGGGATAAACAATAAGGCGTTTGCGGGTCAATGGGTATACCTATGGTCGGGTCTCGGGCTAGGATAGCAAGATGTCACCTGGCGGAAAACTGCTCGCAACAGGGCGCTGTCGAAGAAGGGTTATCAGGATGAACGGTTGTGCAGGTAAGAACGGCCCGACGCTCTTTTATCTTTGAGACAAGTGAATGGATAAACTCAACTCAATCGTTAATGTTGACGCCTACCCCATCAATGACCTCAGTCGGCCTGAGTCGCTGGAGGTTATTGCCCGGGCAAAGCAGCAATTGAAATTGACGGGTGCCTGTCATTTTGGGGGTTTTCTGAGCGAGGCAGGTTTAGTCAATTTACTTGCCGAAGCGCAGGCCTTAGAGTCTTCAGCGCATGCCAGTGACAACTGGTATACCCCTTACTATGGTCGACCCGACTCCAGTTATCCTGTCGGACACCCCTTCAACTCCGCCGTGCATTTTTCCGTGCGCTATGTCTCGCGCACCCTGCTGCCTGAAGAGTCACCGCTCCGCTATCTTTTTGAGGACAGCAGACTTTTGAGTTTTCTCCATGCGTTGCTG
>MDSV01101169.1_pt1 | contig 11364 bp, 15 predicted proteins | sample 810851 | NCBI WGS metagenome assembly MDSV01 (sample SAMN05326640, study PRJNA326480) | marine metagenome | isolation source: seawater | place: Atlantic Ocean: North East | collected 2012 | reverse complement strand
TACTGATAAAGCAGGTGAGACTGTTACGGTAGATAAAAAATATGTAAACGATAATTTAGGAAATTTAGTTAAAGATACCGACTTATCAAAATTTATTCTATAATTTTTTTAATTTAATTATTATCGCTCCATCACCACCATCTCTTTTATCTGCGCTTGAGATAGATCTTATAAATTTAAATAAATCTGGATCTGACCTGAGGTACTCTGGAACCGAATATTTCAATTTACTAAAATCTTTTGAAGCATAGATATCTTTTTCAGTATTAGAGTGGATACCTTTACCAGTGACTAATAAAATTTCTTCGTAATTCTTCTCAACAGATGATAGAACTATATCTTTAACTTTATTATTAGCTTCAAGCAAAGTATAACCATGCAAATCAAACTCGTATCTTAATCGCTTCGGTTGATTTTTTTTTTGGTTTAAAGCATCTTTATCTACTATATCTTGAGGATCTTTTATGTAATTGTTCCAAACTTCGATATCTTTTTTAGAAATATCTTTTTTTTTAATCACTTGCCAACTATTTCAGACAAATACCAGTTTGGACCTTTCTTTAATATATTCTTAGAAAATTTCCAATAATCAATTACTTGTTTAATTTTATCTGGATTTCCTTCGATAATTTTACCGTCTTTATCTTTTTTAACTGAAATAACTTCAGAAACAAATTTTACAGACGCGAATAATTCATTTTTAATTCTTTCATATTTCTCAACACTTGATTGCTTCACACCAATAAATGTGAATTCTGACTTAATGTTTTCTTTATTTCTTGTTTTAATAGCTTGTTCAAAATTCGATGCCATGTCAGGAGTTAATAAATCTTTAAGTTTATTGTTATCACCATTTGCAAATGATGTTAAAATTGTTTCATAAGCAATCTCTGCGCCTTTAAGGAATTCTTTTTTTTCTTGGCCCTCCAAAACTTCATAATTAGGTTTAGCAGACTGTATATTATTATTAGGAACGTTAAATTTTTTCTCAGCAAAATTAGGGTAAATTTTTGGTTCATGACCTGTCTTTCTACCCAAAATGTTCCTTAATCTTAGGATTATGAATCCAGCTATCATGCCCAATAAAATTATATCTATATATCCAAAATTGTTACTCATAATTTGATAAATATACATTAATATTATAATTTTGTATCAGACAAATGAACTCATTTTTTCTACTATTTATTGGTATACCGGCGCTTGAAGTTTTTCTTATGATTAAAATTGGAGGAAAAATAGGAGCTTTAAACACTGTATCTTTGATACTTTTGACAGCAATAATTGGTATTTATTTTGCAAAGTTTGAAGGAATAAAAACCTTAAGATCAGGTGTTATGAATTTATACCAAAATAAACTTCCAATTTATGAATTACTCTCTGGAGCCTCAATAGCTTTTGCAGCTTTGCTACTTATCATTCCTGGTTTTTTTACTGACTCAATAGGTTTCCTTCTTTTGATCCCTTTTACAAGAAAATTATTCATTAATTTATTTTTTAAAAAAAGAAGTATCCCTACTAAAAAACAAGGTGGTGAAACTTTAGACGGAGAAATTATAGAAAAGAAAAAGGATGAGTTATAAAATAATAGGAAAATATATAAAAAGTATTGATTTTAAAATACCGAACTCTAAAGCTTTTTTTTTATTATCAAAAAACATTTCAAATTATAAAATTAATATTGATATAAAAAGTAATCAAATAAAAGAAAAAATTATAGAGATAGAAACAAGTTTGAGTCTTTTGCCAGTCAAAAACGATCTAGAAAAAATCAATACAAAAATTATATATTCCACAATAATTGAAATAGGAAAAGGATTAAATGACAAATCAAAAATTGAAAAAATAATTTTAATTGATGTACCGTCTAAAATTTATCCTGATTTAAGAAAAATATTTATCTTTGTTTTCGAAAGCTCAGGATTTAAAGAAATAAATATTAGCAATAACATTGATTTTCAAAAACTTTACGATCAGAAAAAAATTCAGTAAAAATTTTTTTTTAACTCAGATTTTAAAAAGTGTTTATGTTTTTTAATTTCATCATCAGATATGTTTATTATTGTCTTATTGTAAGTTTTTATCTTTGATGAAGATTTTAACTCATCTTTATTTTCTGATAAAAGATTAAACTTTGGTTCTTTTGCATCTAATAGATTAATATAAACTTCTCTAAGCAGCTCACAGTCAAGTAATGCATTGTGTTGTAACCTCTTGGATAAATCAATATTAAATTTTTTACATAAAGCATCTAAAGAGTTTGAAACACCAGGGAATTTATTTCTGGCTATCTCTAAAGAGTCAATTATGTTTATTTTGTCAATTTTGGTTTTTCCTATTTTGGACAATTCACCATTTAAAAAACTTACATCAAAGTTCGCATTATGTATTATAATCTTTTTCCCATTTATAAAATTTAGGAACTCTTCCGAAATTTGATCAAAAGTTTCTTTTTTTTGAAGAAATTCTTGAGAGTAGCCGTGAATTTTAAATGCTTCTTCAGGCACATCTCTTTGAGGATTTATCAGCTTATGGAAAACTCTATTTGTTGGAATTAAGTCTTGTGTTTCAATACATGCAATCTCAACAATTCTATGTCCATCTTTGAAAGATAAGCCTGTAGTTTCCGTATCTAAAAAGATTTCACTCATAAAATTTCATTATATTTAAAAGATTTTTTTTTAAAACACTTATTGAGCTATTATTAACAATTATATAATCACAATATTTCATTTTTTTGTTAACATTAATTTGTTGTTGATCTAGAAAGTTGAATAATTTTAAGTTTCCTTTTTTAAGTCTGTATCTTTTAAGTCTTAAACTTTTTTTTGACTTAATAAACAAAACAATATCGAAATAATTTAGAAGTTTACTTTCAATTAATAAAGGTATTTCAAAAAACAAAAATTTTTTATTACGGTTTTTCTTAGAAAAAGTATACATATTTTTTCTGACTAGTGGATGAATAATCTTTTCTAATTTTTTTAGAGTGCCTTGCCTCTTAAGAACTAAGTTTTTAATTATACTAGTAAAATGTGAGTCTAATTTAAGATTAAGTTTCTTTGCAACAAGACTTCTAAAAAATTTTTTTGAGTACAATTTTTTTACCTCTTGATCTGCGCTAAATAGAGGTCCTCTGCCGCTAGAAATTATTTTACTTGCAGTGGTTTTACCTGAAGCTAAAGAACCTGTTATACCTATTTTAATCATTTAAGTTTTGAAATTAATAAATTTATTAAATTATCGTCTATTTCAGGGTTTATTTTGTTCCATAAATAGAAAGACTTTTGGCCTTGATAAATAAACATTTCAAGGCCATTAAAAGTTTTAATATTGTTTTTTTTTAAAAACTTTACAGCCTTAGTTTCTAGTGGATTGTAAACTGTATCTATATAAACTGCATTTGATTTTAAGTTTTCAAAATCAAAATCAAAATCTTCTCCGTTTTTAAGACCTAAACTAGTTGCATTAATTATTAAATCAAATTTAGTTATTTGTTCTCGCAATGCACTCCATTTAAGTATGTTTAAAAAACTAAACCTTTTTTTCAAAAAAAGAGATTTTTCATGAGTACGATTTATTACTGATATGTTTTTAATTTTAGATTTTAATAATGAAAAAATTACAGATGGAGAAACTCCCCCAGCACCTATTACTAAAGCTTTTTTATTTTCTGCATTATTAATTTCTTTTAAATACGCTGCTTGTAATCCAAATACATCGGTATTTTCTCCAACGACTGAATTGGTATCATCTAGATAAATTGTATTAACTGAATTTGTATTTTGAGCATCGTTGACTAATTTATCCACGAGAGGAATTATTTTCTGTTTAAAAGGCAAAGTTACATTTATTCCATTAAGCTTTCTGTCTCTTATACTTTTAATTACATCTTTAAGATTTTCTTCTTTAGTTGATAAAAGAGAATAGTTTCCATCAATTCTATATTTTTTAAACCAATAATTATGTAAAAATGGTGAAAGAGAATGCTCGATCGGACTACCAATGATAGCAAATAATTTTTTATTCATTTTTAATTTGCTTAATATAGTTTAAAATTTGTTTAATAGGCAGACCCATAATTGAGTCTTGGTCTCCATTTATATATTCAAAAAGCTTTAAACCTTCTGCTTCTACTTGATATACACCATAAGCTAATAATGTTTCGGTTTTAATTTTTGCAAGATATTTGGTCAATTCTTCATCCTTAAAATATTTCATTTTAAGCTCGGATTTATCAGTATAATGCCAAATCATTGAACCGTTTTTTGAAATGCAGACCGAACTTATAAGATAGTGTTTAGTGTTATTTAATCTTTTTAAGATCTTTAGAGCCTCTTCTCTAGATTTTGGCTTATTAATTAATTCATTATTTAAAGAAATTACACTATCAGCTCCCAAAACGAGACGATTAGGATTTTGGTTACTAACTTTTACAGATTTAAGCTCAGCAAGACTTTTTGATATATCTAATGGAGTTGCTCCTTCTGCTAACAGAGAATCTTTAGTTTGGTCTTCATCTACACCGGACACAATAACTTCTGCAGTAATATTGTTCTTATCTAAAATCTTTTTTCTCACACCACTTTTGGATGCTAAAATTATTTTCATTTGTTTTTTTGAATATCAAAAATTTTTAAAATCGAAGCGGCAGTTTCTTCTACAGATTTTCTTGTCACATCTATAACTGGCCAATTATATTTTTTAAATAATTGTTTAGATTTACCTACTTCATCTTTAATTGAGTTAAGGTTTGTATATTCCTTAATTCTGTTTTCTTTCATAATTGCTACTCTATTCCTTCTTATATCCGCTAATCTTTCAGGGTCAGCTATTAAACCAATTACACATAGCTTGTTATTCTTAGATTTTAAATCCTCTGGTATCTTTTGATCCATAACTAAAGGGATGTTTATAGTTTTATATCCCCTGTTAGCCAAATAGATCGAAGTAGGTGTTTTACTTGTCCTACTCACACCTAAAAGTACAATGTCAGATTTAGAAACATCGTCTAATTTTTTTCCATCATCGTGAGACATTGTGAACTGAATGGCCTCTATTCTTTTGTAATAATCATCATCAAGGACGTGTTGAGCGCTAGGTTTGTGTATTGCTTTTTGATTTAGAAGTTTAGAAAAATTCAAAATAAGATTCCCCAATATTCCAAAACAAGGCACTTTTTTATTTTCACTTTCATTAGATATATATTTTGCCAATTTCGTTTCTACAATTGTATATAAAATTATTGAATTTTGTGAGTCGGTGCATTCTTTGATTATTTTATCAATTTGCTGTTCGGTTCTTACAAAAGCAAATTCTCTTTTATCATATTCAAAATTAGCAAATTGTGATTTTAATGATAGAAAAATTCTATCTAAAGTTTCTCCGGTTGAATCCGAAACAAGATATACATTGTATTTTTCGTTCATAAATTTGTTAGTAATTTATTAATAAAGTAACTTTTTTCTCTATTTTTAAATTTAATAAAAAAAAATTAACATTAATTAACATTATTCTAACATTTTGTTAGCTGTTAATATTATAATTCCATAATTGTTTATAATTTTATAAAATTATTGAAATTATAGCATTAATTTATGAATTTATTAAAATTGGGTTGTATAAAACATGTATAAATAGTTATATTAGTAACTAACAAGACCTACTACATAACCTATAATTATAAACCTAAATTTATATTATGAGTACTCTTAAGGATATTTTAAGCAAAAAAGAAAAATCTTGTAAATCAGTATGGTTTATGAGACAAGCGGGTCGTTATCTTCCTGAATTTCGAAAAATTAGATCTCAGAACCAAAATTTTATCAAATTATGTTTGAATAGTAATTTAAGTTCAGAAATAACACTTCAACCTATAAAAAGATTTAATCTTGATGCTGCTATAATATTTTCAGATATTTTAATCATCCCACACGCACTAGATCAAAAAGTTGCATTCATCGAAAACTATGGCCCAAAACTTGATGAATTTAATAAAGAAAAATTTTTAGATGTAAACGAAAAGGAGTTTATCAAAAAACTAGATCCAGTTTACAAGGCAATTGAAATAACCAGAAAAAATCTAGACAGAAATAAGTCTTTAATAGGTTTTATTGGAGCTCCTTGGACACTGCTGTTTTATATGTTTAATTTTAAAAAAGATACAAATGGTATAGAAATAAATAAAATTGAAAAATATATTAATATAAATTTAGTTTTAGATAAATTAATTAAATTTCTATGCTTACATATTGAAAATCAAATAGATGCTGGTGCTGATATTGTTCAAATTTTTGATTCGTGGGCTGGTTTAATACCGGAAAAATATATAAATGATTTTTGTTACATTCCAAATGCAAAAATAATCGAATTTTGTAGAAAGAAAAAAATTATAAATATTTGTTTTCCAAAAGGAATTAAAAAAAATTATGAAAAATTTAATCAAATTGTTAAACCAAATTGTATAAACTTAGATCCAGAAATAGATCCTATTTGGGCAAAAAACAAACTTAGAAATGTAGCAATACAAGGCGGCATGAACCCTAAGCTTTTATTAGGATCAGAAAAAGAAATGTTAATGGCAGCGACTAAATACATTAAAACATTTAATGATTTACCATACGTTTTTAATCTCGGGCATGGTTTACTTCCTGAAACAGATCCTGATAAAGTAGGAAAATTAATTGAATTTTATAGGAATTTTTAATGGAAAAGGATCATCCAGAAGTTAAATTTGGAAAAACAGGGGTTTTGTTGGTTAACCTTGGCACTCCTGATTCAACAAACTGGTGGGATATTAGAAAATACTTAAAAGAATTTTTGTCTGATCGTAGAGTAATAGAAGTAAACCCATTTGTATGGCAAATAATACTAAACTTATTTATCTTAACATTCAGGCCTTCAAAAACAGCTCACGCTTATAAAAAAATTTGGAGAAAAGAAAGTAACGAGTCTCCATTATTATATTTTACAAGAAATCAAGCCGATAAACTTGATAAAAAGATAGGAAACGAAAAAATAATCGTAGATTTTGCTATGAGATATGGAAACCCAAGTATTAAATCTAGATTAAACAAACTAAAAGAATTGGGTTGTGAAAATATAGTTGTTCTTCCATTATACCCCCAGTATGCAGCGGCTACAACAGCAACAGTTTGTGACGAAGTATATAAATCTTTAATGAAAATGAGATGGCAGCCTAGCCTTCAAATTATTCCTCACTATGAAAGCGAACCATTATACATTCAAGCTTTAATAAAAAGTATAGAAAACAAAATTAGAAAAATAGACTGGAAACCTGAGCTTATAATTTCTTCATATCACGGTATTCCTAAATCCTATTTTGAAAAGGGAGATCCTTATCATTGCTACTGTCACAAAACCACAAGATTAATCAAAGAAAAATTTAATAAAGTTGAAATTCAAACAACATTTCAATCTAGATTTGGCCCTCAAGAATGGTTAACACCATACACAGACAAAACACTAGAGTCATTACCAAAAAAAGGAGTAAAAAATTTGTTAGTAATATGCCCTGGTTTCGCATCTGATTGTGTTGAAACTTTAGAAGAAATTGACATACAAGGTAGAGAAAGCTTTTTACAAAATGGTGGAGAAAAGTTTGACTTAATTCCATGTTTAAATGATAGTTCTGATCACATTGCATTATTCGAAGAATTAATTAAAAGATATATATAATGAATCTTTATTTATTGTTTAAATCTTTACATTTGATAGCAGTTATTTCTTGGATGGCTGGACTTTTATATTTACCTAGAATATTTGTGTATCATTCTGAGTCAAGAGAGGTCACACAAAAGACTGTTTTTAAAACGATGGAGAGAAAACTTTATAATTATATAATGATGCCTGCTATGCTTCTCTCTTGGCTTTTTGGCATTCTATTAATACACAGTCTTGGTTTTTCAGTGTTTTCAGAATTATGGATGCAGATAAAAACAGTTGCAGTTATAATTTTAACTTACTATCACTTTACTTTAGGCAAATATCTCACTGATTTTGCTTCAGACAGCAACAAAAAGACCTCTAGATTCTTTAGGATATATAACGAAATACCTACACTTATATTAATTGTAGTTATATTTGTAGTTATATTTAAACCTTTATAATTAGGGGTTGAATTTTATCAAAAAATCCATATATTTTTACTACATTCCTTAATAAATAATCACATGAATTTACAAGAACTTAAGCAAAAAAATCCTGCAGAGCTTATCAATGAAGCTGAAAAGCTAGGAATTGAAAATCCTAGTACATTGAGAAAGCAGGAAATACTTTTTGCAATATTAAAAAAACTTGCAGAGAAAAATGAACAAATTACTGCAACAGGTGTTTTAGAAGTATTGCAGGATGGTTTCGGTTTTTTAAGAGCTATCGAGTCAAATTATCTACCTGGTCCAGATGACATTTATGTTAGCCCTAGTCAGATAAGAAAATTTGGTTTAAGAACTGGTGACTCTGTCGAGGGAGAAATTAGAGGTCCAAAAGATGCTGAAAGATATTTTGCATTATTAAAAGTAAATAAGATTAATTTTGATAATCCTGAAAAGGGTAAGAATAAAATTGCATTTGACAACTTAACACCTCTTTATCCTAATGAAAGAATTAAGCTTGAAGTAGAGTCAACAAAAGTTGAAAAAAAGCCAGACAATACTGCCAGACTAATTGACTTAGTAAGTCCAATCGGAAAAGGACAAAGATCATTAATTGTTTCGCCTCCAAGAGCAGGCAAAACCATCATTCTTCAAAATATCGCTCAATCCATAACAGCAAATCATCCCGAGTGTTATTTAATGGTCTTGTTAATTGATGAACGACCTGAAGAAGTAACAGATATGCAGCGTTCAGTTAAAGGTGAAGTTGTTGCCTCTACATTTGATGAACCTGCATCAAGGCACGTGGCAGTCGCAGAGATGGTTATTGAAAAGGCGAAAAGATTAGTAGAACATAAGAAAGATGTTGTAATTCTCTTAGATTCAATAACTAGATTAGGCAGAGCTTATAATGCTGTAATACCTAGCTCTGGAAAAGTATTAACTGGTGGAGTCGATGCTAATGCACTTCAAAGACCAAAAAGATTTTTTGGTGCAGCTAGGAACGTTGAAGAAGGTGGCTCATTAACAATTATATCTACAGCATTAATAGATACTGGCAGTAGGATGGATGAAGTTATTTTTGAAGAATTTAAAGGAACTGGAAATTCCGAATTAATTCTTGATAGAAAAGTAGCTGATAAAAGAATATACCCGGCTCTTGATATAACTAGATCAGGCACAAGAAGAGAAGAATTGCTTTTTGAAAAAGATGATCTATCTAAAATGAATGTGCTAAGACGAATTATCAGTCCAATGGGAACTATGGACGGAATAGAATTTTTAATTTCGAAGCTTAAGAATACTAAAAACAATTCAGACTTTTTTGACTCAATGAATAAATCAGCCAACTGATATTTATTGAACAGTACGATTATTAAATTCCGTTTCGTAAAGGTAAAAATTCATAATATCATATAAATTTTTAACTTTTTCTTGAAGAGATATAGATTCTAATAGCTTTTGTTTTTCCTCATTTGTAATAGGAGCTATCATGGCTAAAGTATTAATTTTTTGTATTTTGTCTAATTTCTCAAATTCTTTCCAATTTAATAAGATTCCATTTCTTTTAAAGAAAATTTTTACAGTTCCCATTAATTTTTCTATGTCTATGTCATCTAATATTGGTTTTAAGTCTAAATTAAATTTTTTATAATTTACTTTAAATTCTCGATATAGTTTTGCGCTTTTGATTTCTTCCAATACTTCAAATCTAATTAATCCAGTTAGATTAATTAGAATACGACCATCTTCACTTTTCCTAAAATCACTAATTTTGCCTAAACATCCAACATTATATAAAGCCTCGTTTTGTTTGTTAGATTGAACCATACCCATCAATTTATCTTTCTTCATAATGTCATTCACCAAGTCAAGGTATCTTTGCTCAAAAATATTTAATGGTAAATTTGTATTAGGAAAATAAATTACTCCTGAAAGTGGAAAAATTGGTATTTTATCTGGAAATTTTATTGTCATAAGTTAATTGTATCAAAAATTTATATTAATCTGAATAAATAAAATCTTTAAATTTTTCTTTGTTTTTATAAATATATCTAGGAAATGAAGCATCGACGTCTATTACTTCAAACTTGTGATTTCGATCGAAAAGATCCTCTTTTTTTTCAATCTTTCTTTTAATAATATCCATATTTTTAAATCGATCATTATTCCATTGCTGTTCAGCATAAGAGTCAAGTTTTTTATAAATACCTTCAGCATTTTTTACTGAGCTGAAATGCCAACCACCATCATTTATAAATTTATCAAACTTTGGTTTAAAAAATTTGTAAAAAGGCCTATCTTTTGCCTTAATATCCCTTAACCATTGTGGAGATCTTAAATCTTTTTTTCTACACATACGTGTCCCAAACCATTTTGGCTCAGACTTATTGTATAAATTAAGCTTTAGTGAAAAATTTTTTTGAACGAAACAAGCGTATTTGTCATTCTCACTAAACTCTAAAATTTTTTGTGGATCTGGTATCTCATCTAAATCAGATATTAGAATTAAATCATTGTCCTCACAATCTTGATACCCTCTCGTTAGAGCATTTCTTTGAAATTGATCTCTACAATGTGCTGGATGCCAATTTTTTTTAAATTTCTTAACATTGATCGGTAGATCATCTACAACAATATACTTAATTTTTTTTTTAAATTTTTCAAATTTCTTAATATTAAAATTTAATTGTTTTTTTTTCCCAGAATGGTCTAAAGTTGCCTCACAAATTACGAATTTATCTACATGGTCAAATAAAGTGTTTAATCTTACTTCGAGCATGAGATCTTCGTCGAAATACATGAAACAGTCTATAATTTGCATATTTTAATATTGCTTATTTTAAAAAATTTGTCTAGTTATTATCTCCAACTTGCGGGCATAGCTCAGTGGTAGAGCGTCTCGTTGCCAACGAGAAGGTCGAGGGTTCAAGTCCCTTTGCCCGCTCCAAAACTTAAATTTTTTTTTTTGATTTCAAATATAATTTTCCAATTATTTTCTTAAATTCAAGATTTCCGTCAACATCCTCCGTTCCAGGTCTTTTTCTGAAAATTGTAGAATGCAAACCAAGTTTTCTCTCTGTTTGTGGTCTGCCATTGGAATAGTAATATAATGCAATTGATTTTCTTGAGTTATCATCCTGTGTTTTTATCCTATTCGGATTACCATGATAAGAAAAGTCTGTAGTACTAAACACCACCATTCTGTTAAAGATTGGCAAAATTCTTTTTTTACACTCCTTCATTTCTT
>MDSV01035818.1_pt1 | contig 11364 bp, 17 predicted proteins | sample 810851 | NCBI WGS metagenome assembly MDSV01 (sample SAMN05326640, study PRJNA326480) | marine metagenome | isolation source: seawater | place: Atlantic Ocean: North East | collected 2012 | reverse complement strand
TACCAAAACCTGCAGGTTATAGACTATTACTAAAGCCAAGAGAAATAGAAAACAAAACTGCAGGGGGCATTATATTAACTGATGAACTAGTAGAGCATGCTAAATTTTCATGTGTTATATCTCAAATTATTGACATGGGACCTGATGCATACAAAGATCACAACAAAGCTAACACTGAATGGGCTAAGATTGGGGACTGGGTATTGACAGGAAAGTATGTAGGACTTAAGTTTGTATACGAAAAAGAAACGTATTCAGTTATAAATGATGATGAAATCATAGCTATTGTACCTGATCCTTCAAAGATTAGTGCGAAATAGCCTTGCATTACCAAACAAATTAGTATACAATATACACTGATAGTGATAAACGCGGTTCACAACCGAGGAGATCTAAATGATAGATGACGAAAATAAGAGTATAATTGACAACGAACCTGAAGAGGATATAGTTGTTGAGTTACCAGACGAAGAAACTACAGAAGCTCAAGGGATTGAGACTGTAGAAAATACTGAAGAACCTAGTGATACTGAGGTTCCTGAGGAAGAAGTAGTCGAAGAAGATACAGAAGAAGAAGAGGAAGAAACTGAATCTGAAGCTGTAGAAGATGAGACTGAAGAACCAAAGGATAAAAAAGTAGTAGGCAAGCGCGCTGAAAAACGTATTAAGCGACTTGTTGCGCAGAAGAAGGAACTTGAAGAAAAGCTCAAAAGCTATGAGTCTGAAAAGAATGAATGGCTAAATGAGAAAAGCGAACTTAGAAGTAAGCAAGCTGACTCTGAGCTGGATGCAATCAACCAATATATGGAAAGATTGGATTCACAAGAAGCTCAAGCTTTAAGTGTACTAAAAACTGCAAAAGAAGCTAGCGACGTTGACGCTGAGATTAAGGCAACTGATGTCTTAGCATCTGTGAAAGCAGAAAAGCTAGTGGCCAAACAATATAAGGCTAGAGCAGAAAAAGGTTTAGGAACAAATAAACCCGACAGTACTGCGAAGAAGGAAACTAAAGCAAAACCAACTGCTCAACTTCCAGATCGAAAAGCATTAGCTTGGCAGAAAAGGAATAAGTGGTTTGGGGGCAACGAGACTGGAGACAGGATCAAGACCCAAGCAGCATTAGTTATTCACAGAGAACTTCTTGAAGAAGGTATTAATCCACAAGAAGTAGCAGATGAATACTATAGCGAGCTAGACGCTAGATTAACATCAGAGTTTCCAACTCTTAGAAAACAGACTGTTAGGAAAGTTCCAACAGTTGTAGGCGGAACGCGCTCCGCAACGGGAAAACGCAAAGTAACTTTGACAGGACCAGAAGTGGAAATGGCAAATAGACTAGGAGTTTCCTATCAAGATTATGCGCGAGAAAAAATGCGCCAAAATAAGGCGGGGAGCTAATATGACACAAGCAACTAAAACAAGCCGTACGACTAGAGCTTCGGCAACTCGAACAAAAAGATCATTCGAGGCACCTTCTAAATTAGAAGCACCTCAAGCACCAGACGGGGTAGAATATTTATGGGTTCGTCACGAACTACTAAATAACCCAGATGATGCGAATGTTCATGAACGTCTGCGCGAAGGTTATGAAATAGTAACACCTGAGGAATTAGGTGAGAATTATATAGCTGACGTAATGACAACTGGTAAGCACGCAGGTGCTGTCCGTTCAGGTGATTTAATCTTGATGAAACAAGATGCTAATTATATGAAAGAAAAAAGACAGTACTACGAAAATCAAACAGCGAAGGCGGCTCAAGCATATGGGCAAGATTTAAAATCGCAAGCGCACTCAAGTATGCCAGTAGAGGATACATCCTCAACCTCCGTATCAGGAGGAGCGGCGAACAAAGCTAAGTTCCAAGACTAACACCGCGTTAGTTACTGATTGGGATTTAGTGTATAAGCAATAAGGAGAATTTATGGCTTATGGTTTATCACCCGTAAGACAATCCAATGGCGGAACAATCCGTCTAAATAACTGGGTTGACGGAAACGGGTATCAAGTTGCTGCTACTGCACCTTCAGCATATTTCGAAGGTGATACTTGTTCTTTATCAAGTGGTCTATTAGTAACTGACATCGGGAGTGGCGATTTAGGCGCTGTCGTTGGAGTCTTTTGGGGTGCTGAATATCAGGACAACAGTACAGGTGACGTACGATTTGTTAGATCAATTCCCGTAAGTACTGTAGCAAAATCCAATTTCAAAGCTTATGTTTATGATGATCCATCAACGATCTTCAAAATGGAAGCAGATCAAGCTGGGTCAGCATTGACTTTAGCAGACGTTGGAGCTGTAGCACAGAACTTAACAGGTACTGGTTCAACAGTAACATTTAAAGGTGGATCAGCTCTTGATTCATCAACAGCAAGTAATACGCAAAATGCAACACAACAAGCTTACCCTTTCCAGATTTTAGGATCTGCTGAGGATAACTTAGAGTACACTGCAGTTGGAACTCCAATGAACGTACTTGTTAAAATTAACACTCATTCGTGGGGTCGCTATGATGGCAACTTCCCGACTGCTTAATTGAAAGGTAGTATACAATGGCTATAACTAGAGGTCAGTTACTTAAACAATTAGTACCGGGCTTGCATGCAATCTTTGGAACGGAATATAAACGTTACGAAGACGAAGCAGCGATTTTGTTTGAGAACGAAAAATCAAATAGAGCTTTTGAGGAAGAAGTACTCTTCCCAGGGTTCGGCGAAGCATCAGTAAAATTTGAAGGTCAAGGCGTAAATTACGCTAATACAGGTGAAGGTTGGGTAGCACGCTACACAAACGAAACTGTAGCAATGGCTTTCTCAATCACTGAAGAAGCTATGGAAGACAACTTATACGACAAGCTGTCTACCAGACTAACAAAAGCATTAGCTAGATCAATGGCTGCTGCTAAACAAACTAAAGGTGCGGCTGTGTACAATAACTCGTTTACGGGTGGTGCATTTGCAGGTGGTGACGGTGTTTCATTAATTAACGCTTTACACCCACTTCAAGACGGATCACAAACTACTGGCAACAGAAAAGGAGCTAACACTCCTACAGTTCAAGCTGAGCTTTCAGAGACTTCTCTAGAGCAAGGTTTAATTGATGTAGCTGGTTTTGTAGATGACAAATCTATTCCGATTGCTGCACAAGCTAGAACTCTTCACATTCCAAGACAATTGGTATTTGTGGCTGAGAGACTAATGGCGTCTCCATACAGAGTTGGAACAGCAGACAATGATGTCAACGCAATCGTATCTACGGGTATGGTTCCAGGTGGATATCATGTTAACCATAGATTTACTAACAGTAAATTCTGGTGGTTAAGAACTGATGTACCAAACGGTATGAAGCACTTCACTAGAGCTCCAATCGCAACTTCAATGGAAGGTGACTTTGAGACTGGTAACGTTAGATACAAATCTAGAGAGAGATATTCATTTGGATTCTCTGACTGGAGAGGTCTATACGGTTCAAATCCAGCCTAACGGCTGAGGGAGGGGGTAATTAAATTTGCCCCCTTTCCATACTAAACAACCTATTGACTGCGTAAGCAGACAGAAAAACAAGGAGTAAGACAATGGGAACAACTACATTTTCGGGACCGATTAAAGCGGGACCTATATCAAACACAACTGGTACTGACTTAGGTACTAACGTAAAAAATATTGGGCAAGTAGTAATGGCTCAAACTTTTTCAACTGGAACAGCTCTTTCAAGTGGCGCATCAGCGGCTAATGATACGACTGTTGTTATACCAGCTAATTCACAAATAGTAGACATAGTACTTGATAAGCCTACAGCAATGGGCAATGCTACATGTGTATTTAGTATTGGTGATACAGTTGGTGGAAATAAAACTTTCATAAATGATTATTCAATTACAACAGGTTCTGGAGCTGGAAGATGTTATCCAACTACTGAAGCTGGTGGCGCATTAGCATGGGCTGACGTTGGAACATCAGATGTAAAACTAACATGGACTAGCACTGGTGCTACCGATGCTGGTGAAGTTAGAGCTACTATTTTGTATCAACAAAATATTAACTTAGCATAATTTAATTAGGGGAGGCTTCGGTCTCCCCATTTATAAAGGATTAAAAATGACATTTCAAACAGATGCTCAAGTAACTAATATAGCAACAGGGGCTACAGGTACAGATGCTACTAGTGATGGTCAAGCAACTGCTGCACATCCTCAAAGATTTTTAGGTCTTAGTTTAACTGCAGGAAGTGATACAGCTACTGCTGTTGTCCAAGATGCTAACTCAGCATCAGGTGCAGTAATAGCAAGATTATCTGCAGTAGCAAATACAACTACTTCACTTAAGGCACCACGTGATGGTGTGAAAGTATCTACAAATTTATTTGTTACAGTAACAGGCACAGCTTCTAACGCTTTAATTTATTGGAATTAAATGCCAGAAGTTTCTAAATATGATTTAGAAATACAAGAACTTAAAGGTGAAATAAAACTTTTAAGCGAGCGTATTTCTACAATAAAAGATAATCATCTTCATCATATTGAAGAGAAAATTAACGGAATAACAAAAGTAATGTATACTATTGGCTTTATGGTTTTAGGTCAATTGTTGTGGGTATTAACTCGCGCATTAATGTAAGGGGGCAACTTGGCTAGTTCAGGTACACGAACATTTAATCTGCAGATTGCAGATGTAATACAGGAAGCTTATGAACGATTAGGAGTAAGCTCTAAAGGTGGTTATGATTTAATCACTGCTAGACGTTCTCTTAATTTACTAATGATCAAATGGATTAATCAAGGCGTTAATCTATTTACATTACATCTACATACAGTAGCAGTAAACTCATTTAACAATACAACATATCCTACATTTGATTTGGCAGCAAATGGTTATTCAGATATATTAACGGCAGCTTGTCGTGATACTGATGCAACTCCAGATCAAGATATTGAGATGGAAAGAATTAGTTATGCTGATTGGCTTTCTTATCCTAATAAATATTCAACAGGCACTCCACTTAAATTTGCAGTAGATAGAAATGCTGAGTTTAATTCTAGTGGCGTAGATAACCATAAAGTTTATTTATGGCCTGGGCCAAGTGAAGATAATAGATATGAAATAATTATGTGGGCTATCAAGTATGGAGAAGACATAGGAGATAATTACTCACAAAATGCAGCTGTACCTAAAAGAATGCTACCAGCATTGATTAGTGGTTTAACTGTAGAACTAGCAAATAAACATCCAAAATTAGTAGACATAAACAGAAGACAAGAACTAATACAAATGTATAAAGAAGAATGGGAATTAGCTAGAGAAGAAGATAGAGAACGTGCAAGTTTTTATGTGACGCCTAAGGTTCGTGGATATGCGTAATGGGCAAATACGCGAGGGGTAAACACGCAGTATTAATCGACGACCGATCAGGGTTTAAGATTAGATACAAAGACGCTCGAACAGAGTGGACAGGATTTAGAGTATACAAGGGTGACTGGGAACCTAAACAACCTCAGTTAGATCCTGAAATGTATATTCAAGGGGGAGACCCTAGTGTTTTATATAAACCTAGACCTCCTCAAAGTACATCGGATACGATTGTATCTCTTGGACCTTTACATGGTAAATTTTCAGGACAATGTGCAGGTAACTTAGGAAGAGTTGTTATTGGTGCAGGTGAAGATGCTCAAGGTTTCCAAGCTACTGGTGTACTAAACAGTACTGGTATAGCAATTGCGGTTGTATTTCCAATACCTACTGAAGCTTGGCAACAAGCAACAAGTGCATTAGGTAGTGTAACTATAGCAGCTACCGAATCTGCAGAAGGATTCGAAGCAACAGCTAGTTTAGGTACTGTCGTTGAAGCTCTGATACAACCTGTATCATTGTCTTCTGCAACTGCAACTCTTGGTTCAGTAGTATTAGCTACTGTTGAAGATGCTGAAGGGTTTGCAGGAACAAGTACATTAGGAAGTGTAACTCTTAATGTATCAGAAACTGTTTCTGGAATTGAACTAGGGGCTATGACTGCTAGTTTAGGTAACACTGGATTGTTCTTTAACACTACAGAGATACCTCCAGGATTAGCAAGCACAAGTGCTTTAGGTACATTAATACTTAATGGTGCTCATCCAGTGACGATGCCACAAATGACATCAACATTGGGAAGTGTTACACCTGAAATAATAACTGCAGTACCAGTTACAATGTCAGGAATGACAGCAACATTAGGAACAGTTGCAGCAGTAACTCCAGGTTGGGGAACTTACCTGTGGGGTACAGATGAATGGGGTAATTAAATGGGATTAACATACGTACAATTAAAACAAGCAATCCAAGATTGGACTGAGAATGATGGTACAGAATTTACTACAGCTACAGGATCAGGAATTGCTCCTATTGATGTATGTATAGCTAATGCAGAACTAAGGATTATGAAGGAGTTAGATTTAAACGCCTTTAGAAAAACAACTACTATTGCATCAGGAACAGCTACATCAGGTGTAGCTATGCCTCAAGATTTAGTAGTATTAAGATTTTTACGTATTCAAAATGGTGATATGCTTTATCTAAAAGATGAAACATTTATACGTGAATATACTAAAAACCCAACTACAGGAACAGGTACTCCTCAATACTACTCGTACCAACGTCCCGGAACAGCCTATACAACTTCAAATAGGCACACAAATATTATATTTGCACCCACTCCGGGGGTTGACACTACGTGTGAAATAGGTTATACTTATCATGTACCGGGTTTATCAGCAAGTAATGCTAACACATATCTTGGTGATAATTGTCAGGATACTTTATTATATGGTTGTCTCATTGAAGCAGCTACATTTATGAAGGACCCACAGCAATTAACCAACTACCAACAATTGTATGAACGTGCAGTTCAAACGTTAGGGGTAGAAGAACAAGTAAGAATGAGGAACACCGAACTGTACAAAGGTGAACTTCGAACACTAGGAAGATTAGAAGGAGATAGGTAAATATGGCAGGTATAACATCAGCATTATGTACTAGTTTCAAAGTCGAATTACTCGAAGGAGATCATGATTTCAATAACGGAGCAGACGCATTTAAAGTAGCGTTGTTTAAAGCTAACGCAAGTATCACAGGTACTTACGACGCGTCAACAACTAACTATTCAAACGTGACTGGAAACTCCGATGAGCTACCAAACGGTAGTGGTTATACAACTGGAGGATACGCATTAACAAATGTTAATCCGACATCTACAGGTACAACTGCTTTTACCGATTTTAGTGCTAACGCAGCATGGACTTCAGCAACATTTACTACACGTGGTTGTATAATTTACAATACAAGTGATAGTAACTCAGCTGTAGCAGTAATTAATTTTGGAGCAGACTATTCAGTTTCTGGAGGTACATTTGAAATACAATGGCCGACAGCAGATTCAAGTAACGCTATAATACGTATAGCATAAAGGAGTAACAAATGGCATCAACGTGGACTAACGCCGAGTTGAGGTTAATGGCTACAGGTGAAAATGATAACACCTGGGGTGACCAAACTAATTTTAATTTACAACGTGTAGACGATATGGTTAACGCCTATATCGGCGTAACATTATCTGGGGCATCTAAGACTTTAGATTTTTCAAATGACCCAACTACTTATACACAAGAGAATGGTCGTTGTAAGATATTAGATTTTACAGGAAGTCCAGGAGCTACGTGTACAGTTACATTTCCAAATAAAAAAATGTGGTATTATGTTTTAAATAATACTGGGGATGCTAATAGTATTATTTGTACTACAGGATCAGGTACAACTTATACTGTAACTGCAGGTAAAGATGCTATAATTTATAGTACAGGTTCGAATGCTATTTACAATGCTATAAATGATTTACAAGTTAACACAGTTAATGGGGTTGACCCATCAACATTAGCAACAGCAGGCTTTAGCATTGCAATGGCCGTTGCATTATAATATAGGAGGATAGATTGGCACAGAATTTTCGCAGATATAAAGAATCAGCAATAGGAACTTCAGCTACAGATATTCCTAATGGATCTAACTTCGATAGTTATGATACAATTGTAGGCATATCGCTCGCTAACATATTAGGATCTACAATTAATGTAGATGTTTATATAGCAAATGGAGGTACAAATTACTATTTAGTAAAAACGGCTCCCATTCCTAGCGGCGGTGCGTTACAGGTATTAGCAGGTGGCGCTAAGATAGTAGTAGAATCGGGTGACCGACTTTACATCAAATCAGATACAGCTTCATCAGTAGATGCATGGGTTTCAGCAGTCGACGCAATAAGTACATAGGAGTTTAATTTGCCTTATATAGGGAACAGTCCAGCAGAAAAATACGCAAGTTTTGCAGTACAGCATTTTACAACAAGTGCAACTACAGGGTATACGTTAGATCACGCTGTAGCAAATGAAAATGATATACGTTTAGTAATAAACAATGTAATTCAACAGCCTGGATCTGGTAAAGCATATGTAGCTTCAGGTACAACTTTAACACTTTCAGCAGCAACGTCTGGTACAGACACAATGTATTGTGTTTTCTTAGGTAAAGCGGTTCAAACCGTAGTACCACCAGAATCATCAATAACAGGAGCTATGTTATCAGATACTGTTATAAGCGGGCAAAGTGCACTCGGTGCAACTCCCGCGGACACAGACGAATTTTTAGTAAGTGACGCAGGCGTACTTAAAAGAGTAGATTACTCTTACATGAAAGCTAGTACAACAGACGAATTTAGACCTAATGCTCAACCGATAATAATTAATGGTGACATGGGCATATGGCAACGAAGTGGATCAACAGTTACTATGAGTGATGGTTATTACAATGTTGACAGATACAGAGGAGAAGAAGGTACAGACGGCACAGCAACTTGGTCAAGATCAACAAGCGTACCAGATGACACTGGTTTAGCTTATTCTTTACAAGTAGATTGTACTGGTACTGATAGTTCTATCGGCTCTGGTCAACAAATAAATATTCAACAAACTATAGAAGCTTACAATTTACAATTATTAAAATGGGGAACAAGTGACGCTGAAGCAGTAACTGTAGCTTTTTGGGTCAAGTCAAATCAGACAGGACAGCACAGTTGTTCTTTTAGAAAACTTGATAACACGGCGTACAATCAACCTAAAACTTTCAACATTGATGTAGCAAATACTTGGGAAAAGAAAGTTTTAGTATTTAGTGCTTTAACTTCATCTGGTGGAGAAATTGATAATAACAATGGAGATGGTTTACAATTATTTTGGAAATTAGCGGCAGGAACAGATTACCAAGGAACAGCAGATACTTGGACTGCAACCAACCAAGGGGCGACTGCAGTGGCGGGAGACGTTAATTTTATGAGTAGTACTTCTAATAATTTTTTTCTTACTGGTGTTCAGATTGAAGTAGGTTCTTATACGGCAGCAACCCTACCGCCTTTTCAACATGAAACTTACGAAGAAAATTTAGCAAGATGTCAAAGATATTATTATAAAATAGGTGCAGCAAGTGGAGGATACTATGGAAGTGGTAATATTGATGGCTCTAATGATGCTCAAATATTGGTGCCTTTTTCTGTTACAATGAGAACATCCCCAAGTGCTATTGAAACAAACGGAACAGCTGCACATTATGCAATACGAACAACCTTTAATACTACTTGTGATGCCGTGCCTGTTTTTTCTAATACTGATCTTGATAAAGCTATGGTTATTTTTAAAAAATCAGCTCATGGAATTACAAACGGAGCGGCAGCTTTTGGTAGGTCAGAAAATAATACATCATACTTAGCATGGAGCGCAGAGCTATGAGTTATTCAATAGTACATACAATTAAAGATACACCAGAAATTAAAATATATGGGTGTGTAAAATACAAAAAAGATATAAATGGAAACGATACTAGCACAATAGAAAGTCAAAGATCATGTCTTGGAACAGATAAAGAATTTCAACAATGGTTACGTAAAAACAAAGACAATCTTCCAGCCGATATTCAAGCTGAAATAGATTCTGGAAATTTAATAATAGAGGAGTCTGATTAATGGCACTAAGTAAAATAGATATTAGTAAAATGACTACAGGAACTACTCCTGTAACACAAGGGGGCACAGGAATAACCTCTGGTACAACAGACCAGTTCTTAAAGTTTACAGGCACAACTACTATTGCTAGTGCAGTTGATAACGCTGGAGCTTTAGTTCACATAACTTCACAAGCTTTTCCAGCTGCAAATAATTTTACAATAGATAGTGTTTTTAGTGCTGATTATGTAAATTATATAATGACGATAAATATGCTAAATTGTAGTACAGATGATACTTTAGATTTCGTGTTTGTTAAAAGTGGAACTCCTGATACTGGTAGTAACTATCGTTTTACAAATAAAGGTTATCAAAATGATGGTAATTCAACAGATAACTATTCTAATGGTACTACAACTTATGGTAGTTTATTATATAATATGGACGCAGATAGTGAAGCAGGAGCGAGTGGTACATTTACTATTTATTCTCCTTTTGCCGCATACCAAAGAAAAGCAGTCATGGGAGTATCGGCAGTACCAAAAGGCACAGCAAGTAATTTAACACCTTTTTATACAGCAAGTGATTATCATAATGGTACGACACAACAATTTACAGGAATAAAGTTTCAATCTAGAATAGGTCATAACTTTAGAGCAGGAAGTGTAGCTGGAGGCTATAGCACTGTTTCAATTTATGGAGTTAAAAATAGTTAATGGACAAAGTAGTATATAATCATTTAACAGGTAAAACAGAAACAACAACTATGTCGGCTGATGAACAAGCTAGTTTACATATTGGTTTTGAAAGTTTAGATAAAAAGAAAGAAGCATATAAATTAGGTTTAATTAAAGAAATCAGATTACAAAAACTAATTGAAACAGATTGGATGGCTATGTCAGATTTAACAATAAGTGATGCATGGAAAGCTAAAAGACAATCATGGAGAGACATCCCGCAAAACAATTCTACCGAAGCAGAGTACGATGCTATATTAGAACGTGATGCAAATGGAGTATTAACAAATACAATATGGAGTGACGCATAATGCCATACGTAGGACGCGATTTAGATATTGGAGCAAGAAAGCTGATACAAGTGAGCGGAAGTTCACCTGCGACATCTTATACACTTCAATCATCATCAGTTAATTATCATCCGAGTGCGGCGCAAAATTTAATTGTGTCAATCGCAGGAGTTATCCAAGCACCAGGAACAGCATACACAGTATCGGGGGCAACTATTGACTTCGGTGGGGTGAGTGTTGCAAGTGGAGATATCGACTTTATAGTTGCGATGGGAGAAAACGTAGATGTTGGCACCCCTAGCGATGGAGTCATTACAGCAG